>Ga0105046_10003023_pt1 | contig 26618 bp, 29 predicted proteins | sample MAT03_FD_78385 | JGI IMG/M metagenome (GOLD analysis project Ga0105046, IMG submission 78385) | Freshwater microbial communities from Lake Fryxell liftoff mats and glacier meltwater in Antarctica - MAT-03 (megahit assembly) | ecosystem: Environmental > Aquatic > Freshwater > Ice > Liftoff...
GCGCCGAAGTGGGCTTGCCGCGAGCCGTGGCGGCGGCTTCGCCCGGCCCGTGTCGAGGTCGACACGACTCCGATCGAGGGGACACTGCGCGGGCTCGGCCCCATCGAGATCCGTCAGGTCTTGCGCACGCCTGACGAGGCGACGGTCAACGGCCTGCTCGAGGAGCACCACCACCTCAGATACACGACGCCGGTCGTCGCGCTGCACCTCGAAGGACGACTCTTCGAAGAAGCGACGACTTCGTAGCTTGGGCCGTGCGACCGACCACCTCATGCCCACGGTGCCGGATGCCCCATCGAGGGATCCCGCGCAGAAGGGATGGGTATGGGCGTGACGCCAGTAGCCCCGGGTGACAAACGGTCTTCGGCAGTGGCACTCAACGAGCTCGTCGCACGGCTTTGGAATGAAGAAAGGCTCGACTTCATGTCGGACCAGGCTGATCGAGGAAGGAGACCATCGCGGCGTTGGTTGCCGCTCGCAGATCGAAGCGTGCAGACCCGCTCGCTTCACCCCTCGTGGCGAGCAGCCATACCGAGCCACTTCGTCGAGAGCCCGGTATCAGATACGGAAGCGCTTCTTCGAGCGACGACGGTGAAGCAGTGATATGCCCGGTCCAGCGCGTGGCAAACCGCACGCTCTCCGTGACCTGATAGGCAACTTCCGCAAGATAGGTGACGTCGAGGCGCTCGACCAAAACACCCTCCGCGTCTGTGCTCGGGCCGTACACGAGACAGAGCGGCGGATCGGCCAACCCCTCGGTCTCGTCGGCGATGGTCACATACTCGTCGTCAACGAACGCGACCACCCGGTAGCGCGTCGGCAGCTGCTCGAAGATGTTGTCGTAGCTGCCATCGCCGCGTAGGTCCGCTGTGCGCCACTCCTCGAGCAGTGTCGCCATCTGGCCGAGCGCGTCGGGGTCGTCCGGACGTACCAGCACGCCGTCGAAGTGGCTGCACCAGCCGATGACCTCCCAGAACTGCGCGATCAATTCAGGGGTGTGTGCCGGCATGGAGAGCTCCTGCCGGTTCATGGCGTACGTGGGGACCGTGGCGGTCAACAGCTCCCGAAGCTCCGTCGCGTCCCTCGAGAGCAATGCCGCGGTGATCTCGACCATGAGCGTGAGCGTAACATTCGAAGGTGGACGAGGAGCATCCACCCGCGATCGGCAGCGGAGCGGATCGTCGGGATCGCACAGCAATCCCCGGCAGCGGCAAGAGGCCCGCGAAGTCGTGGGCAACACGTCGAAGTATCGGGCATTGCAATGCCAATCGAAACGTCTCCCAGGCAATTCGCGGCAGGGTCGAGACCGTCGTCTTGCATCTTGCACGCGTTCTGGGCGAGGTAGCGGCGAGGTAGCCCACCGGTTGTTCGAGATCCCATGTGAATTTCGAACCGGGCGCGGCCGGAGAGTCACCTCGGAGCGCGCCCGGTGAATCACGCCAGCCAGGGCCGTTGCGGCGTGCGTCACGCCGTTGGAGGCGCTGACCAGCCGAGGGCATTGCATGTGCGGCAATAGACGGAACCCCGCGGCTCGTCGCCGAAGAAGATCGTGCTTTTCCCGCTGCAATCGCCGCAGTTGACCGCATCGGGAGGGCGTTGCGGGAGCAGCTCTACCAGCCAAACGTGCAGCTCGGTGCCCGCAACCAAGGCGGTCATCTGATCCTCCACAGGCAAGGGTTGCAGGGCTTTGCCGAGATCGTCGTTGACGTCCCAGAAATGTCCCGTCGGGTCGCAGGAGCCATGTTGCTCCGAGCGTCCCCATCAGGGAGATCCCGCCGTACCGAGCTGCCTCCTGATGGGTGTCGAGGTCGACCTTCGGGGTGGCTGCAACCCAGGCTCTGATTCGTTCCGCGATATGGGCGAGCCTTGGGCGACCGGCGTCAGATCAGAGATTCAACGCGGCCGCGAGCAAACGCTGAAAATGATGCACACCGCTCTCGCGCGTCGGCGAAAAGCGACCGCCGCGGTACGCGCGTGACCGGATGCCGCGCTGGACGGCCTCGACCACGGCTTCGTCCTCCATTTCGACCCGATGCAGGTCGGCCCCCGCACCGGCGTCTCGCAAGCTGGCATTCACGACGTACGAGGCGAACGTGATCCTCGTCCGCGTAGACGAAAGTGGCCGCACGACGTTGACGCTGAGGCCCCAAGGGTAGGCATTCACCATCGTCGTCGGGAACAGCCAGAAGTAGTAGGCGGCGACGCGCTTTCCGTGGTCGGGGTGTCCCGCTGGCAAGTCGAACACCGGGCCGGCGATGCGCCGCGGATCGTTCGACGCCAGCGCGATTTGCGTCACGCCGTGTGCGGTCGGCTCGACGACGTACGTGTTCCAGTCGAGGGCCTCGTTCAGGGACGGGTGGACGAACGGGACGTGGAAGCCCTCGAGGTAGTTGTCGACGTAGAGCGCCCAGTGCGCCTCGACCTCGTAGTCGCGGACCTCGGTCACGCCCACGTCGCCCCACGCGAGGAACGAAAGTCGCTCGCGCAATGGCTCCACGACATCGTCGAACGGATGGCGTGGAGCCAGTCCGGCGAAGCGAAGTGGCCCCCACGTCGCGGACGGGAGCACCGGCAGATCGTCTTGCGCACGCGGAAAGTCGACGGCTTCTTCGAACTCGGGCATCGAGGCGAGCTTGCCGTCGAGGCCGAAGCGTCGTCCGTGGTAGCGGCAGCGGAGCGAGCTCGCGGAGCATGCCGCCTTCACGACGAGGTTCGCCCGGTGTGTGCACACGTTGGACAGGACGCGCTCGCGGCCGCTCGCGTCGCGCGTGAGCACCAGCGGCTCGTCGAGCGATCCGGGCAGGAGCGTGACGGGGCGAGCGCTTTCGCTTTCGAGCGGCAGGCCCGCCTCGTCGATCACGTGCCAAGTCTGCGCGAAGACCGCGTCGAGTGACCGGCGGTAAGTCGGTTCGTCATACGCCGCAGCAGGGAGGGTCGATGCGCGTCGAATGTCGGGATCGATTGGCACGTACGCAGTTTACGGGGGTTGCGCTGCATTTCGCAGCTCGATAGGGAGAAATGACGTGCGCTCCGGAAGTCCGGCGCCCTGGGGGGTCGCTTTCACACCTTCACTGAACCTGCCGACCTGCCGAGGTTGGTCGACGCGCCGCGACGGTCCCGCGCCGGCGGGCGGAGCGAGCCCCATTGAGCTAGTCCTAGCGGACGCTCTCAACCGCTCACAGCCTCGCCGCGGGCCCGTTCGAGCAGAGCGCGGAGTGGGCCGATCTCGACGGTCTCCAGGTAGGCGGAGTCGATCCGGTCGCCGACGGTGCGCAACACCGAGAGCACGTCGCGCCATTGTCGCTCGGAGGTGTGTCCGGTCAACGCGTACCAGCGCAGCTTCTGGAGGACGATGTCCTCTGCACCGAGGACCGGCAGCGCCGGCGCTCCCGGAACGATCTCGAGAAAACGTCGGCGATCGAGCTGGCCGGTGCCCAGTGGGCCGAGCGGCGGAAAAAACACGTCGACCTTGATGAAACTGCGCGTGTCGATCGCATTGAAACTCCGGCGCGTGCGCGCGGCCTCTGCGGCCATGTCAGCGTCGGCGTAGAAAGCGGTCCCCAGTTGCGCTGTCAGCGCGCGCGCGCCGAGCTCATCGAGGATCGCGACGACGTCGACGTCGTTGGTCGAGCGGGGCTCGCCGTAGCTGGAGCTCGCGACCGAGCCACCGATCGCCCACGGCGCGCCGACCGCATCGAACGCCCCGGCGACGGCGACGAGCGTCTGCGCAAGCTCACTTGTGTTCGTCATCGACCCAGCCGAACGCCCTCTTCATCGTCTCGGCATCGATGGTTCGCGCCGCGAGCCTCAGCCGGTGCTCACGGTCGGTCTCCCCAGGGTGCTCGCGACGGATGGTCGCGAGGGCGAGCTGGTGGGTGAGGATGGTGAGGTCCACCGCGCGCGCGATGCGCTGCGCCGGGGTCATGCGCCGCAGGCCCTCCTCCATGATGGCCCAAGCCTCGGGGCTGGTGTCGGCGGGGCGGAGCATTGCGGGCATCGTAGCCCAGCCGCGACGCGGCGCCGGCCCGAGAGCACCTGCTCGCGCGCCCGTGCGGTGCAGTCGATGCCAGCCGGCAACAGCGGCCGCCGCGGCCCTACCTCCAAGCAGCGCTCGATCGATCAGGCGCCGGCGACGCGCTTCATTTTGTCGATGCGTCGGACGGGACGGCCCGAGCCGTCGCGCCGGCTCGGACTGGTAGGTGGCAGGCTGCAGCTAGCGAGTGACCAGCCGCGCTCCGATCACGAGGAAGATGAGGAGCACGAGCGCGACGGCGACGACGAGCTTCGCGCCGGACAATGCTGGTTCCGTCGCCTGCGTCGGCTCCGCCTTGCGTCGAGGCCCGGGAACGATCCGGACCGGATCGGGGATCCCGTCGCCGTCCTCGTCGGAGGTCGCGCGCCCGACCTCGGCGCGAAGGATCCGGGAAGCGGCGTCACGTGGCGATCGCTTGCCTTCCGCCACGCGCGCGCGATCGGCCTTCAGCTTGGCGCGGCGTGCGCCGAGCCGCGTGCCGAGCACGGCGAGCAGCTCACCGCGGGCATCGTCGAGATCGTTCGTCGCGATCGTCGCGACGTCGTCGGCCATCCTTCTCAGGACGTTCAGCAGCGCGCCGCGCGCGTTCGCGAGCGCGACGTCCTCGACGAGCGCGTTGGCAGGCAGCGCGCCGATCAGCGCGTGCACCGCGTTCTCCTCGGTCGCCCCGATCTCGACGCGCTTGTCGCCCGCCGTCGTTCGCAGCTGCAAGACGGACCGGTAGCCGTCCTCGTCGATATCGGGCAGGGCCACGAGCTCGACGTCCTCCAGCGGATCCAGGCTCGTCTTGCGGGCGACCACGTGAAGCTTGCCGGCGATGACGACCAGGTGCGTATCGCCGAGGAGCGAATCGATACCCGAGCGGATGTGCACGTGCGCGTCGATGCCCGAGAGTGCGGCCTTGCCGAGCACGCGCACGACCTCCGCCGGGACCTGCCGGTCCGGTGCGGTTGAAAGCGAGCCGGGGTGAACCATGGCAAGCAGGAGACTACCGCCCTGGCTGACCCCCTCCATCCCCGGGTTTTCCCTTTCCTTCGTCGGGACCCCGACTAAGGTGCGCCGCTTCCCCCAATCGCTCGGCCGGCTCGTTCGGCCCCGGTCTTCGCTCCGAGACCCGGCCTCGCACCTTTCACGGTGGCGACGGCGCGACGCGGGGCGCATCACCCAACCCCCCAGACCCGGAGCAGAAAAGGTCTCACCATGAATCAGAATCCCGGAATCCTCGGCAAGAAGATCGGCATGACGCAGCTCTTCGACGACAAGGGCGAAGTCCAGCGCGTCACGGTCATCCAGGCCAGCTGCCTCGTGCTCGGCAAGCGCACCCTCGAGAAGGACGGCTACTCGGCCGTCGTCCTCGGCATCGGCGAGCGCAAGGAGAAGCACACGACCAAGCCGGTCGCCGGTCAGTACAAGAACGGCACCTACAAGGAAGCCGCCACGACCGCGAAGAAGATCATTCGCGAGCTGCGCATGTCGGCGGCCGAAGTCGCCAAGCTCGAGGTCGGCAAGAAGATGCCGCTCGAGCAGATCTTCCAGATCGGTCAGTTCGTCGACGCCCAGGCGAAGACGCTCGGTCGCGGCTTCAGCGGCGTCATTCGCCGCCACCACTTCGCCGGCTTCGTGCAGACCCACGGTACCCACGAGTACTTCCGCCACGGCGGCTCGATCGGTACGAACATGACCCCCGGCCGTACCCTGCCCGGCGTGAAGATGCCCGGCCAGCACGGCAACAAGCAGCGCACCGCGCTCAACCTCACGGTCGTCAAGATCATCGCCGAGGACGACCTCGTTCTCGTCGCCGGCGCCGTTCCTGGTGCCGCCAACGGCACCGTGATCCTCCGCGGCGCTGTGAAGAAGAAGGATGCTGGCCGCCCGGGCGAGAAGATCACCGGCGCGCCCTCGAAGAAGAAGAAGGCCTGAGCCTTCGCAGCCGACCCAGGTCGGCGCAATCGAGCCCTCGGAGACGGAAGTTTCTGGGGGCTCTCTTCATTTGGGCTAAGCACCCGGCATGGCATTCAAGGGAAACCCCTACGCCAGGCCCGATTCCAAGACGATGGCCGCGAAGAACGCGGGCTATCCGGCGCGCAGCGTCTTCAAGCTCGAGGAGATCGACAAGCGCACGCGCATCCTCAAGCAGGGGCAGCGGGTGCTCGATCTCGGAGCCGCGCCCGGATCCTGGTCGATGTATGCCTCGGGCAAGGTCGGAGGCAGCGGGCGGGTGCTGGCCATCGACCTGTCGCCTCTGAAGGTCGGAGTCGGAAAGAACGCGACCATCGTCGAGGGTGATGCGTTCGAGATCGGCAGCGATCTCTACCGCCAGCACGGGCCCTTCGACGTCGTGCTGTCGGACATGGCGCCCTCGACCACCGGCAACCACGCTGCCGACCAGTCACGCAGCTTCGAGCTGGTGATGCGCGCCGTCGAAGTCGCGATGGCTCACGGCAACGTCGGGTCGAGCTTCGTCGCCAAGATCTTCATGAGCGAGTCCTACAGAGACGCGCGCGACGCCCTCCGTGCCGGCTGGACCGAGGTGCGAACCCTGCGCCCCGAAGGCACCCGGCCCAACAGCACCGAGGTGTTCCTGGTCGCGCTGGGGAAAAAGGTCGGCCCGACCGATCCTGGTCACACCGCGCCAGCCGCGCCCGCGCCCGCGCCCGCGCCTCCCGCACCGCTGCCCGCGCCAGCCGCATCGCCCGTCGCGCCAGCTGCACTTCCGCACGCGCCCATCACTCCTGCTCCCGCCAAGCGCACCGCGGCCAAGAGCGCTCCGAAGAAGAATTCTCCCACTAAGAAAGTGAGAGAATAGGACCTGATTCCTCCAGGATTCATGAGTACTTGATTGCGCCGGTCGGGATAGTCGGTAAAGTGGGAGAATCACTTCAGCCGACGGTTCCTGGGGGTCCACTTGCGCAAGTTTTTTCTCGTCGCCTTCGTCGGTGCAGTCGCTCAGCTGATCGATGGCGCGCTCGGCATGGGCTACGGCGCGACCTCGTCGACCATGCTGCTCGCGCTCGGTTCGAGCGCTGCGGTGGCCTCGGCGACGGTCCACCTCGGGGAGAGCGGCGCCGGGTTGGCCTCCGGCATCTCGCACTGGCGGCAGGGCAACGTGAGCTGGCGCGTCGTTGGGTGGACGGGTATCCCCGGTGCGATTGGTGCGTTCGTCGGCGCACACCTGCTCTCGGGCTTCGACGGCGAGGGGATGAAGCCGTTCACCGGCGGCATCCTCCTCCTGATCGGCATCTACCTGCTCGCCCGCTTCGTCGCGGGCTTCCGCCTCAAGTCCCTCCCGGAGGACAAGATCAAGGCCGGGTTCCTCGCGCCGCTCGGGCTCTTCGGCGGCTTCGTCGACGCGGTCGGCGGCGGCGGCTGGGGTCCGGTCACCACGCCCACGCTTCTCACCTTCGGACGGATGGAGCCGCGTCGCGCCATCGGTTCGGCGAACACCGCCGAGCTCCTGGTGTCCGTCGCCGCGAGCATCGGCTTTCTCACATCGCTCGGTCACGCGAAGATCGAGGGTTGGTCGGTCCTGGGCTTGCTGATCGGTGGCGTCCTCGTCGCGCCACTCGCCGCGTGGATCACCAAGCGTCTGCCCACCCAGGTCATGGGCGCGGCCGTCGGCGCGATGCTCATCGTCACCAACATGCGAATGCTCCTCAAGACGTTCGGCGTCTCCGAGGCCATCCGCACCCCGGTCATCCTCGCGCTCATCGCGCTGTCCATCGCGATCGTCTTCAGCATCCACCGCCGAGAGAAGAAGCTTCAGGCGTCGACCCGCGAGTCCGAGGGCACGCCGGTGCTGCAGACGAACGTCGCGCCGTTGTCGACGCCCTGAGCGTCGGGCCGGCTCGAAAAACGCCGAGAGAGTGGGCGCTACGAGCGAGGGTGGCGACCAGCCACCTAGCAGGCTGCTAGAATCCGCGCTCCCATTGGGTGCGCAGATCGAATGCACCCTCGTCGCTGACCAGTGGCGCGACCTTCTTGTCGGCAAGGACGTCGAGGATGTCGGCTTCGCGCCCGTCGAGGAGGAGCTTGCGATCGACCAGCCGCAGGCCCTGCACGTAGTCGAGGAAACGATCGTCGTGCACCAGGCTGAGGCTCTGCACCACCGAGCCGTCGGCCAGGAACCAGCCGTAAATCGCGGTGCGCCCCGGCGTCTCCAGCATGCGCTTGGTGATGACCACGTCTTTCTTGCAGCCCGCCACGAGCTCGCCTCGCGAGCCACGGTCCTTGGAGAGCCGGTGCTCGATGATGGCATGGTGCGACAGCACGTCTTGGGGTCGACCCGAGCCGGCGGTCATGAGCGGTGACGTGATCTTGTGGGCCGCCGCCGCGTAGATCGCGTCGACCAGCAGGCGCGTCGGAGGTACGGCCCCTGCAGCGACCGCTACTTTGCGCACCGTGTGCATCGTGATGGCGATGCGCACGAAGTCGTCGTCGCTGCCGAGACAAAGATAGTCGGGCGTGACGAACGCGAACGCTTCACCGACACCGGTATCCTTTGTGTCCAAACGAATGGGGAGGAGGCGCCGGAGGAAGCCGGGCACGTTTCCGCCCACCAGCTCTGTCTCGACGCGGTGCTCACGCTCGCCGGCGCCGAGTCCGGCTACGTGTCCGTAGAAGGTCCGCGCGCCCTCCGCGCCTGTCGCTCGCGGCGGCAGCGCCAGCTCCCGCTTCATCAAGGAGGTGCGGTCGGGTCGGAGAGCGTGCGGCGTCTCCGGTGGCTCGATGATGATGATGGGTCGACGCGCGGCGGTCTTGCCGGCACAGCCCGGCGCCAGACAGCTCGCCGCGATGCCGCCGAGGAGCGCGCGCCGGCTGATGCGGTCCACATCGACCCGCGAGCGTCGTGGGGACGCGCCCAGAGCGAACGGTCGAATCAGAACGCGTTCAGCCCCGTGAGCGCTTGTCCGAGGATGAGCGTGTGCACGTCGTCGGTGCCCTCGTAGGTGAAGACGCTTTCCAGGTTCAGCATGTGGCGGATGGCGGGGTACTCCAGAAGGATGCCATTGCCTCCGAGGAGGGCACGCGTGGTGCGCGCAGCAGCTAGGGCGATGCCCACGTTGTGCTTCTTGCAGAGCGAGACCTGGGCAGGGTGGAGCGCGCCGGTCTTCTCTTTGATGCGACCGAAGTGCACGGCCATGATGGTCCCCTCGGCGATGTCCATCGCGATGCCGACCAGCTTCTCTTGCACCAGCTGCTTCGAGGCGATCGGGACGCCGAACTGCACGCGCTCACGCGTGTAGGAGACGCCTGCGTCGTAGCAGGCGCGCGCCGCGCCGAGCGCCCCGAAGGAGATGCCGAAGCGGGCCTGGGTGAGGCACGACAGCGGCCCCTTCAAGCCTTCGACTTCGAGGACGTTTTCGTCGGGGACGCGACAACCATCGAGGACGATTTCGCCCGTCGGGCTGGCACGCAGGCTCATCTTGCCGTGGATGGTGGGCGTCTCGAAGCCCTTCATCCCGCGCTCGACGATGAAGCCCTTGATGTCCTTCGATTCATCGGAATCGCCGGTCTTGGCCCACACCACGGCGAGGTCGGCAACCGGCGCACTGGTGATCCACATCTTGGTGCCGCTTAGCACCCAGTCCTTGCCGTCGCGCTTGGCCCTTGTCTTCATCGAGCCCGGGTCGGAGCCGCTGTCGGGCTCCGTCAGCCCGAAGCAGCCGATCTTCCGGCCGCCCGCCATCTCCGGCAGGAGGCGCTGCTTCTGCGCCTCGGTGCCGAACTTCCAGATGGGGAACATCGCGAGCGAGCCCTGGACGCTGACGAAGCTGCGCAGGCCGCTGTCGCCGTACTCGAGCTCGTGCTGCGCGAAGCCATAGGCGACGGCGCCCATCCCGGCGCAGCCGTAACCGCTCAAGCTGCCGCCGAGGAGACCCATCTCGGCGAGGGCAGGGATGAGATCGGTCGCGAACTTCTCCTTCTCGAACAGCTCGCCGGCGCGCGGCAGGTAGCGCTCGTGCACGAAGCGGCGAACCGTCGCGCGGACAAGCTTCTCCTCCTCGGTGAGGAGGGCGTCCATGCCGATGAGCTCGTCGAGGGGTAGGGGCTCGGCCATGGCTCGGTTTACCCCGCCTCGTGCCTTGCCGAAAGTCCGCGCTTCGCAGCTCGGCCTGTTACTGGGCGCGCAGCGTCGAATCGCGTCATGCTCGGCCCCCACATGAGCCTCATCGCACGCGTCTTCCCGCCCTTCGTCGGCGGCCGCCCAGCCTTCGGTCTCCTCTTCGTCCGCGTGGTCTCCGGCAGCGCGATGGCCATTCACGGGTCGGGAAAGATCGCCAAGCCCTTCTCGTGGGCCGGCGAGGGGAGCTTCCCGGCGCCCGCGCAGGCTATCGCGGCGATCAGCGAGTTCTTCGGCGGCATCGCTCTCGCCGCGGGCATCCTCACCCCGGCCGCGTGCCTCGGCATCTGCGCGACGTTGCTCGTCGCGATCTACACCCACGTCGTCAAGCACCAGCCGTTCGTCGCCAAGGGCGGGCCGAGCTACGAACTCGCCGCGATCCACTTCGCCATCGCTTTTGCGGTGGGCCTGGTCGGGCCGGGCAAGCTCAGCCTGGATGCGGCGATCTTCGGTAAGGGGTTACGGAAGTAGCAGCGTGCCCACGCTCACTTGCGCATCAGCACCGACGCGATGCGCATCTTCAGCTCGTCGCTCGCCCATAGCGGGATGAGCTGCTCGAAGCGGGCCTCCTCGGCTGGTGACTGGTCGAGCATGTAGCCACGCAGGATGTTCTTGGCGCTGGCGTAGGTCGGGCGAGGGTGGAGCGCGAGCGCCGCCAGCTTCGCGTCGGCAGCGGCTGCCGCGTCGGTCGCAGCCTCGTCGATGAGGCCGATGCGCGCCGCTTCCTGCGGCGCGTGGAGCCCCGCTTCGAGGATCACCCGGTCGATGAACTGGGGCGAGATGCGCGCGCGAACGAGCCGCAGGATGGACGGGGGAAACTCGAGCCCGATCGCGGTCTCGTTGAGGCCGATGCGAATGCCCGCGTCGTCGCGAGCGATGCGGTAGTCGCAGGTCAACGCGAGGATGGCCCCGCCGGCGATGGCATGGCCATTCACGAGGGCCACCGTCGGCCCAGGGTGAAGAAACAGGGCCTTCACGAGATCGCCCAGCGCCCCGAGGAACGTCCGCATCCCGGAGATGTCGAGCGTCGCGAGCTCCTTGAGGTTGAGCCCGGCGCTGAACGCATCGCCCGCCCCGGTCAGCAGGAGCGGGCGGGTGCCGGCCGCACGTACCTCGGTTAGCGCCTTGGTCATCAACGCGGTGGAGAGGGCGTTCTTGCCCGGGCCTTCGAGGACGACGCGAACGGGACCACCTTCGGTTTCAGCGCTCATGGGCCGACGGTAGACCTGCCGAAACGAGGTTTCCAGAGGCTCGCCGAATGAGTCACCACCGGAGACTTCGGCCCCGTCGCCGTGTCCCGGCCGCCCGCGCCGACTTTGCTACCGGAGGAGCGAGCCGAGCTTGCTCGCCGCGAGCGCGCGCACCTCGGACAGCGACCACCAGCGCGCGAAACCGACGACGTCGCGTGCCGTCAGGCCCGCCTCGGGAACGAAGTAGGCGCCTTCCGCGACCCGCGCGCGGATCGCCACCGGTGACCATCTCGGTGGCGGCTCGGCCCGCTACGCTGCGCGGGGGCGCGAGGTCGGTCGCGCCGTCGTACGTGCTGGACGCGGCGTGATCGGCGCCTCCGACTTTCGCGCCTTCACCGGTGGACGACGCACCACAAGCCGCGGCCCCGATTCCGGCGGCGGCGACGAGGAAGGCGCGACGGAGGGAGGCAACGGCGTCCATGCTTGGTCGCTATCACCCGCGGGGGGAATGGTGAAGCGGGCTTGTGCGTCGTCCGACGCGGAGGGGCCCGAGTGCTGGCAGATGAGTCCGAGCTTCACGAGGTTCTCTTCCAGATCCATGTTTCGCCGTTCACGGGTGGGTGTGAACGAGCGTGCCCTTGTTGAGCGATAGAGCAGCGTGCCAGCCTTCGGGGACCTGGGGGTCGGTCCAGGCGAAGAGCCACGATGCGTCGAGCGGCGCGAGATTCACGCAGCCATGGCTGCGCGGAACGCCGAAATCATCGTGCCAGTACGCTGCGTGGAGCGCATAGCCTTCGGTGAAATACTGCACCCAAGGCACGTCGCGAAGATCGAACTCGTCGCCCGCCTCGTCGCCATCCATCGTGACGGTGACGTGTTTGGTGTGGACGAGGAAGGTGCCCTGGACAGTGGAGTGCGTCTTCTTCGGATCGCCAATCCCGTCCCGCCCGGTGGAGACGAGCGTGGCGTAGACGGGGCGGCTGCCCTCGTAGGCGACGAGCGCCTGCTTGAGGATCGATACGTCGACCCATTTGCGATCGCCGGTGGCCCACGTCGGGCGGTTGCTGAAGCGATCGACGCGCACGACGTCCTCCGCTCGGACCCAGCCGCCATCCTTGGTCTCGAGGAAGCCCGCGTCGTTCTTTCCGGTGATGGCGACCGCGTCGCGGTAGCTCATCGCGTCGCCGGCCTTGCGCCGCCCGTCGTCGCCGCTGACGTAGCGCGTGGCGCGCTTCTTCATGACGAAGGCGACGGGCAGGTCGACGCCATCGCCCAGCTTGAGCCCGCGGAACGTCGATGGCTTCACCCAGCGGGTGCGATCGAGCGGGACCACCGTGAGATCCGAGGTCATCGCGAAACGGCGCCCGTCGTTGTCGAACTGCCCGAGCAGCGCGAAGCCCGAGCGAATGCGAGCGTGGCCCACGAAGACCGCGTTGTCGCCGCGGGGCGGGGCATCGGCCAGCGCCGGCAGCGATTGCCCGTAGAGCAGAGGCGCCGGCATGTCGCCGGGCTCCGGCAGGGGCACGTAGTCCTTGTCGTTCGCCAGATGCGCGACCTTGCGCAAGTGCGACGCGAGATCCGGCTCGTAGCGCTTCTGGTCCTCGCTGCTCGGCACGCGAGCGTAGAGGGGCGGCGTCGGGATGCGCCCCATCGCGTAGTCGTAGGGGAGACCCTCGCTCCGCGGACGCGTGCTCGACGCCGCGACGATCGCGTCATGCACATCGAGCGTGGCGGTGCGCTGCCCGCACACGAAGCCTCGCGGCTCGATGCGGAACCAGCCGGCTTGGCAATGCTTGGTGATGCCGGCCGGCTTGGCGGCGCGCCGCACGATCGCGCCGGCCCGCAGGTAGCCGATGCGACGGCTCTTGAAGCGCGGCTCGGCGTAGATCCAGGTCTCGCGGGCGATCGAGGCGAGGAACGGGCCCGCCGGATCGTGCGCGCTCGGGCTGGGCGCGGCGTCGGGATCGATCTCGCGATCGTCCTCGGCCGGCTCGTCCTCCTCGGCGGCGGCCTCGGCCTCGGCCTCGGCCTCGTCGCTGGTGCCGTCGGCCTCGTCGGTGGCGTCGTCCTGCCCGCCGAATCCCCACTCGCGTTCCTGGCCGTCGGAGGACGGTGCATCAGGCTCGGAGAGCGACACCGCCGCGAGGACCTCACCAGTGGGCGTCGCTCGACCGGTGGGAGGCAGGTTGGCCAGGTCCGCACCGATCAACATCTCGTCCGCGGACGAGGCGACGGACGGCGCGCCTTCGTGCTTCGGGTCCAGCCCGACCGCGCTGATCAGCGGGCGCAGGGCGGGGTAGGCGGCGAGGCGGCGGTCGATCGCCACTTGCAGGTCGGGCGGCGCGGGGCAGCTCGCGCTCGCCACGGCGAGCACGCAGAGCGGCAGGAGGAGCCACGACCGAGCCATGGGAGGGCCGGTATCAGTCGGCTCCGACCGGGGCCAAAAAAGTGGCCGGTGCGCGATGTGGTGTAGCCCTCAACCGCGACGCGTGGCGACCACCAGGCGAAGCGCGTCGAACGGTGCGGCAAAGCGCCCATCGATGATCTCGACGTCGAATCCCTCCCACCGCAGCAGGCGCGCGGCGTCGGGCAGGAGGAACGTCAGGTAGTACATGATGAACGGCGGGCTCACCAAGGCGTTGCGAACGCGCATCGCCGCATTGAAGGCGCGCAGGGCCATGGCTCCCGGGCTCAGCCGAGACGGGCGGTTCGCGGTGACGAAGACGAAGCGCCCGCCCGGCCGCAGCGCGCGTCGCACGATAGCGACGAATTTTGGCTCCGCCTCCGCCGGGATGTGACCAAAAGCGCCGAAGCAAGTCACGAGATCCAGCTCGCAGTCGAAGCTCGTTGCAAAAACATCGGAATGCACCAGCTCGATGCGCGGTCCTCCGCCGTTCGCCAGGTCGCCGAGCGCGTTGCGGGCGACATCCAGCATCCCGCTCGAGGCATCGACCCCCACCAGGCGCACGCGGGTCTTCGGTCGAAGCGCGACCAGCGCCGCGCCCGTGCCGCAGCAGAGATCGAGGGCGGCGTCGACCTCGCCGATGGTCGCCAGCGCCCCTTCGATCACCGCGTCCGGCGTGCGAAACGGGGTCTTGTCGAACTTCGGCGCGAGCAGGTCGTAGCCCGCCGTGGTGGAGGATAGCGCCTGCTGGATCAGCTCCCGGAACGTCGGCCCGTCGGGTTCGAACACGTGAACCGCAACGTACGACCTCGGAGCCTCGAGAGCCACGCCACGCTTGGGTCCCGGTCGGAGCTATGCTCGTTCGCGATTGCTGGTCGTCTACCTGCTCCTCGTCGCCATCCCGACGCTGCTCGGGCTCGTCGTGCTGGGCTCGACCCTCCTCGGGCTTTCGCGATTGACCGAGCTGCGCGCCGTTTCGTGTGGCGACCGCACCACCTGGCCCCGCGTCTCGATCATCTCGCCGGCCTGCAACGAAGAGCGGCACGTCGCGGGGGCGATCGAGAGCATGCTCGAAACCGACTACCCCGACCTGAACGTCATCGCCATCGACGATCGGTCCACCGACCGGACGGGCGCGCTCCTCGACGGGCTCGCCGCGCAGCATCCGCGATTACGGGTGAAGCACGTCATGGAGCTGCCCGAGGGTTGGCTCGGAAAGCTCAACGCCCTGCAGACCGGCGTCACTCTCGCCGACGGCGAGTGGCTGCTGTTCATGGACGCCGATGCGCATCTCGCGCCTGGTGCGCTGCGCCGTGCCATCACGCTCGCCGAGGAGCGGGGATTGGATTGCATGTCGGTGGTGCCCGAGGTGGCGCCTGCCGGCCTGGTCGGCGATGCCGTCTTCGACGTGTCGCTCGCACTGATGAGCCTGGGCGGCCGGTTGCAGAATGTGAGCGACCCAGGCTCGCGCCACGTGGCTGCGACCGGGGCGTTCATCCTCGTGCGTCGCGCGACGTTCGAGCGTACGCCCGGCTTCGAATGGCTCCGCCTCGAGGTGGCCGACGATTTTGGGCTCGCGCTGCTCATCAAGACACACGGCGGGCGTTGCGATATCTTCAATGGGCGCGGGGACGTTCAGCTCGAGTGGTATGCGAGCTTCACCGAGATGAAGCGGGCGATGCAGAAGAACTGCTTCGCTGTGGTGGCGCGCTTTTCGCCCCTTCGCTCGGTGGGACTATCCATGTTCTCCGGGTGGATGGCGCTGTTCCCGATCGCCGTGCTGCTCGACGTCCCGCCCGCCTGGCACGCTCTGACTGCCGTTGGAGCCCTGGCGCTCACCGCCGCCTCGGTCACGGCGGCGGCGCGCACCGGGCGCCGCATCATTCCGGCCTTCCTCTGGCCCCTGGGTTTTCTCGGTATGGCGTGGATGACGTTGCGCGCCGGCATCATCGGCTTTCGCCTCGGAGGGATCGAATGGCGCGGCGTGGTGTATCCGACCTCGCTTCTGGCGCAGCGGCAGCGGGTGAAGGTTTAGCGGCCATCGCGACGCTGACTTGGCGAATCGCTTCAGGCGTCGTGGGCGGCGGCGTCCGTCTACGCCGCGGCGCCCTGGCGGGATTCGAGGCGCGCAAGCGCGCCTGCGTAGTTCCACCGCAGCCAGTCGCCACTCGGTACTCATCCGAGCATCGCCCGCTCGATCGAGAACGGCCCGGCGCAGCGGCTGCGCACCGCCATGCACGGTTTGCGCGCGAGGCTCGCCGGCCTCCCGGCGTCGGGAATCGACGAGGCCTCGTCATTCGCCGTCGCCGGCGCGGGCGGCACGGCCGATGCTTGTGTTGATCGAGCGCACGCCGATCGCGCGGACGCGTGAGGGACAAACACATGAATGACGGATCGAATCGCAACGCTATCGGGGCACGCGGCGCAGCGCTGCGCTGCGGTCTTGCGCTGACCGCGCCCGGCGGGCGCAAGGCCACGATTGTCGTGGCCACCGACTTCAGCAAGGCAGCCGACGCGGCGATCGACGCGGCAGTGGGGATCGCGGCCAAGCTCGACGCCCGAATCGTCTTGTTGCATCTCCTGTCGATTGCGCCAATCGCCCACGCGGACTTCGTCTGGGTACCCACTGCCGACGAGGTCGAGGGCTGGACACGAAAGTCGGAGGCGTCGCTGCGGGCGGCGATCGAACGCATCCACGCCCGCGAGACCGGCGTCGAGGTCGAGAGTGTGCTCGCGGATGGCATCATGCCGGGCGATCTCCTGGACGCAATCGAGCAACGCGCCGCCGATCTCGTGGTGGTCGGGACACACGGGCGCGGATTCTGGTCGAACCTCGTGCTGGGCAGCGTCGCTCGCGCCGTGGTCCGGCAGTCGTCTGTGCCGGTGCTCACGGTTCGCCCGGAGGGGATGGACCCGGAGTCGACGACGGTCCTGGTTCCGGTCGAGCTGGGGAAAGTCGTCGATGAAGCCCTGGACTTCGCAGTCGGCCTCGCCTCCCTGTTGGGAAGCAAGCTGCGCCTCCTTTACGTGTTCCCCGGCGCCGAGGAGGTCGATCTCGGTGACGGCGGCGACATGGCCGCCTCGATCGCCACGAAGGCGCAGGTCGCCCTCGAGCAGCTCGCTGACCCCGAGCGCTTGCGCGACTTGCAGGTCGAGAGCGTCACCCGCTTCGGGCAAGCGGCGCGGCAGATCGCGAACGAGGCAAATGCGTGCAACGCCGGATACATCGTCATGGGTACACACGCCCGCGGCTTCGTGAAGCGGACGGTGACCGGGAGCGTCGCAGAAGACGTGCTCCAGCTCGCCGGGCGCGCCGTGGTGACGTGTCGCGTGGCGGACACCTGAAAGCAATGCTTCGCCGCGCCCAGTCGAGGTTCGCGCCTATTTGAAGCCGTGGAGGTGGACGACGAACCATTCGCCGCGCCACGAGATGAGGCTGGTCAGCTCGAAGGTGCGCTCTTTGCCGCTTGCGTCGGCCCAGCGGATCTTCGAGCGCGTCACCCGGTGATAGGGGAGCTTGTTTCCCTCCTTGCCCTTCGCCATGACTTTCACGCGCGCCTCGTCGATCTCGATACCGAGCAGGCGGCACCCCGCGGGGTTGTCGCCGAGATCCTTGTGGTACGCGTGGATGTTGCGCCCGAAGGCGCGGAGCAAGCGGCTGTTCCAGTCCGCGCCCGGGCTCTTGATGTCCTTGACCTGCTCGTAGGCGATCTGCGGGAAGAAGGCGGGCTCGGCGATCGCCGGATCGTTTGCGACGATCGCCGAAAAGACCAGCTCGAGACGTTTTACGAACGCTGGCGAGGTGACGCTCGGTCGCTCGTCCGTCTGCGGCAGCGGCGTGCCGTCGGTGCCGAGCAGCTCCGGTGCCTTCGCGAGATCGACTGGCGCAGCGGCGGGCGCAGCGGTCGCCGAGAGGCTCGGCGGAGCGTCGACGCCCTCGACGGAGGGCGCTGCGCTCGGCGTCGCGGACGATGCGGGGGAGCCGATCGACTTCGGCCCGGCCGAAATGGCCTGGGCGCTCGCAGCGGAGTCGGCGGCCGCGGACCCGCGCGGAGCCGGCGCCTCGCCACATGCGCCGGCAACGATGATGAGCGGCAACGCGGCGAACCGTGCGAGCGGCGACGACGTGCTCATGGGGCGCGCACCGTACTCGCTCCGAGGTACGTCGCAAGCCTGCTGCGCCTCGCTCAGCCCCGTCGTGCGGCGACCCCAGCGGCAGGGCACCTCGCTGGCGACCGAGCCGTGGCCAAGCTTCCGGCCGAGCCAGCTTCCGGCAGAGCCAGCTTTCGGCCGAGAGGGTAGGCGAGTCGCCGTTCGTCGGGCAGCTCGAGGCGAGCTGGGTCGCCGTCCGTTCGAGGTCGAACATCAGCATGTCGACTCAAGCGACAGGTTTGCGTGAGGGATCACGTCCTCATTGATCTCCCCGATGAAGCTCTCACTTTGAAGCTCTCACTTTCCAGAGAAGCTCTCACTTTCCAGGGTAGCGGGTCGCCGTCGTGGGGGACTGGTATGTCGAGCAAAGCAACAGGTTGACGTGAGAGACCTCGTAGTTCCCAATGAAATCCCCCACGGAGCCCCCCCGCTGCCGCAAATAGAGAGTCGCCCTCGGCATTCGCGCTGCTAGCCTCGCGCGCCCAGAGGTAGATGATGTTCAACGGCGCAGAGAATCCTCAGACTTGGGTGGCACTCGCTTCCCTCACTGCGATGGAGATCGTTCTCGGGATCGATAACATCGTCTTCATCTCCATCCTGACGTCGCGGCTTCCGAAAGACAAACAGGTACCCGTCGGCCGCCTTGGCATTGGAGCCGCGCTGGTCATGCGCATTGCCCTGCTGTTCGCCATCAGCTGGATCATGGGCCTCACCAAGCCGCTCTTCAACATCTTCAGCCACACGGTCGACGGTCGTGATCTCGTGCTGCTGATGGGAGGCGTGTTTCTCATCGCCAAGGCGACGAACGAGATTCACAAGAAGGTCGAGGTCGACGAAGACGGCCCGGGCGGCGGGGCGAAGGCGAGCGTCGGCCTAATCATCGTGCAGATACTGATCCTCGACATGGTCTTCTCCCTCGACTCCGTCATCACCGCCGTCGGCATGATCCCCCCCGATCAGATCTGGGTGATGGTCACCGCCGTCCTCGCGTCGGTCGCGGTCATGCTCGCCTTTGCGGGCCCCCTGTCGGCGTTCGTGATGGCGCACCCCTCGGTGAAGATCCTCGCGCTCTCGTTCCTCCTCCTCATCGGAGTGATGCTCGTCGCCGACGGTATGGGCCAGAAGATCCCCAAGGGGTACATCTACGTGGCAATGGCATTTTCTCTGGGCGTAGAGCTTCTGAACTTGCGCTTCCGTGCCAAGAAGAAGCGCGCTGACGGCGGCGCGGTGGCAGGGGCGGTCGCGCCCGAGGAGCAAGGCGCGTGACGCTGCGCGTGCAAGTCCCTGTAACCTCGTGTCGATGATGACCGAAGCGATCGTCTCCGACTGGATGACCTCCGAGGTGCGCGCCGTGTTCGCGAGCGCGTCGGTGAGAGAGGCGACCCGGACGCTCAGCGAGGCCCGCGTCGGCGGCCTTCCGGTTGTCGACGAGACGGGCCGTCTCGTCGGCGTGTTCTCGCTGACCGACGCCGGGCGCGTCCTTTCGGAGGGCGCGCGCAAAGACGCCGACGACAGCTTCTACGAGCCCGCGGCGCTGCTCCAGGTGATCACCGAGGGAGGCTCGTTCGAGCCAGGCGACTTCCCCGTTGCGGCGGTGATGAGCCGCCACGTGATCAGCGTGGCCCCGGGCGCGACGATCGTCGCCGCTGCATCGAAGATGGCCGAGCACGGCGTCCATCGCGTCGTGGTGGTCGCCGAGGACGGCTCACTCCGCGGGATCTTGTCGGCGCTCGACGTGTGCCGCGCTGTCGCGAGGGTTGCGGCGCCCGAGTAGGCTCAGCCGGCTGCACGGTCGGGCGGCGAGCAGCGGGGCGATGTCAGGCTCGTCGCCCCACCTTCTTGGAGCCTTCTCACGATCCGGCCGCCACCAGCCGCGTAGCTCGCGAACCCTGGGTCTACTTTCCTGTAGATGCCTCGATTCAACTCGGCACAGCGCACGCCACCACTTGGGGCGGCAGATTGATTCGGCTCGTTCGGAGTCATGTTTGGGTGGGCCGAGCGACGGGATCCCCAGGTGGGACGGGTGGTGATCGAATCTCGGTCCGGAGACACCACCGGGAGGTCCCCCAGCAAGGATTCCCTTCCATGAAGATCAGGCTCCGCTATCGCCTCGTACCCCCGACCGTTCTCGTTCGCATCGGCGCCTGGTTGAACCGGCGGTCCGTCGCACCGCATAGCTCGAGAGATCTCGAGAGCGTGATCGAGCGGAGGGGCGGCGCCCCCATCCGAACGTCGTCCCGCCCAGGAGGAAGCGATCGAATGAAGCGCTCGGAGCCGACGGTAAGCAACGGCAACGGGACATCACCGCATTGCGCCGATTGGACCTCGAGCGACCCGGCGGGCAACGGCGTCGTGGGCAATGCAAGAGAGGCCTCGAGCTTCAGCCTTTCGCTGAGCAGACCGTGCTCCTCGATCCTCCACCTGTACTGCTTCGAGCAATAGCCGCCTTCAGCCGCTTGCGCCCAGCTCCTTTTCGATCGCCAGCGCCAGCGCCTCGAACTCCTCGCTGCCTTCTTTCAATGTGCCAGCTGCGCGGTACTTCGCTATACCGTCGCGCCCGACGACCAGAAAGCTCGGCACGTTGCCGAGCCCGCTCGCGGACGACCAGCTCCCATCCACGTCGAGGAATGTCGCCGACGTCATGCCATGCTGCTTTGCAACCGACGCGACGCGCTCACGCTCGACGGCGTCCTCACCGTGCTTCGTCACTCCTACGACCCGCAGACCGCGGGCCCCGAAGCGTCGTTCCAGCGCGTGGACGGCCGGAATCGACGCCAGGCAGCCGCCTCACCCAGGGCTCCACCCTTCGACGAACACCACACCGCCCTTTGCAGAGGCGAGGCTCACGGGCGCGCCGTTGGCCCAGCGCGCCGCCTCGAGGGTCGGGAACTCGGGCAGGGGCGCCGAAGACATCACTTCGCCGACGCTGCCGCGCAAGACGCGAAACCCCACGGCGCCCGCGCAGAGCAGCGCCACAGCCAGGACGATCAGCCACTTCTTCATCGTGCGGGCATCCTGAGAGCCGCCCGACGTCAGGTCAAGCTTGCCCGCCGCAGCCTGAAGTCCGGCAACTGGGCCGTGCCGAGGCGACGCCTCTATCCTCGCCCGATGCATGTTCGCCGCAGCGCCTTCGCCCTCGGTTTCATCTGGATTAGCTCGGGCTGCGCGTCGGCGACGCCAACTCGAGACGTGACCCCGAAACTGTGGGCCGACCCGCCTCGGGCCCCCGCTGCAGCAGTACGCGAAGCACGAGCCCCCGCGGCGGAGTCTGCATCGCACGATGCGGTAGCGGCCAAGAGCGCGTCGCCGCCCAAAGGGCCCCCGTCGTGCGACGCGCATTCCCTGTGCCACGACGAGTCGTGCTGCACGTCGATCGTCGTCCCTGATGGGACTTATCAGGATGACAAGGCGGGCGTCGTGCACGTCGCAAGCTTCGCGCTCGACAAGTACGAACTCACGGTCGGCCGCGTGCTCGCCTGGGAACGCGCAGGAAGCCCCGTGCCGACAGAGGGTGCGGTCATCGGCCACGACTCGTCGCGGCAGACGATCCATTGGAAGTCCGGCTTCGAAGTCCAGCGCGGCAAGCAGCTCCGCGGCTGGGCGCGCTACGACACCTGGCAAACGGGCAATGCCGTTCTCCCGAAGAACTTCCTCGATTGGTACACGGCTGCCGCCGTCTGCGCGATGGATGGCGGTCGGCTGCCGAGCGACGCGGAGTGGCGTTACGCCGCCGTTGGAGGCGAGGAGGACCGGGCGTTCCCGTGGGGCGCAGATCCACAGACTCCTGAGCGGGCCGTCTACAACTGCACCGGCAACGGGGATGTGAGCTGCTCGCTATCAGATATTTTGCCAGTTGGTTCACGCGCCGCGGGGGCCGGCCGATGGGGCCACCAGGATCTCGCGGGCTCGATGTTCGAATGGACGATCGACGCCGCCGGTGCAGACACCTCCGTCAACCGCGGTGGCGGATTCTGCTACATCGGAGGGCTCGATCGGCGAAACAAGGCCGTTCGCACCGTGGCGAACACGCGCCGCGATCCCCCCACGACCGTGAGCCACATGGTCGGCGCGCGATGTGCCTACGACGTGGCGACGCAGTCCAAGGGTACGGCGTCCCGGTGAGCATGGAGCGCACCGGCCTGGCCGGCATCGCGGCCGGCGTCTGGCTCGCGGCGTGGGTGACGGCGGGCGCTGCCGGGTGCAGCGGCGATGCGCTCGCCGAAGGTCACGCCGACGCCGGTGGGCGCGAAGCCCGAGAGCAGCGGTCCCAGCCTGCGCGCGACGACCTTCGCATCGCCGCCCGCCCCGGGGTGGACGCCGTTCGGCCAGTCGATATGCCGACGTCGACCGCGACGAGGGCCGAGGGTGTTTGTCCCGAAGGGAGCGTGCTGGTCCACGGGGGCCGCCTCGTTCATCTCGAGCACACGGCCGACGTCGACGTCGCGGACTTCTGTCTCGACGTGCGCGAGGTCTCCGTCGGCGAGTATCGCGCTCGCGTCGAGCGTGGCGCCTGCGAGCGTGAATGCGACGACCCCAAGAGCTGCCCCACCGTTCCGGTCCGCACCGACTGGGGAAGCTCCACCGAGGACGACAACATCAGCCGGCTATGCAATGGACTGGCCACAGGCGTCGAAGACCACCCGGTCAACTGCGTGTCGCCCGGCGAGGCGCACTCCTATTGCGCTTCGCGCGGGATGCGCCTTCCTGGGGGTGACGAGTGGGAATGGGCCGCGCGGGGCAGCCGCATCTCGCCATGGGGAACGCCGGTCGCAGTCAGCGAGATCTGCTGGGGACGACCAAAAAAACGCGCCGGTACGTGCGTGCGCGGCACCTTCGACAAAGACGTGACGCCCGAGGGCATCTTCGACCTGGGTGGCAACCTCACCGAGTGGACTGATCCTCCGGCGCGCAGCGGCAAGGGCGCGCGGTTTGCCTACGGGGCGTCGTGGTACGCGCGTGACGACGGCTACGCGATCGCTGCGCTCGGTGGAGTCGGAATGCCCGCGCGGCGAGCCGAGACGGTGGGCTTTCGATGCGCGGCGACGCCGCGACCTTGACCTGGCGCCCGCCCTGGGCGGCCCCTGGGCGGCCCCTGGGCCGCCCCTGGGCCGCCCCTGGGCCGCCGGCTCGAGTCAGCCCGGATGCCCGAGCGCGTCGAGCACTTCGCTTGCGATCATCGTCGCGAGAAGATCGAGCTGCGCCTCGCCCTCGGCGGCTGTCGCCTCGGCGGGCGCACCGGCATAAGCTTTGTCCATTCCCATGGCCTTGAACGTCATCTGGCCGGCACGGATGCCGTCGGAGAGGCTGACCGCGCGCTCCGGAAGGTCCTTGGCCCGAGCCATGTCGACCGCATCCGGACTGGCCGCCAATACGATCGATGTCTCGTAGCGACCGGCGTGGCAGGCGCCGCTCTTGAACTCCGGTGACAGGGTCCGGGCCCAGCGCCGGGTCAGCGGGCAGGCGACCGAGGCGCGCCCTGGCGGAGCCTTCGCAATCGAGGCTCGCACCGCGGCGTCGTGCGCTGGCTCCAGGTGGTTGTTCACGAGCGAGACATGGTCGAAGCCCGCGTGCAGGAGCGACCCCACCAGCGCTTCGAGCGCGGCGGTCAGCGCGGGGGCGGGGAGGCTCACCGCACCGGCGAAACCTTCAGCGAACTCGGTGACGCCATAAGGGAAGGGCGGCGCGACGAGGGCGACGACGTCTGCTGCGCGAAGCTTCGCGACGGCGCGCATCGCCGCCGCCTCCGAGATGACCGTATCGGTCCCCAGCGGCAGGTGTGGTCCGTGCGGCTCCACAGAGCCCACGGAGACCAGCGCCACCAGCCGTGACGTTGCGGCGCGCAATGCCGCGAAGGATTCAGTCGTCTGGTCGGCGAGGCGATCGCCACGCGCGGGCATGCGATCAGACTCCCTTCGGATTTTCGCCGCGCGCCTCGCGCTCGCGGAGCGTCTTCTTGTCGACCTTGCCGCGATCGTTTTTCGGGACGTCCTCACAAAAGACGATCGAGCGCGGATACTTGTGCTTGGAGAGGCGCGATTTGACGTGCTCGCGCAGCTCTTCGGCAAGTGCCTGCAGCGCGACGGGGTCCGTCGTCGTCATGTCCTCCCGCAGGACGATGAAGGCCTTCACCTTGACGAGCTTGTCCTCCTCGGCGCCGATGACGGCGGCGAGTGAGACAGCGCGGTGCGAGGAGAGGCACTCTTCCACCTCGACCGGCGCGACCCAGATTCCGCTGACCTTCAGGAGATCGTCGGCTCGCCCCAGGAACTCGTAGGCGTCGGATGCGTCAGCCCGGAAGAGGTCCCCGGTGCGGCACCACGCGCCGAAGAAGGTGTCGAAGCTCTTCTGGCGATCCTCGAAGTAGCCCATCGAAGCAGAGGGTCCGCGGACCCACATCATGCCGGTCTCGCCCTGCGCGACCTCGACGGCGCCGGGGCCGATTGCGTCGATCGGGAGCAGGCGGATCTCGTAGCCCTCGACCACCCGGCCGAGGGTGCCGGGGCGCACGTCGCCCGGGCGGTTCGAGCAGTAGATGTGGAACATCTCGGCGGAGCCGATTCCGTCGAAGACATCGCCGCCGAAGCGCTTGCGGAAGCGCTGGTAGAGCGGCTCGGCGAGCGCCTCGCCCGCGGAGAGTGACAAGCGCACGCTCGAGAGATCGAGCACGGTATCGCCTCGCTCCCGGCGGATGTCGTCGTGGTCGAGCAGCTTGCTCATCATGGTCGGCACGTTGGTGACGATGGTGGGCTTGTGGCGCTCGATCGCGGCGACCAGGTTCTCCGGTGTGGGTCGCTCGGCGTACAGGGCGGTGGTCGCACCGACCGCAAAAGGAAACATCAGATTGGTGCCAGTCGCATAGCCGAAGAACAGGCGCGGCACGCTGACTGTGATGTCGCCCCGACGGTAGCCAATGGTGCGCTTGGCATAGACCTCGGTGTTGAACGCGAAGTCGCCGTGGCCGTGCAGCGCCGCCTTGCTCCGCCCGGTGGAGCCCGATGTGAAGAGCCATATGGCGACGTCGTCGCGCTTCGTCTTGCGCGGCACAAGAGACGTGTCGCCTTGAGCCTCGCGTCCGCGGGCGAGCGCAGCGGCCAGACCGATCGCACCCAGAGGCTCGAGCGACGGCTCGAATGCTGGGTCGCGCTCGATCTCCTCGCCCGTCGCGATCTCCGGCGCCAGCACCACGGTGCGCAAGTCCGATGCGGCGATCGCGTTGGCGATGGAGGCGGCGACCCGGGGGATGGTCACCATTGCGGTGGCGCGCGTGTATTCGACCAAGTACGCGAGATCTTCCGCAGGCGCCTCGGGGTTGGCCATTGCGACGACCGCGCCATGATGGAGGGTCGCAAAGAACGCCCAGACGAACGCCGGCACGTCGTGCAACACGATGAGGACGCGCTCTTCCCGCCGGATGCCGGCCTTTGCGAAGAAGGCCCTCAGCTCGCGGGTCTTTTCGGCAACCTCGCCATAGGTGTAGCTGCGCCCGCCGAAGAGGATGGCGGGTGACTCGGCGAGTCCTTCGGCCAACCGATCAAAGAGGAAATAATCGGCGAGGTTGAAGTCGTCGGGGAAGCTCGGGCCGCTCGCGGCTTTCATCTCGTCGCTCATCTCGTCGCTCATCTCGTCGCCCTATCCCCTCGTGTCGGGCCCCTCGTGTCGGGCATCGAAGCCACCGGTGCTTGCCGTCCGCGCAGCCATCGACCTGCGGGGTTCGTGAAGAGGCGGACCATCGAGCGAGGCGTCCACGCGAGCATCGCCATGAAGGCGCCGATCGCAGCGCCGGGGATGATCATGGCCTGATCGCGCTCCAGGCCGCGGATGGCGGCCCGTGCGCAGTGGACGGCGTCGATCTGCACGAAGCCGGGCACGGACTTGCCGGTGGTGTTGCCGGCGACTTGCTCGAACTCGGTCACGACCGGACCGGGACAGATCTGCGTGGCGACCACGCCGGTGCCCGACAGCTCGGCGCGAAGCGACTCGGTGAAGCCGGTGACGAAGTGCTTGGCGCCGACGTAGGCGGCGAACCCGGGGGTGAAGGCGAGTCCGAACCCGGAGCTGACGTTGAGGATGCCGCCGCTCTTCTTCTCGATCATCGCGGGCAAGAAGGCGTGGGTGAGCGACACGAGCGTCGCGACGTCGACCTCGACCATCGCCAGGATCGCGTCGAGGTCGGACTCCTCGAACAGGCCCATCAGGCCGAGCCCTGCGTTGTTCACCAGCACATCTACGTTTCCCATGGCCGCGCGGATGCGATCGGGCAGCGCGCGTGTCGCCGCGCGATCGGCGAGATCGCAGGACAGGACGTGCACCTCGAGCGAGGCGTTCGCCGCACGCAGCTCGGTGGCAAGCTCATCGAGTCGCTCCGTCCGCCGCGCGACGAGGGCCAGCGCGCGTGCTCGGGGCGCCAGCTGGCGCGCGAGCTCGCGACCAATCCCGGACGAGGCTCCGGTGACCACAATCGACGTTCCTTCGAGCCAGCTCGTCACGGCGCGGAGGCTACTCCTGTCGCGGCAGGGAAGGCAGATTCGCCTTCGGGCCGATGCGCGAGGTGACCGAAGGGCCTCCACGACTCAGGTCGAGGCGGCCTTCATCGCCAAGTTCGACGAGCTACGCGCGACATAGCTCGGCGTAGCTCGGCGTAGCTCCACCTTGTCTTGCCCTGCCCCCCCACAGGCCCCAGGCCCCCCCCCAGGCCCCCCCAGGCCCCCCCAGGCCCCC
>Ga0105046_10003026_pt1 | contig 26612 bp, 21 predicted proteins | sample MAT03_FD_78385 | JGI IMG/M metagenome (GOLD analysis project Ga0105046, IMG submission 78385) | Freshwater microbial communities from Lake Fryxell liftoff mats and glacier meltwater in Antarctica - MAT-03 (megahit assembly) | ecosystem: Environmental > Aquatic > Freshwater > Ice > Liftoff...
AAACAGGTAACGCACACTGCGGTTGTGCCGGGCGACCGCCCATTTGCCGTCGGGCGAAGCCGCGAGGTACTCGATCTGGTCGATGTTGTCGGTCAATCGCTTTACCGTGTGCGTCTTAACTTCGACACGGAAGAGCCGGGCGGGTGGTTCGTGCTTCTCGTCCTCCACGACTTGCGAGGTGTCCTTCTTGTCGTCGTCGGTCGCGGTCTCGAAGTGCGATTTCTCTTCCTGCGCGATGAAGACGAGATGCTCCGGCCCGGACCAGTCAAAGCTACTGACTTCGCGCGGAAAATCGGTGACGGGCCAGGCCTCGCCGCCGAAGGGATTGATTACCCAGATCTGGGAAGTGGGTTCCTTCTTCTCATCTTCTTCACGACCGCGGCGCGAAGTTCGCCGTTTGTCGAGCGGCTTGGGCAACGGACGATCGGTGAGGAACGCGATCTTCTTCCCATCAGGCGACCAGCGGGGCGAGAGGCAACTCTCCTGACCGCGCGTGAGTTCAATCTCGGTGAGATCGTCCAGGTCGGTGCGCATCAGCTGGCTGATGCGTTCGCCCTTCTCTTCATCCATCGTCGATCGCACCCAAACGATGGAACGACCGTTGGGCGCGAACTCGAACCCGGCCGCGTGCGGGGCCAAGACGACATCGTCGACGGTCCATTTCTTACCCGCGGCCGAGACGGCTGGCACGAAGAATACAAGAATGAGCGCAGCATGAAGCCAATTCATGGATGATCTCCCGGTGGCGTTGAAAAAGGCCGATTGATGATAATCGAAGAGATGAGCGGGCGGAAATGAAATAGCGGCGAGCTTTTGGCTCGCCGCGGCGATTACAGATTACGGCACTTGTGCTTGCTGGACACTCGGCGGGTCTTGAAGGTCGTATTTTGCTTCGCCTTCCGACGGCGTTTCTTCGCGGTCCGCAATTCTTTTCGACGCATGGGGATCTCCTGTTTGATAGGTCGGATGGGCAATTGTATGTTTAGATGGCCAAAAGTCGACCTTGAGCACGCGTCTCGACGCAAACGGCCTGCCTTCCCAATCGCTTTTAACACCGAGAGAAAGCCGGAGGACGGTGGCAAGCATGGCAAGGCGGGAGGGCCGAATTCCCTACAAAATGTCGTGATTTAAGGCGTTTATTCTCTTGACTGGATCGCTGGATCGGTTATGCGAGTGGACCCGAACTGAAGATTATTTGATTCCTGTTTTGACAGGCGAGGTCACGGATGTCTCGACGTCTGCGAATTGCCGGCATGGGCCTGGGAGCCTTTTTGATCCCAGCATGCATGAGCACGAACGATGGCCCAACCGAACCGTACTACACGGGAACCGGACCCGGCCATGTCATGGTGAAGCGGCCCACCGCTCCACCGCCACTCAAAGCCTATCCCGTGGCCGGCAATCCGCCGGTCATGCCCGACCCGCTGGTCGCGCAGAAGTTCGGCCCCGCCATGGCGGATCCGATCTTGCCGCCCGATTTGCCGCCGGTGGCGTTGAAGCCAGCGCTTCCAGCGCCGGTGCTGCCGATCGGTGCTTCCATCGTGGAACCGCCGATCGCGGAATCGACGAAGGCCGTCCTCGGCCCCGTCGTGCCGCTCGTTGCCGCGTCCATTCCCTACCCGCTTCCCGCTCTCGATCCCGTGGTGTTGAAGCCCGAATGGCCGCGATTTGGCGGACCGATCGAACCCGCGGGAGCCGTGCAACCTGAACTACCGTTGACCAAGGTGGAACCGGGGCTGATTGCCCCCGCGTTCCCGAACCCGATGGGGCCGGTACTTACGCCGCCATTGCACGAGGAGACCCCGGTCCGCGTCGGGAACATCAGCATTCCGGGACGGCAGTCTATGCCGGCCGAGAATGTGCTACCGCTTCCCGAACCAGTGCAATTGCCCATCCAGGGTGTCTCGCTGAAGGTCGAGGAGCCGCTGGCGACTTCCGTGCCGCTCGCGACCACCGCCATCTCGGCCACCGAATCGATTCTCGTTCAGTCGTTGCGGGCCTTCCAAAGCAACCGGCCCGATGAAGCGGCCCGCCTGCTCCGCACGCTTGATGCGACGAATCAAGATGTGCTGATGTCGCTCATGCCCACCCTGACACGGTTGGGTGAAGGAAGCGTCAACGCTTTGCCGCCGGACGAACTGGCGCTCATGATCGATCGGCTGCAAACGGCCACGACGATTCTGAAAACGAAGGCCTCGCTGCGGACCGAACGGGTCTGCTTCTGCCGGGGTGTTCGCAAGTTCGCCGACATTGACGCCTACGAGCCGAACCACGAGTTCCGCTCGGGTGACATGGTCTTCCTCTATGTGGAACTGAAGAACTTTACGAGCGAGCCGGTGACGGCAGCACCCGCCAATCAGAACGGGTCGTTCGCCATCCGCCTGGGCACGACCCTGGAACTGCGCGACGCCCGCAACACGCTGCTCTGGAAAGCGGAACTGCCCAAGACCGATTACGCACAGTCACCGCCGCAAGATTACTATCACACATACCGATTCTGCGTGCCGGAAAAGTTGACGCCCGGAACGTACACGTTCTGGTTGAACATCGTGGACAAGCCGACCGGACGATCGATCCGCAAGCCAATCGAGATACGCATCGGCCAAAGCTGATGCGCAGGGGACGAATTCTGGGGGCATGTGGCGGCGTGTTTGAACGCCGCCCAGAGAGGGGGATTTCGCCGTGAGCCGATTTCGATTGCGTTGGGCCGGGGCACTGGGCCTCGCGTTCTTTCCGATTCCCTGGAACATCTTCCCGTTGATCGTGCCGCCCGCGCATGCGGGAGCGCCGGCTGCCGCGCCGCGGACCTTCTCGCGTGCCGCGACGATCCGACTGCCGCTGCATATTGATGAAGCCACTCGGGCGAATCTGACGGAAATTAAACTCTTCGTCAAGGCGCCGGGGATGGACTGGACGCTCGCGCAGGTCGGTCTGCCCGGCCAGGCCAGCTTTGATTACCGTGCCGCGACCGATGGCGACTATGCCTTCATGTTCGTGACGGTCGACAAGGGCGGCCGTAGCTCGCCGTCGAACCTGAACTCGCGAGCCCCGCATCAGGTGCTCGTGGTCGATAGCACGCCGCCGGAACTGAGCGTCTCGCCGCTGCCGGTCGCCAATCGCGATATTTACTTGCAATGCCGCATGAAGGATGCCAATCCCGATTGGGCGTCCGTGGTTCTTGAGTACCCCATTGGCGACAATCAATGGCGGCAGATGGAGCCCGCGAATCCCGATTCGCCCGGCGTTTTCCGCATTCCCCATGCCAGTGTGCTGGAAGGGAAAGTCCGCGCCACGGCCAAGGATAAGGCCGGCAACATGACGACGCGGATCTTCAACATGGGCGACCCGACCAAAACGTACGACCAGATCAACGCCCCGCCGATGATCCCGTCGCCGGTCTCGCTGCCCAAGGATGTCGTGAGGATCGAACAACCGCCGACGCAACCCATCCAGATGCCGGCGCCCATCCAGCAAACGGCCGGGAAGAACGAGAATCTCGAAATCAAGATGCCCGAGTTCACTCAGCCGCCGCCGGTCAACGGCTACAACCCGACTCGCTTGAAGCCGCTCGAAAACTTGGCCGAGAAGCCCGATCCGGTGAGCATCCCCGATGTTCCGCCGGCGATCGTCGAGCCGACTGCGAACATCAACATCGTGCCGCTCGCTCAGCTTCCGCCGAGCACCTCGGCCAAGGTTGACCCGTACCTGCCGGCGATCGACTCGATGCCGCCGCAGATGCAGATCAAGAATGAGCCCGCGATGACCGTGGCCAAGCCCGCCACGCCGCCGACCCCGGCCCCGACGGGCATTTCGCACCCGATCCTCGGCACCAGCCGCTTCACGCTCGATTACGCGGTCGAGAACGTCGTAGTCGGCGGTCAAGCGAAGGTCGAATTCTGGGGAACGCTCGACAACGGCCGCACCTGGCAAAAGGTGAATGACGAGTCGAACGGCCGTAGTCCTGCTCGCCTGCAAATGCCAGGCGACGGTCTCTACGGCATCCGGGTGAAAGCGAACGGCAACGGCGCGGCGCCTTACCCAGGCGAAGCCCCCGATGCGTGGGTCGAAGTCGACACTATCATGCCGACAGTCAAGATGACGCCGCCCGCTCTCGGCGTCGGCGCCGACGCGGGCACCCTCACCATCTCCTGGATGGTGCAGGATAAGAATATGTCGGCCGACTCGATCAACATCTACCACGCCAGCCGGCCCGCCGGCCCCTGGCTGCCGATCGCCACGGGTCTTCGGAACGACGGCAGCTACCGCTGGCTGATCCCGGCCGGCATCGGCGCCGAAGTCTATCTCCGCCTCGAAGCCTCCGACCGAGCCGGCAACATCGGCCGCCTCGACCTGCGGGACCCGGTATTGATGCCGCAACCCAAGGTGCGAGTGTTGAATATCGCCCCGGCGCGGTGAGCGATATAGCTTGAGAGTAGAAATCGTGTGACATCGGCCGGTCAAGGGTTCTTGACCGGCCGATTCTGTTTACGCACCTTGATGAGCATTACATGCAATGACAAATGGGAGACAAGTTCGTTGTGGAGGCGATTTGCAAGAGCAGCCTTGGGGTTGGCTTCCGCCACTCGGAGCGTCGATTGCCAAGCTACTCCCCAATATCCTCATTCCACAACTCCGGTCGATCCGCGATGAACTTCTTCATCAGGTCGATGCACCTTGCGTCTTGCACCACTTCAACGCTGACGCCGTGGCCGCGCAGCCATTCTTCTTCGCCCATGAAGGTTTGATTCTCGCCGACGATGACCTTGGGGATGCCGTAGAGGAGGATGGCGCCGGAGCACATCGAGCAGGGCGAGAGCGTGGTGTAAATGACGCTTTCGCGATAGACTCGGGCGGGATGGCGGCCGGCGTTTTCGAGGGCGTCCATCTCGCCGTGCAGCGTGGGGCTGCCCTTCTGCACGCGGCGGTTGTGGCCGCGGCCGATGATCTTGCCTTGATGCACGAGCACGGAGCCGATGGGGATGCCGCCCTCGGCAAGTCCGGCCTCAGCTTCGGCGATTGCCGCCTGTAGGAACGGGTCCATTTTTATCGTCTCTTGCTTGATCCGGATTTCGACTCGGGTTTCTCGCCGGGTGTATTCACCTCGGCCTCGCCCTCGTTGTCAACCATGACGGGGCGGGTCAGGGCGTCGAGTTTATTGTAGCTCTGCGTGATCTCGCGCATCGACTTGCCGGGTTCCTCGCTCTTGAGGAATTGGCCGACGCGCCAGAGGTACATCTTGCCGGGGAAGGCGACGGACGCGAGGCCGCCCATGGCCGCGGTTACGGGGAACTTGATCATGCGGGCACGTTTGGCGTCGATCGTTTCGAGCAACAATTCATTCTCGAGGATGCGGTGAACGGTGTAGAGCCGCTGGTTGCCGCCCTCCTCGGTGCCGAACTGCAAGTAGGGCCGCTCGGGGTATTTCTTACGCGATTCGATGACCAGGCCGTTCGGCTCCGCAACTGGGTTGTACCAGTAGCGGATGACGCGGACATCGCCCCGGTTGTTCAGTTCGATCTCGTATTCGTCCTTGTTCGAGCGGTTGAAGATGTTCGCGTTCGACTTACCCCCGCTGTGGGAGATGCGCGTCAGCATCAGGAACGGGGCGAGGTCGGGTTCCTTGGGCGCGGCTTCTTCCTTCGGTTGTTCGTCTTCGACCTTTGGCTTCACTTCAACCGAGACTTTGGGGGGATCGAAAAAGATATTCTTGCCGGCGATGCGGCGATACTCGGCCTGGGCGGTCGTGCGCGTGTAGGAATCATCAGCGCGGGCGAGGACATTGGCGGCCGTGAAGGCGGAGCCGAAGCCGTTCTCCACGCCGCTCAACGCGAAGGCCGTCACGCCGGCGCCGCCGGCGGCAGCGCCGATCGTCGCCAACATGGGGAAGAGCATCGGCCGTGGTTCGGCCTTGTCGAGCACGAGAGCTTCGACCGTCATCGTCACTTCCAGGTCTCGCGTGCCCCGATTCTCTCCGCGCGAGGTCGAAGGTTTCAAGATGGTGATCTTGCGAATCTGATGCAGGAACGGCTGGCGGTAGAACATGTAGAGGAAGTCGATCAGGCTCGTGAGATCGCCCTTCACTTGCAGGTCGTAATCGAGTTTGACGTAGGCCGGCTTCTTGTTCGAGACGAGCGGGACATCCTTGGTATCGGGCTCGCGCGGGGTGATGACCGGGGCGGCGAACTTCGCCTGCGAGAGCATGCGATCAAGGAAACGGCCGTAGTCGCTGCGGGCGTGGGCCACATCGGGCGGCAGGCTCTTCTTGCGGGTTTTGTTCTCGTAGATGTACTGAGCCGTCTCGATGGCGAGCTTCTTGGTCTGAAGTTCGTCGACCTCGTCGCGCAGTTTGGCGATCGCTTCGTTGTGCTTCTTCCAGGGGGAATAAATCATCTGCCAGCCGATGAAGCCGCCCGCGACGGCGACCATGACGACGATCAGGAAAATGGCGAGGAACCGTTCACGCGTGTTCATGGTTGGCCTCCCTTCCCCGCGAGGATGTCGAGCCCGCCGACGTCGCTGCGATCGCGCCGTTTGGTCGATTCGGGAGGCGGCAAGTTGTTTAGCTTGAGCGAGTACTCGTTCGGTTCCCGGTGTTCAATCTGCGTCTTGAACAGGAACTGGAGATTCTTGCGGACGTTCGAAAAGCTGCCCGGCCCGCTGATCGATCCCTTCGATTGCTTGGCGCCGACACTGTAATGCTTGTCGTGCTGCATATCAATGATGAGCGTATCAACAGTCTTGCTGGTGTCGGTGAAGATGGTCAACTGAAGTTCCGCGACATGCAGGAGCTTCGAGTTCTTCGCCTGCTGGAACGGCTGGCCGATCAACTGGGTCACCTCGGTCCCGGACGGATCGGGGAAGCGGGCCGTCAGATCGTAAAGTTCATCGAGCCAGTTGACCCCCTTGTCTTCCCAATCTTTGACGGCCTTGATGCGCTTCGAAACATCATCGAGTTTCTTGATCTCCTCATCAAGATCGCGCTTCTGATTCTGTAACGCGACGACGTCGCTCCCCTTCCTGCTGACCAGGAATAGCCCGACGACGAGGCCGGTCACGAGGATGAGCGCGGCCGCGATGCCGACCAGGGCGATGAGCCGTTTGCCGGGGTCGCTCTTGGCGCTCGGTTGACGCGGTTCGAGGAAATTGATGGGCAGCGGGGTCGAGCGGGCCTTGAGGGCGATCAGGCCAACCGCGCCGGCGAAGCAACCATGCAGATCGAGCGGCACGGTCGATTCGACGCCGGCGATCGGGTCGAACGCCTGCACGGGAATGGTGAGACCGGCCCGCGCCCGTCCGGTCCAACCGCCGGGGACGTCGCCTTCCGCGACGAAGAAGGCCTGCACGGGTTTCTGCCCCGCCTGACCAGCGTAGACGGCGAGGTTTCGCTTCATTTCGCCGAGCATGGCAGTTTCGGAATTCAACGCCTGACCCGTGAGCGACCGGGCGAAGGCGACCTGCCCGCCGCGGACGATGACGAGTTCGCCCCAGCGATCACCGCGGACGAGAATCGCCAGCGGCGCGGTGGCCGACTCCGGCGGGGTGACGGCGCCGTCCTTCATGGCCTTGGCCAGTGCGGCGGCGACGCCGAACGAGCGCGGGACGATGCCCGCCAGCTTCAGGCCCGCATCCTGACAGACCGTGCGCAGGGGATCGAGAACGTCCTTGCGGATGGCGAATGCCAGCGCCCGGTTTTGGCCTTCGCCGTCGATTCCCGGTAACGTCGCATAGTCGATGACGACGGTGTCGCCGCCCTCGGTCAGTTCCTTCGACATCTGGAAGCGGATGAGTGCGGGTTCGTCACTGGCGGCCACGCCGGTCGGGTACTTGATCTCCTTGAGGACGACGCGTTCACGGCCGACGGCAGCCAGCACCGGGGCCGGTGCGATGCCCGCATCCTTCAGGGCTTCTTTCAGCCGCCGGCCGATGGCCGCGGCGCTGCCGGTGTTCAGAGCGCCGATCTCGGGCAGCGTGATGGCTCGTTCGACTTGAACGGCGCCGTTCTTGACCGCGGCGGCGGTCACGTACAGGCAGCCCTGTTCGAAGTCGATGGATAGATAGCGGGACAAGAAAGCCTCCTCGAAGACGTCATTGATTCCGGGGATCGATCGCGCGGCCCAGTTCCGTGAGGTCGCGGTAGTACAGAATGCGCGGCTTGCCGTCGTTCGTGTCGACGATCGCCTCGACGCGGACAACCGGGCCGCCGCGCTCGAAGTAACCGACCGACTGAATTCGGTAAACCTGACTGCGGGCGGTGACGTAGCGTTCCAGGGCGATCAACTTGGCGGCGGGGATGACGTCTTCGGTGTAGAGCCAGGCGGGTGTGGTGTAGATCGGGTCGGACGGATCCGTCGACGCCGCGGAGGGGCGGCGCGAGACGATGTCGTCGACATCGCTGGAATCAAGGCCGGGAAGCGCCAAGAGGACGTTACGCGGCGCGGTGTTGACGTTGATGCGCGGGGGAAGCTCCTTATCGGAAACCGTGGTAAGCTTGTCGAGGGCGACCGGCAGCAGATCGCGAGCGGTCTCCGGGTTGGTGATCGGGAAAGCGTAGATCGTGGCCGGCTGATTGTTGGAACCGGCCACGCTGACACTGGTGCCGATCAATTGCAAGATAGATGAGATATTGCGCCGCGAACGCGGAGCGCTCTTCCCGTTCACCGATGCCTCGACCTTCGTCACGAGATCGCCCGTGGTGCCTGCCTTCGTGGGTGTTTTGCTATTGGCGGTCGGCAGATCATAAATGCGATAGCCAATAATGTAGGCGGCTGAATCGGCCCCGATCGCGGTCTTGAGTTGCCCGTAGAGCGTCTTGAGATCCTTGCCGTTGATGTTGATGCGGCGAGCACCCGAGTTATCGTAATTACGTTCCCGGCTATAGACAGTGAGGTAAGGCGCCCAGCCGTAGCTGAACTCGCCCCCGGTCTCTTCATCCGGGTCGCGGCGGCCGTTCCGGTTGAGATCATTGCCGAAGAGAAGCATCGGCGCGATTCCTTTCACCAGCAGCAATTCTTCGAGACTATCGAGCGGACCGTTCTTGCAGCGATAGCCCGGAGATCGGCCGGAGTAGAAGGATGCTTCCGCTCCGCCGGAACGCGTGTCGTCGTCGGCATCCATCCAGTCGATAATCGAATTAGCGATGTCGGCAGTCATCCCGGGCAACGGTTGATTAGTGTTGGTCAGCGCGTTGTAGAGCACTTGGCCGGTCGAGTCGAGTTGCATGAAGCCGTTGAGATTAAGCTTGCCCGCTTCATCGATGACGCCGTACTTCAAGGGCAACGAACCGGCGCCGGAATCCTGCGTGTAGTCGACATAGAGAACGCTGAAACGACCTGAGCGGCCGTCTTCGAACGACTTGTTCTGGAAGATGCCGGCGTTATCGGTCGGGTTGCCGCCCAAGGTGTTCGTAAACGCGTCCTTATCGGCAAGAATCGCCGCCGCGTAGTGGATGCCGGAATCAGCCAGCGCCTTGGCTTCCGCGCTCTTCAAGATGCGATCAGAAGCGCGATACTCCGCCATGGTCATGTCGCTATAGCGATACGCGGCCAGCGACAGGATGACGATGACGATCAAGACGGCGAGGAGGACGAAGCCATTTCGCTCTTGCTTTCGACGAGAAGAGATTGAAAATTGAAAATTAACAATTGAAAGTAGCCAACTGGAAGAATGAAGCCTCGAAAGGAGATCGCACTCCTCTCTGGCATTTTTCAATTGATAATTTTCAATTTTCATTTTTCAATCTCTTACTGCATTGAAGGCGTAGTGCTATTGCCATCCGACGTTTCGCTTTCCATGATCACGATGCTCGGCCCCGACGAGGTGATGATCGGAATCACGTGACTAGAGGCATGCTTCGTGACGTCGCCGGCGGCGTCGGTCATCTGCAGTTCGAAGCGGACGCGGATGGCGCTGGGTGGTCCTTTGGGCGTCTTGCCATCCGGGCCGAGTTCGCTGCCATCCCAACTCGCGGTCCAGCCTTCGTTATCGTTGGTGGCGTTGATGTCGTAGTATTCGAACATCACCGACGTCACCTCGCGGGCGATCACATACTCATCTTCATTGCCGCTCTCGATGATCGGATCTTTGCTGCCGTAGACTTGTTCGCCTGTTACCCAGGGCACTTCTTCACGGCACAGGCCGCCGTTCTCGCCGATCCAGTAGGCGACGCGGCGCAAGTCGCCGGGCACGGGAGCATCCGAACCTTCTTCCGCCGCCATGTATTTGGGATCGGGCACGCGCGTGGTGTAGATGATGAGTTTCGAACCATCGCCGATGACGCCGGCTTGGAGTGGTACTGCGCTCGTGACCTGCTCGGCAACCATCGCCGTCGCGTCGGCCCCCGCGGCGCTCGTATCCGTGGTCGTGGAAGTGGATGCCGTTGTTGTCGATGTCGAAGCGGAGGTCGACCCGCTCGTTTTGCCTTTGGCCTTGGGCGGCGTCAGGCAGGGGGTCAGATCGAGCGACAGCCGATTGATGATGGCGCGAGACAACGTGGCGCGTTCAATAACCTCACGACCCTCGGCCGCCTGACGAAGTTCGACCTGCATGGACACATAGAGCGCGCCCATTAGCAGAACCGCGATGGCGCTGGCGAGGAGCACCTCGAGGAGGGTGAAGGCGTTGCGTGTTCGTCTTGGCGAACGTCGAGGCGTAAGCCCGACGTGGAAGCAGGCACACACGTCGGGCTTACGCCTCGACGCTCGCCAAGAACCATTGCGGGAGACAAAATCGATCCTCATCGGCCGCCTCCCTTTGTGCCGCCGGTGGCGCCACCGCCTGTTCCACTGCCTGTGTTTCCGACACCACCTGTTCCACCGCCGGTATTGCCTCCGCCGGTGTTTCCTCCACCTGTAGCACCGCCGCCTGTGCTGCCCGTGGTTCCGCCGCCCGTGCTTCCGGTTCCGGTTGTCGGCGTTGTGGTTGTTGTTGAACCGGTCGTGGTGGTCGAACTCGAGTCGGTGGTGGTGGTCGTCGCGCTATCGACGGTGGTCGTGGTGGTGCCGATGCTGCCACGGCTGCGCGGATCGAGGATGTATTGGCTCAGCTTCGTTTCGACCCGGCCGCGATTCGTCTCGCGGTGCACGGTAACGGTGACGCGATAGAGCCCGACGGCGGTCCCGTCCGACGTGACATCCGAGGTCCATTCCCAGTCAGGTTCTTCTTCGAAGCTGCCCGAACTGCTGGATGTGAGATTGAGAACGCCGCCGGCATACTCACCGAGTTTGGATTGGGCGAGGCGTGTCCCACGGCTTTGCCACTGGACGTCGACGGCCTGATCGGTCGCTGAGTTGAACATCTGGCTGATGGCGACGAGCGCGAATAGAAAGATGGCCAGCGCCAGGAGCACTTCCAGAAGCGTCATGCCGGGTCGAGCCGAGCGGCGCAAGCCGCCGGGTGAGTAATTCACGCGCATCATCGCCCCTCCAGTTGTTTTTGGGTGCGAACGGTGACGATGCCGGTAATGCCGCGAACGCTGATGGTGAGTGGGTCACAGTCGTCGGCTCGCACGACGACGCTAGCGTCGTTCTTACAACTGCCGTCAGGGAGGAAAATGGCGATGGTGCGCCAGCCGCCTGATCCTTCGGGAAGATCTTGCTTTGATTCAAAAAAGATATGCTTGGGCAGTGAACCAACGATGACCTTGGCGGAATTGCTTTCCGAGGTCGGGTCGATGTCGCCGGAACTGCCGTCCCAGAACTCGTTCGTGTCAGGGGCGAGGCGAAACTGCTCCTTGCCGGTGATAATGGCGAAGCGATAGGGGACGCCGTTGTCAATGGAGCGGGTCCGGGCTTCCGCCCAGGCCCCGCGCACTTCATCAGCGGCGCCGCGCACGCGCGTGTCGCCGTACATCGCTTGCATCGTCGGCAACGAAACCGCCGCCAGGATGACGAGGATCGCCATCACGAGAAGCAGTTCCAGTAGAGTGAAGCCTTTTCGCATGAGGTCTCGTAACAAATTCGCGAAGGCGGCTTGAACGGCGCGCCTACTTGGGCTTTTGGCCCAGGGAAGAAATTCTGACGCCGTCGTGCTCCGTATAAACTTCCACCTTGCCCTGTCCCGTGTCTGATTGACTGAACTGCAAGTTATAATTTCCACCCCACGGATCCACGAACGCTCTGGTGCCGCCATCGACGAGCGGAGCGATCCTCTCTCGCCAGTTCGATGGGTCCAGATCGTTGTTATCGCTGTTCCGGGTCATGTACGTTTCCGCAATCTTTGCGAGATTTTTCGTCTGGTTGTACGCCTGATCCTTCTTGGCGTCGTCGAGATACTGAAACACGTAAACGCTGGAAACGCTGGCCAAGATGACGAGGATGGCCACGACCACGAGCACTTCGAGTAGGGTGAACGCGTTACGCCGGCGATCTTGAAGCCGGCCGCGGTAGGTGTCGAGACGCATGGAGTTGCTCCTTCAGCAGAAGAGGATTTTCACGTTATTATAGGGGGTACAACGGTTAAGGATTGATGAGAGCTTCGTCGAACGCTCGCCCGCCACCATCAGATTAAACCCCGGCAGGTATCGAATATTACCCACCATTGACGGCCGAGCCCATCTTGAAGACGGGCAGCAGGAGGCCCAGGACAACCGTCAGAGTCACCATGGCCATCACGAGCAGCATAATGGGTTCGAGCAGGCGGACGAACAGTTCCAGTTGGCGGGCAGAGCGCTTCTCTAAGCTATCGGCAATATCAATCAGTGTCTTGTCAAGGGTGTTGCTTTCTTCCGCGATTGCGATCATTTCGACCACGTCTCTTGGGAAATACGCGTTTTTCCGGAACGGCTCGGCCAGTTTGGCGCCGGCGGTGACGTTCTCGGCCGATTCTTCGATCGCATGGGCGAGCACCTTGTTGCCCGTGGAATCCTTGGCAATCTGCAGGGCTTTCAAGATGGGGATGCCGTTGTGCAGCATCGTGCCGAAGATGCGGGTAAAACGCGACAAGGAGAGTGCCAGATAGAGTTTGCCGAATCCGGGAAGTTTGAGGCGGATGCGGTCCATGCGCAGTCGACCGGAATCGGTCCTCACCCATTTTCGATAGCCGAACCAAGCCCCCATGAATGCGAGGATGATCAGCCACCAGTAATTCTGCATGAAATGGCTAAGTCGCATCAGGCCGATGGTGAGGGCGGGCAGTTCGTCCTTCTCTTCGAGCTTCTTGAAGATCTGTTCAAACTTGGGTACGAAGAAGATGATGAGCACGTTGAGCACAATCACGCCGACGACGCCGAGAAAGACGGGATAGGCCAGGGCGCCAACGACCTTGCCTTTCAAGTCCTCCTGATGGTCCGTAAAGGTGGCAATCCGCTTAAGCACATCCTCCAAAAACCCGCCTTCCTGGCCGGCGCGGACCATGCTGACGGAGAGTTCGTTGAACACATTGGGGAATGGCTGCATGGCGTCTGCGAGACTGATGCCGTCGGCTACTTTGGCCCGGACTTCGCGGAGCACCTCCGCCAGCACCTTGTTCGCGGTCAGGTTTTCAAGCAGGTCGAGCGCCCGCAGCAGAGGCACGCCCGAGTGCATCAGATCGGCCAGTTGGGTGTAGAACGTCGCCGTCACACGGCCTTTGACCTTACGGCCGAAACGAGCCTGGGCTCGCGCCTTGATCGCCCGGATCTCAACCGGGAAGAGGCCGCGGGCGTCCAGCAACGAAGCGGCCTCGCGTTCCGACGTCGCCGTGAGCGTGCCGGTATCGCGCTTGCCAAGTTTCGTCAGGGCGGTGAAGTTGAATTCAGGCATGTTATTATTGCGGGTCCGTGACTTCCGGCGACGGAGGTGGCTCCTCGGGCTTCGGCTGATCCTGTTGCTCAAGCCAAGGTAACGGTTTCGTCGATTCTTCGAGTGCGCGCCGATAGCGTTCTCTTTCCTTTTCAAAGGCGGCCTTCAACGCGGGGGATAGAGGTGTTGGGGGATCGCTATCCTTGGCCTCAAACTCAATGAGGAGCACGTCGTGGTCGCGGCCCGAAATCATCTGAATCATTGATCCGTTCCTCTCAATTGCAATCCGGTCATGCCTAAGATCTCGCCGTCAATTATAAGGTAAATTGAGTAGCGTCCTTCCACAGGAAAGACGATTTGCTCCGGTCGGCACAGAACGTCGATGGCCCGCAAACGGTTCGTAAGCACGGCAGGAATGACTCGCTTACAGATCGCCTCATCCGAATCGGGTCTGTTGACCCGTAACTCCATTGTGAACTGTCCGTAGCCGTTGGTCAACAGCCCGTAAACAACAAAATCGATGGGTGGCGTCGGGGACGTATACCCATTGAGCACCGAATGGCAATTGATCAGACTCACGCAAGTCGTTTCTCGGTCAATTATTGCTTTCTCGCACAGCAACAATTGCCTCAGAATAGGCTGCTCATGCATTATATCTTTCTCCCTGCGCGCTCCCCCTCGAAGACTCGGGTCGCCGCTAACGACCACCTCACATAATAATATCGCCCGCCGTCACACGCGCCACCTCGTCGATCGTTGTCTTGCCGCGCATCACTTTGCGCCAGCCGTCTTGCCTTAGGGTGATCATGCCGGCCTTCAGGGCTTCCAGGCGGATGAGGCCGGAGTTGACGCGCTGGACGATCAGTTCCTTGATGAGGTCGTTGTTCACCATCAATTCGTGGATGCCGGTTCGGCCTCGGTAGCCGCTCTGCCGGCAGGATCGACAGCCGACGCCCTTCCAGAGCGTTCCAGACGAATCCGAGGGTCCCATCATCTCGACGATGCTTTGCTGAATGGCGATGTCGCTCGCCGGCTTGATAGTCTGCCGCATCGGGAAATCGATCGGCAGTTCATCCAGGTGGGGGGTGAACTCCGTCTTGCAATCGGGGCAGATGGTTCGCACCAGCCGCTGGGCCATGACGCCTTGCACCGTGCTGGCGACGAGGAACGGCTCGATGCCCATGTCGATCATGCGGGTGTAGGAACTCGGGGCATCGTTGGTGTGCAACGTCGAAAACACGAGATGCCCGGTGAGCGACGCCTGGATGGCGGCCTGTGCCGTCTCCAGGTCGCGCATTTCGCCGATGAGGATCACGTCCGGGTCATGACGCAGAATACTTCGCAGGGCGGTGGAGAACGTCAGGCCGATCTTGGTGTGAGTCTGAATCTGGCTGATGTTCGGTTGCTGATACTCGACCGGGTCTTCGACCGTGATGATCTTGAGCGTCTCGTCCTTGATTTCGTTGAGGGCGGAATAGAGCGTCGTCGATTTGCCCGAGCCCGTCGGCCCGGTGACCAGCACGATGCCGTGCGGCAGGTCGATTAGTTTCTTGAAGGTCGCGTAGACGTCTTCGATCATGCCGACGTTCTTGAGGTTGAAGGTCATGCGCCCCTTGTCGAGGAGACGCATGACAATGCCTTCGCCATGGATCATGGGGATGATCGAGACGCGGACGTCGATCTCACGGCCTTGGACGCGCATCTTGATGCGGCCGTCCTGCGGCAGGCGTTTCTCGGCGATGTTCAGCCGGGCCATGATCTTGATGCGGCTGATGATAGCGTTCGCGAAGCGGTTGATCTCGGGCGGCAGCATCTGCGTCTGCAATAGGCCGTCGATGCGATAGCGGATGCGCAGGGAGTTCTCTTCGGGTTCGACGTGGATGTCGCTGGCCCGCTCGTTGGCCGCCTCGATCAGGATTTCGTTGACGAGTTTGACGACCGACGCTTCCTGGGCCTGCTTGGCCAGTTCGCTGTCATCGGTCTCGATCTTATCGAGGAGTTCGATCTCGTCGCGCTCGCGCATGAGTTGCGTGACGGTTTCGCCGCCGACGCCGAAGTGCTGCTTGATCAACCGGGCAATCTCGCGCGGGTTGGCCAGCACCGGCTGAATCTCGAGACCGGTCAGCGTTTGCAGTTCGTCGAGAGCGTAGACGTCGTACGGGTCGCCGGTGGCGACAACCAGCGTGCCGTTCTGCCGCGAAAGGGGAAAGAGATTCTTGCGGTGGACCAGCTTGGCGGGCATCACCGCGATGGCTTCCGAGTTGACGGTGGCACTACTGAGGTCGACAAGTTCCAGGCCGAACTCCTCGGCCAGGGCATTCAGGATCGCCTCTTCCTTGCCAATGCCTTTTTCGAGAAGCACCTCGTGAGCCGGCCGACCGGGGTCGGCGGCAATCGCATCTTGAGCCCGGCGGAGGTCGGCTTCGGATAACTGATTGAGCTCATGCAATCGCTGCAACAGGAACATAGGAGTTCACCAGGAGGAATACGTGAAGCCGTGACGCAGGGGCCTTGCGCAGCGGAGCGATGCATAGAGATGGTAACGGTTGCGAGAGGAAGACGAAATGAGAGAATTCAGCGAAATCGCTGAGCCGCGACTCGAAGAGTCGCGGGATTACTGCGACGCCTGCCGGCCCGCCATCTGGGTCGCCCGAGCGGCGCGGATGCGATCAAGCAGGGCGTTGCGCGTGGCCGACGGGTCGCCTGCAACGGGCAGATTCGGCAAGGGGACCACTTGTTCGGGGACAACGATCGGTGGGCGATCGGGAGCGTGATTGCTGACGGCGCCGCCCATGAGGTTGCGCAGATCTTCCACCTTGATGACACGTTCGATGCGTAGATAGACCATTTGATCGTAAGGGATGAAGAAGCCGCGTCCCTCGTCCGTTGAGCCGGCAACACGCCCGCGCATGATCAAAAAATTGGGCTCGAATCGATAGAACGTATCGACACTCACCTCCGACCCGTTATTGAGAACGAGCATCAGGGTGTTCTGGTCTTCCTCCGGGATCACCCGAAGCATGTCGATCCATTCTTGATTTGTCATCACTCGCCCTGCGTTGAACGAACTTACGACCTGACCTCAAGTGTAGAACAAAAAACGCATTTGTGCCAACAAAGAATGACAAACGAATGACCGATACGGATGAGCTGAAGATCGATGATTCTTATAAGCGAACGATTGTCATACAAACCGATTGTTCACAGCCGAACAGTTGCGGAGTGGCATGATTTCGGCTTGGTCGTTTCATTTCGGTCAAGAAGCAATGGTTTCGCGGATGGGTGGCAGGGGTGTCGGCGAAATCAATGGCACGGATTGTACTGGTTCGCCGGGTTGTACGAATTTTGCCGATTTCTCCTCCCGCATTGCGCCATTCTCTTGCTATCATGTCTCCCATCACCCGAAACACCTCTTCCTGAAGGATGGAACTCATGCTGCCACGTGGAACGCTCTCGCGCCGCGGTTTCCTGTCGCGTTCGCTCGCCGGACTCTCCGCCGCCGGCCTGCCCGGCTGGTATGCCTCGCAGATCGTCGGCGCCGAGGAACAACAACTTGCGGCCGCCAGAAACGCCGTCGCCGCGAACGATAAGTTCATGATGGGCGCCATCGGCATCGGCAGCCCCAAGAGCCGCGGCCGGGCTATCTATGGTGAAGCCAAGAAGATCAAGGGCGTTAGCTATGTCGCCGCGTGCGATGTCGATGCGAGCCACCTCGCCAATGCCCAGGCCTTTATGAAGATTGACGGCTTCGCGGACGTGAAAGGCTACTCCGACTATCGTCAACTGCTCGACGACAAGAACATCAACGCCGTCACCATCGCCACGCCGGATCACTGGCACGCACTCGTCGCCATTGAGGCCCTCAAGCGCGGCAAGGACGTCTACTGCGAAAAACCTCTGACGCTGACCATCGCCGAGGCTCAGGCGGTCCGCAAGGTCGCGAAAGCGACCGGCAAGACACTCCAGACCGGCAACCAGCAGCGTTCCGAAATGAACGGCATGTTCCGCCTGGCCGCCGAACTCGTGCGCTCGGGCCGCATCGGCAAGATCAAGACCGTCGAGTGCCGCATCGGCAAGAACCCGGTTAGCGGGCCGATCGCCGAGGCGCCGGTCCCGAAGGGCCTCGATTGGGAATTCTGGCTCGGGCCGACCGCGCAGGTCCCGCACTTGCTGAGCAAGGACGGCAAATTCACTAACTGCCACTACGAGTTTCGCTGGTTTTACGAGTACTCGGGCGGCAAGATGACCGACTGGGGCGCGCATCACATCGACATCGCCCAGTGGGCGCTCGGTATGGACGGCAGCGGCCCGGTCGAGATCGAAGTCCTCAAGGCCACGCCGCCCGCCAAGGGCAAGAACGAGTACAACACGCACGAAGATTTCCAGGTCCAATACACCTACGCGAACGGCGTGAAAGTGATCGCCATGAGCGGCGGTGGCACCAACGCAGGCGAAATGGTGAACAAGGACGGCAAGGCTCCGGTCGTTGGCAAGGACGCCAAGCCGCGCGTTGTGGGCCCCGATGAAAACGGCGTTCTGTTCCAGGGCGAAGGCGGCAACATCTTCGTCAGCCGCGGCATGATCGTCGCTAGCGACAAGAAGATCCTGGCCGAGCCGCTGAAGGAAGATCCGATGCTGTACGACGGCCGGCCGACTACCCACATGGCCAACTTCTTCGACTGCATCAAGAGCGGCAAGAAACCGATCTCGAACGTCGACGTCGGCTCAGGCTCCGTGATCGTCTGCCACCTCGGCGTGATCGCGCTCCGTACTGGTCGCAAGCTGAAATGGGATCCCGCGGCCGAGAAATTCATCGGCGACGACGAAGCGAACGCGATGATGTCGCGTCCGTATCGGTCGCCTTGGAAACTCGAGGTTTGAAAGCGATTGAAAATTGAAAATTATCCACGGAAAATTGAAGATTCGGAGAACTGGAAGGCGACCTCTCAATCGTCTATCGGGGCAAACATTTTTCAATTGGTGATTTTCAATTTTCATTTTTCAATCTCTTGATTGAGTAAGTTGAGGTATACCACGAAGAGAAGCGATTGGACAAGATTGAGTGATGACGTCCTCCTGAAGCAATGCGAAATCGACACGTACAGGGCCAGTGGTCCCGGTGGCCAGAAGCGCAACAAGACCAGCTCGGCCGTGCGGCTTCGGCATCGGCCGAGTGGTTTGATCGTCATTGCCGAGGAGAGCCGTTCGCAACACGAGAACAAGGCGAAGGCGTTGCGCCGATTACGCCGGGCGTTTGTACTTGAACGGCGCGAGACGGTCACCTTGACGGCCGAGGCGATCGCGGAGTTGCCCGATTGGGCGAGTGCCTTGAGCAACGACGGCCGTGTTCATCTCGGCGCCAAGGATCCGCGGTTCTGGCCGGCCATTGGCATCGCGCTCGATGTCCTGAATGGGGTGGACGCCCGGATCAGCGACGCGGCTAGTCTATTGGGCATCTCGACGGGTCATCTCAACGAACTATTCGCGAAGGATCCCAAAGTCTGGCAACATGTGAACATCTTGCGAGCCCGTTTCGGTCAGAAGCCCTTACGTTCATCAACGTGACGGAATCGCCTTCCAGTTCGCGACGGCACTTGCCGTTGACGGACCTGCGTTGGAAAATGCACTTCACTCGAAAACAGTTGGACTTTCCATTCTTTCAGGAGGAACCTCATGCCGGAGAGCAAATCGTTTCGTGGGCGCATCTACGACGACATCACGCAAACGATCGGCAACACGCCGCTCGTCCGCATGCGACGCGTGGTCGGCGACGCCAAGGCTTCGGTCGTCGCCAAGATGGAAAACTTCAACCCCCTCTGGTCGGTGAAGGATCGCATCGGTGTGGCGATGATCGAAGCGGCCGAGAGGGATGGGAAGATCACCAAGGATACGTTGATCATCGAGCCGACGTCGGGCAATACTGGCATCGGCCTGGCGTTCACCTGTGCCGCCAAGGGGTACAAGTTGCTAGTGACGATGCCGGAGAGCATGTCGCTGGAACGCCGGCGGTTGCTCAAGGCCTTCGGGGCCGAGCTGGTGTTAACCCCGGCTGAGAGGGGCATGTCCGGCGCCGTGGCGGAGGCCGAGAAGATCTGTGCGGCCAAGGGTGGTTCGCCCAAGGCATTCATCCCCCAGCAGTTCAAGAACCCGGCTAACCCGGAGATTCACCGGACCACGACGGCCGAGGAAATCTGGCGCGACACCGACGGTAAGATCGATATCCTGGTCTCGGGTGTCGGCACCGGCGGCACGATCACCGGTTGCGGCGAAGTGCTGAAGGCCAGGAAGCCGAGCGTGCTGTGCATCGCGGTCGAGCCGATCAACAGTCCGGTTATCACGCAGAAGATGGCGGGTCAGGAACTCAAGCCCGGCCGGCACAAGATTCAGGGCATCGGAGCCGGCTTCATCCCGGACAACTTGAATACGAAGATCATCGACGAAGTTTTTCAAATCAACGATGATGACGCGTTCGAGATGGCCCGTCGGCTGGCGAAAGAAGAGGGGATGCTCTGCGGCATCAGTTGCGGAGCTGCGGCTTACGCCGCCGTGCAGGTGGCCAAGCGGCCGGAAAACGCCGGCAAATTGATCGTCGTCGTGCTGCCCGACCTGGGCGAACGGTATCTGAGCACGCCGTTGTACCCGGAAGCGTGACCTTGACCCGCTAAAGCGGGTCACTACGAACATACGGTGACCCGCTTTAGCGGGTCACTACGAACATACGGTGACCCGCTAAAGCGGGTCACTACGAACTGCTTTCTTCGTTCGTAGTGACCCGCTTTAGCGGGTCTCTTCGCCGGAGGCGTGACCTTGACCCGCTAAAGCGGGTCACTACGAACATACGGTGACCCGCTAAAGCGGGTCTCTTCGCTCACTGCATCCGCTTGATATATTCCATCACCCGTTGCTTCACGACCGGCGGCAGCGCGTCGATTTCCTTCTCATCCAGTTTGTTATCGCTGTTCTTGTCGAAGGGCTTGAAGATGGCCCGGAACGCCGGCGGGATGTCGACGCCGCCTTCCGGGATTTTCACGTCTTCAGTCGGCGCGCTCGCCTTGCCCTTCGGCGTGGCGATGTCGAAATAGCCGATCATCATTTCGTTCCAGGTCTGATCGCCCCAGCGCACCGTAGCCTTCGGGTCCGGATTGTTCAGGTTCTTCTCCGAATTGTCGAAATGGGCGACGGCGTGAATCTTCGTCCCGGCCGGGAACTTCTTCGGCTCGGCCAGGCGGTAGGCCGTCTGCCAGTTGAAGTCGTAGTGCGGAACATCAAGAAGAGTCTCCTTCTTGCCGTCGGGGAGGATCGCCTCGTACATGAACGCCTTGCCGCGAACGTGCATGTGCGGCATGAAAGTGAGCAGTTGTGATTCACCGGAGAGTGCTCGCGAAGCTTCGACCTTGTAGTTGTCCGCACCGGGCGGTATCCGGATGTCGCGCGGGTTGGCGGCACTGATGGTCTTCACCTCGTACTTTACCTTCTCGGGGTCGGCGAAGACGAAGCCGACCTTGCTGATATCCTGTTGTTTCGAACCGTTCGGCGTGTAGTGGATCTGGAAGATCAGGTTCGAGTTGGCCGGTATTTTCTTGGCCATACCGTCGGGATACGGCTTCGCCCGCAACCCGGGCACGTAAGCGGCCAGGAAACCCTGCGCCCCGCCGCCGTCGATCGCCCGGCTGCCTGCCCCGACCGCGAAGACGAGAATGTGATGCACGACCGCTCGGCAGCCCGGTTGCACCTCCACTGCTTCAATCCACTTGTCTTCTTTCAGCCCGGATGCCGCGAAGAAGTACTGATACTTGACCGTCCCCTCGGCCTGCACGTCGAACGGCCGGTCGCGCATGTTCACCACCAGGTCCGGTTTACGCGGCAACTGCCAGCCGGTGTCGGGGAAGCTCGGCGGCTTCGGCAGATCCTTCACGTCGCCTTCCGGAGCGCCGGCTGTAACCCAGTCCTTAACCAGTTTCTTCTCGGCATCACTCAGCCGGCGATCGTTGACGAATGTGCCATGCTTCGGGTCGGCATGCCAGGGCGGCATGCGGTTCTCGGCCACCACTTCCTGGATCGTCTCGGCCCAACCGGCCGCCTGCTTGTAGCTCGTTAGTTCGAACGGCCCGATCTCGCCGGGGCGATGGCACTCGACGCAGAACTTGTTCAAGATGGGGGCGATGTGCTTCGAGAAGGTGACGGAACTCGATGCCTGCGGCTCACGCACCCGGCCGATGAAACAGCCCTGGGCCTCAGTCTCCGCCTTCGTCACCTTATTGCCATCAAGCAGTTCTTTGATGGCGTTGACGAGATCGGTCGAAGTCGCTTTGTCGCGCTGGAAGCCGATGCCATACTGGTCGTCGACCCGGCCCGCGTAACGGATGGCGCGATCGCCATCGAGCACATAAACGCAGGGCGTCCTCTGGGCGCCAAACTGATCGGCCACCTTGTTGTTGAGATCTTTCAGAATCGGGAAGCTAATCTCGTGGATGCGGGCGTAAGCCGCGATGGCGGTGATGGGATCCTGGGCGTTGCTGTCGATCCCCAGAAACGCGACGCCTTTGCCCTCATATTCCTTCGCGAGTTTGCCGAGCTTCGGGCCGTAGAGCTTCGCCAACGGGCACTCCGTGCCGATGAACGCGACGACGACGAGCTTGGCGTCCTTTGAATCGGCTAAGGTATGCTGCTTGCCGCGATAATCCTGAAGGCTGAAAGACTCGATCTTTTTACCAAGCGAGGAAGGTTCCGAGGCCGAACTGACCGAGGCGCTCAAAAGGAGGGCCAGCAACATCGAAAATCGCATGATTAGACCTCGGAACACGGCTATCGATAGGGGCACAATGTGCACGGGTGACATTATAATACTACCCCGAAATCGATGAAAGGTTACACAAGCTCCCCGGTTTGAAAGCGCTCAAACCACGAATTCATCGAATCGAACGAATCAAGAAGGAGGTTGTTTCTGGATTTCAGATTCGTGGGATTCGTTTAATTCGTGGTTTATTTTCTTCTCGGGCGATTGATGCCATCCATCCACGCCAACCTCTCACGTCGTTCCATCATTGCATCCTCTCACGCCCTGCCGTATCATTTCGTTCTCGCCCGCTCCCGACCATCTTTGAGCCGGTTCCTCATGAAACGACTTCTCTTGCTTGTCCTGGCACTCCTGATCATCCCAACTTCGCTGCCGGCCCAGGCGCCGAAACCGGTACGGCTGTTTGCCGAGGCCGAGGACTTCACACTCAAAGGTGACGGCTGGCATGTGGTCCCATATCGCGAAAATTACTTCGCCTCCACGTTCGCCGTGACGTTCCTGTCGCGGATGGGCTGTCTCGGCGCGCCGGCCCAGATGAAGCCGGGCGAGAAGGCCATCGCGGAACAGGCGATCGTCGTCCCCGTGGCCGACGAGTACCAGATCATGGCGCGGTATGAACAACCGTACAACTTCGCCGTCGAGTTCACCGTCGAGATCGAACAGAACGGCAAAGTCGTCGCTTCGCACGTCTGCGGTAAGCTGAGCGACCCGAAGATTTGGGCGCTCAACGCCCACGCCCGGGTTCCGATGGAACGCTTCTGGTGGGGCGGCACGGACAACTGCCTCTGGCAAAACCCCGGCACGGTGAAGTTGCAAGCCGGCCCGGCCATCATTCGATTGATTGCCGAGGAACAGAAGGACGGCGCCAAGCCGCGCATCAACGCCGCCAAGAGAAGCGTCGACGTCATCTGCCTGACCAACGACACCGCCGGGATCGAGGCGCAGAAGAAAACGCGTTACCTGGAAATGGATGGCTGGCTCGTGCAGGATGGCGATCTCTACGTGCGCGTGACCAACCCCAAGGACGGCTTCGGGCCGTGTGTGCCCGTGATCGCCCCGGAACCGCAAGGGCAACATTCGCCGTACTACGTCCACATCCGCGATTGGCCGACGACGCGTGTCCTCAAGAATGGCCACATCACTGATGCGACGGAGTATCAGTTAGCTGGGCCGCGTTCAGTCGCGGTCAAGCCCGAAACCCTTTCGAAAGAGATCGACGGCGACAAGCTGGTGAAACCCGACCCGAAGAAGAAAGCCAAGTCGACGACGAATTACACGATCCCGGACGAAGAGTATTTGCAACCAGGCGACGCTTCCGGCTGGGTGCCGATGGGGCAGGTGCTCGATTCGATGAACAACTCGACCTGGACGATGAAGGCTCTCTACAAGAGCAAGTCGGCCGGCGTTTACCTGCGTCTGGAATTCGCGATTCCCGACGGCAAAGGCGGTTTGAAGACGGTCAAGGATATTACCGTCAAGGAGTCGCTGACCTTCGAGATGCCCGGGAATATTGCCCCGAACCCCGCGATGGAAGCGGCTCTCAAGGAACGCTTCTGGCTGCCGCAGATCCGCACAACCAAAGAGGCTCTCGACTGGTTGAACGCCGAGGTCGCCAAGTTCCCTCACAAGGGCGAGACGGCCAAGCGCTTCCTGATCTACGGCATCATGGCATTCGGTAACGGCTTGTCGCTGCCCGAAGGCAAGACGCTCGCCCAGGCGCTCGGCAGCAACACACTCGATGCGCCCGGCGTCAAACGGCAACTCTACGCTCACCTGCGCGACCCCAGTATCCCGTCGATCCAGAAGTTCGACGCGGGAGGCAAGCTCGCCGATACGTTGATCATCTCCTATGGCGACGAGATTCATCTCCCCTCCGCCCCGGTGACCGATGACGAATTCGCCGCCTGGCTGAAAGAACGCGGCGTGAAGTACGATGGACCGATCAAGTTCGTCAGCGTCGGCCGCAAATCGAAAGACGGTGACGCCAAGCAAGATCCCCTCTACTACTACTCGCAGATTTGCTCGAAGGAGAAGGGGGCCAAGCCGTATATCGAAGGGACGGCCTTTCTGAAAAAGAACGGCGTGTTGACCGGCGCCAATTACTCGCCGCATGCCAACTACCTCGTCACCGAACTCGACTACATCCGCACGTTCAAGCTGCGGGCGATGTCGATGCCCTGGAGCGAGGACTACGTCTGGCAGATCCCCGAGTTCAGCATCCAGGCAACCGGGTATCTCACCAGCGGCCTGCGCGCGGGGGCGAAGTACGACAACCTGCCGATCCACATGTACGTGATGCCGCACTCGCCCGGCAACACGCCTCGCGATTTCCGGCTCTCGTTCTACTCCGCAGTTGCTCACGGGGCGCGGATGGTCAACTACTTCTGCGGCTCTCCGTTGGCGGTCGGCGCCACGGAGAATTACGTCGATACCAACGACCTGCCCATGTGGAAACAGATTCACGCGGTCAGCCACGAGGCCAGCAAATTCGAGGATTACGTCGTCGATGGCCAAGTGCGGCCCGCCAAGGTCGGCCTGCTCCTCTCGGCCGTCGACGACCTATTGACCGATGTCACGAATTCAACGTTCGCCATGCACAACAACGAACGCAAGGCGGTCTGGTACGCCCTGCGGCACGCCCAGGTCCCCGTCGATTTCCTGAGCGAAGACGACGTCATCGAAGGCCTGGCCAAGGACTACAAGGTGATCTACGTCACCCAGCAATTCCTGCACTCGAAAGCGATCGCGAGCCTCAAGAAATGGGTCGAAGCGGGCGGCACCCTCGTCGCTCTGGCCGGCGGCGGCTGTGCCAACGAGTTCCGCAAAGAGAATCCCGAGGCTCTCGCCCTCTACGGCATCAAGAGTCAGGTTCTGACGACCGACCCGAATCTCGTCAGCAAGTATTTGTTGAAGGAGAACACGCCGTTTCTAACCAAGCAGGACCTGCCGCTCTACGAACCGATCGACACGGCCACGCTCAAGGAAGACATGAACATCCCCGTAATCGTCTGGAAGCAGAAAATCGAGAACGGCGACGGCGTCGTCGAAGGGACGTTCAAGGATGGCTCGCCCGCCGTGGTTTCAAAGAAACATGGCAAAGGCCAGGTCTTCCTCTTCGGCTTCCTGCCGGGACAAGCGTACTTGAAGAGCGCCCTGCCGATCCTACCGCCCGACCGTGGTTCGACCGATGCGGCCTTCGCTCACGCGCTGCCGACCAGCATGGATCGCAACGTCCGCGCTCGTTTCGTCGACAACCTATTGCCGACAGATTTCGCCCGCCCCGTCGAATGCAGTGAGCCGCTCGTCGAAACATCCTGTATCGACACGTCGAAAGACGGCAAAGCGACTCGGTTAGCGGTGCCGTTGATGAACTTCACGGGCAAACCGATCGCCAAGCTGACAGTGAAGATTCCAGGCGTGAAGGCCGCGAAGGTGACGAGCGTCGAACGAGGCAACCTGATCGCGCAGTATCAGGGCGATGTGTTGGTGGTGGAGTTGCCGCTCGATGTGGCGGATATGATTTTGATTGATCGATGATGGTCGCGCTCCGCTGCGCAGAGCCTTCGCGTCGCGGCTTCACTGGAGATCCTAAACTCGTTCCCACGCTCCCGCGTGGGAACGCACGTCTTCGACGCTCTGCGTCGCGTGCGGCCGAAAGCGATGCGGTGTCTTCGTTGGAGTCCCGCCTTTAGGCGGATTTCTTCGCGAAGCGAAGACCGGCTGAAGCCGGGACTCCAACGAAAACGAGGACAAAAGCAACGCCGATGAAACACCTACTTTTCAACCAAGGGCCACGATGAATAACCCATCACGCCTTGCCATAAACGCCATCCTGTTCCTCGGCACGGTCATGTCGGCTTTCGCCGGTGGGCCGAAGGACACCGACCGCTGGGCGCGTTTTCGTGAGTTTCGCATTCTGCAACAAGCCGAGTAGAATAGCCCGAGCGCTCCCTGCGCAAAGCCTTCGCGTCGCGAAGAAATCCGACTAAAGGCGGGACTCCAAGGAAGACACCGCATCCCTTCAGGATTGCGAGTATGGCAAGGCGTGATGGGGCATTCATCGTGGCCCGTGGTTGAAAAGTAGGTGGTTCATCGGCGTT
>Ga0105046_10003029_pt1 | contig 26605 bp, 26 predicted proteins | sample MAT03_FD_78385 | JGI IMG/M metagenome (GOLD analysis project Ga0105046, IMG submission 78385) | Freshwater microbial communities from Lake Fryxell liftoff mats and glacier meltwater in Antarctica - MAT-03 (megahit assembly) | ecosystem: Environmental > Aquatic > Freshwater > Ice > Liftoff...
TGTTCACCAAGGTGGCGCGGCACGAGACGCGCGCACTGTCGGCGCAGCGCCTGCTGCTGTGGCTGGCCAGTTTGTGGCTGTGGCCGCTGTTGCTGGCCGCGGGTGGCCGCAAGACCTCATCCGGCCAGACGGGGCCGGACGGCCCGCGATGAACGCCCCGCGCTACGCGGCGGGACGCCGGGCCACGCGGGCGCTGTGGGCAACGCTGCTGACTTTGCGACCCCCGGCAACCCGCGCATGACGCGGCTGGTGCTGGTGGGCGCCGGGCACGCGCATGCGCTGGTGCTGCGCGGCTGGGCAGATCAACCGCTGGCGGGCGTGGAGTTGGCCATCGTCTCGCCGCAGCCGCTGGCACCCTACTCGGGCATGGTGCCGGCATGGCTGGGTGGCACGCTGGACTTCGACGCGCTGTGCATCGACTTCGCCGCGCTGGCCCGCGCGGCCGGCGCGCGACTGATTGTCGACGAGGTGCTGCGGCTGGATACCGCGCAGCGCCAGTTGCACCTGCGCAGCGGGGCCGTGCTGGGCTGGGATCAGCTGTCGCTGAACATCGGCTCCACGCTGCGACCGCCGGCGCTGAGCGGGCCGCGTGTGCTGGCGCTGCGCCCGCTGGCTGATCTGCACCAGCGCTGGACCGCGCTGCTGGCGGAACTGGCCGACGAGGCCCGCGGCGCCGCAGCCAACCTGCCTCTGCGCATCACGGCCGTCGGCGGCGGCGCCGCCGGGGTGGAGTCGCTGCTGGCGGTGTGCGCGCGGCTGCGTGCGCTGCTGCCGCAACGGCCGCTGCAGCCGCGGCTGCTGGCGCGCAGCGCGCGGCTGCTGCCCGGTCTGGCACCCGGCGCGGCACGCGCCGCGCTGGCCGCGCTGCGGCGTGCCGGCGCCGAGGTGCAGACGAACACCGACTGGCACAGCGCCGATGCCGCCGACTGCGACCTGGTGTTGTGGGCCACCGGCGCACAGGCGCATGCCTGGCCAGGCGAGGCCGGGCTGGCGCTGGGCGATGGCGGCTTCGTTCAGGTCGACGACAGGTTGCGGTCGGTTTCGCACCCGCGGGTGCACGCGGCGGGCGACTGCGCGCAGTGGACCCCGGCGCAGCCCAAGTCCGGCGTGCTGGCCGTGCGCATGGGCCCGGTGTTGCTGCACAACCTGCGCGCCGCATGCGGCCACGGCAATGCGCGCGTCTGGCAGCCGCCGCCACGTACGCTGGCGCTGTTGAACACTGCAGACGGCCGGGCCATCGCGGCCTGGGGGTCGCTGGCGGTGCAGGGCCGCTGGGCGATGCGCTGGAAGGACCGCATCGACCGCGCCTTCGTCGCCGGCTTCAGCGCGAAGGCGGACGCGCCGGGGCCGACGCCGCCGGCACCATGAACACCGGCGCCAGGCCGCCGACGCAATTGACGCCGGCCCCGTCGCCACAGGGCTTCGACGGCGCCGGGGCGGCCGCACGAGTTATCGGCGGCGCGCCGGGGCGTTCGAGCACCGACCACATCACGAGCAGGCCCGTGCCCACGCCCAGCACCAGGACCAGCACACGCAGGCGCCGGTTCAGCGGTTGGTAACGGTCGTCGTCCATCGTGGCGATGATGGGGCCTGCGGCGCATACGATGCGCGCCTGCTCACTTCGACCCGGCGCAAAGGATTCCCCATGCTTGCGATCATCGGCGGCACCGGCCTGTACGAACTGGCCGGCATGGAGATCGAGCAGACGCTCGACGTCGACACGCCCTTCGGCCGTCCGTCAGGGCGGATCGTGCACGGCCGGGTCGGCGCCACGCCGCTGCTCTTCCTGGCCCGCCATGGCGCCGGCCACCGGTTGCTGCCGCACGAGGTGAACTACCGCGCCAACCTGTTCGCGCTGAAGCAGGCGGGTGCCACGATGGTGCTCGGCTTCTCGGCCGTCGGCAGCCTGGCCGAGGCCGTCGAGCCCGGCCACCTGGCGATGCCCGAGCAGTACTTCGACTGGACCCGCGGCAGCCGCGAGCGCAGCTTCTTCGGCGGCGGCGTGGCCGCGCACATCTCCACCGCCAACCCGGTGAGCGCCGCGCTGGTGGATGCCTGCGCGGCCGCGGCTCAGGCGCTGTCCGTTTCGCTGCACCGCGGGCTGACCTACGCCTGCGTCGAAGGCCCGCGCCTGGGCACACGCGCCGAGAGCCACTTCATGCGCTCGGCCGGCTGCCACATCGTCGGCATGACCAACGTGCCCGAGGCCTTTCTTGCGCGCGAGGCGCAAATGGCCTACGCCACCGTGGGCATCGTCACCGACTACGACTGCTGGATGGAAGACCCGGCGCGCCACGCCAGCGTCGAGTCGATCATGGCGCTATACGCGCAGACGCTGGTCAAGGGCCGCGCCGTGCTCGACCACCTGCTGGCGCAGCCCCTGCCCGAGCCCGAGCCTGCGATCCGCCATGCCCTCAGCGGCGCGCTGCTCACGCCCGACAGCGCGCTCAGCCCGGCGCAGCGCGAGTGGCTGGAGGTGCTGCGGCGCTGACTTCGACGTTGAAGGCCCGACACGCTCAGTCGTGCCCGACCGAGAAATCGTTCAGCCCGCAGGCATCCACCCCGCTGACCAGCCAGAGCGGGCGCTGCGCGAAGTTGACGGCCACACCGCTCTTGCCGTCCACCGGCCGCAGACCGCGGTCGAAGTGCGAGGTCGCCGGCATGTAGCGCAGTGCCACGCCGGTGCGGCGCTGCGCGCTGGTATTGGCCGCGGCGCCGTGGATCATGTAGACGTCGTGCAGGCTCATCTGGCCGGGCTGCAGTTCGATGTCCACCGCCGCTGTCTCGTCGAAGGCACCGGCCGCCAGCCGCTGCTGCAGCGTCAGGTCGCTGCGGTCCTCGTGCAGGTGCTCGTGCAGTTGCTGCGCTGCGTGCGAGCCGGGGATCACGCGCAGGCAGCCGTTGGCACGGGTGCTGGGCTCCAGCGCCACCCACACGGTGCAATTGGCCAGCGGGCGGATCGGCCAGTAGTGGCCGTCCTGGTGCCAGGGCGTTTCGTAGCCATCGCCGGCCGGCTTGCAGAACACATGCGCGCCCCACAGGATCAGGTCGCGGCCCAAGAGGCCGCTGACCAGTTCGATGATCTCGAGGTCACGCGCCAGCGCCAGGAAGTCGGCCACGCCGCGCACGCCCTCGCCGTTGTCGCGGCCGCCGCGGTCGATGTGCGCCGAGACCAGCTTTTCCGGCCGCACGCCCGGGTTGCGCCGGATCAGTTCGTCCAGCGCGTCGCGCAGCGCCTCAGCCCGCTCGGTGGGCAGCCGCCACTGCGGCACCACCCAACCTTCGCGGCGGTAGCGTTCGATCTCTTCAGCGTGCAGTCGGGCCATGGGTGATGCGCCGGTCGTTCAAAGGGGCTCAAAGGGGCTCAAAGGGGCTCAAAGGGTCGCAGGGGCCTCGGCGGCGCGCACCACCGTCACCGGCACCGGGCTGTGGCGCAGCAGCGCTTCGGCCACCGAGCCCAGCCCGCCGTCGCCTGCCTCGGCGCCCATGCCGCGGGCGCCCATCACCACCGCATCGCAGCGGTAGTTCTCGAGCAGCTCGACCAGCAGCGTGGCCGGCTCGCCGCCGGCGACCTCGGTCTCCCACTCGGCGCCAGCGCCTTGCAGCAACGCTTCGGCAGTGGCAATCAGGTCGGCGCCGGCGGCGGCGCGCAGCGCGTGCAGCTGATCGGCGTCGTGCGTCAACACCGCCTCGTACAGCGAGGGCGGCTCCTGCACGTTGACCAGCACATAGGTGGCGGCCAGGCCAGTGCGGCGCAGCACCAGCGCGTGCTGCACCGCCGCCAGCGCGGCGGCCGATCCATCGACGGGCAACATGATCTTCATGGCGGGCTCCTGGGCGGGCGTCTGAACCAGGGCGAGGCTACCGCAGTCGCGCCGCCAATCCTCGCAGTGCAGCCCGCCGGCGTATCCGCCGCGCTTGCCCTGCGTCAAGCCCGGATGCACCTGCACGCCGCCCTGTCACAGGCGCTGGGGCAACATGCGCGTCATGAGCATCCGCAACCTGGATTCGCTGCTGGAACCCGCTTCGGTGGCGCTGTTCGGCGCCTCGGCGCGCCCGGGCAGCGTCGGCGCGACCGTCTGGCGCAACCTGTGCGAGGGTGGCTTCGAGGGCCGCCTGTACGCGGTCAATCCGAAACAGCCGGCCCTCGGCGGGCAGCGCGCCTATGCCAGCCTGGCCGCGCTGCCCGAGGTGCCCGAACTGGCGCTGATCTGCACCCCGCCGGCCAGCGTGCCCGGGCTCGTCGCCGCGCTGGCCGCCGCCGGCACGCACGCTGCGATCGTGATGACGGCCGGGCTCGACGCGGCCCAGCGCCAGGCGATGCTCGACGCGGCGCGGCCGGCGCTGCTGCGCATCCTCGGGCCCAATTGCATCGGCCTGCTGGCGCCGCACATCGGGCTGAACGCCAGCTTCGCGCACATCGGCGCGCAGCGCGGCTCGCTCGCCTTCGTCTCGCAGAGCGGGGCGCTGGTGACGGCGATGCTCGACTGGGCGCAGGCGCGCGGTATCGGCTTCTCGCAGTTCATCTCGCTCGGCGAGCATGCGGACGTCGACTTCGGCGACATGCTGGACGCACTGGCCAGCGACCCGCGCACACGGGCCATCCTGCTCTACATCGAGTCGGTCGAGTCGCCGCGCAAGTTCATGTCGGCCGCGCGCGCCGCGGCGCGCAACAAGCCGGTGCTGGTGGTCAAGGCCGGGCGCAGCGCGGCAGGGCAGGCCGCAGCGGCTTCGCACACCGGGGCGCTGGCAGCCTCGGACCTGGTCTTCGATGCCGCCATCCGCCGCGCCGGCATGCTGCGCGTCGATTCGCTGCAGGACCTGTTCATCGCCGCCGAGACGCTGTCGCAGATCCGCGCCCTGCCCGCGGCGCTGGACGCCGCGCTGGCCGAACGGCTGACGCTGGTCACCAACGGCGGCGGCGCCGGTGTGCTGGCGGCCGACGCCGCCGCCGCGGCCGGGCTGGCGCTGGCGCCGCTGGGCGATCGCACGCGCGCCTTGCTGGATGCCGCGCTGCCGCCGAACTGGTCGCACGGCAACCCGGTCGACCTGATCGGCGACGCGCCGATCGAGCGCTACGTGCAAACACTCGACGCGCTGCTGCAGGACCCTGCCAGCGGCACCCTGCTCTTCATGCACGCGCCGACCGCCATCGTGCCCAGCGCAGCCATCGCCCAGGCGCTGCTGCCGCTGGCCGCCAAGTCGCCCGGCCGGCTGCTCGGCTGCTGGTTGGGTGATCGTGCGGTGGCGCAGGCACGGCAGACCTTCCGCAGCCACGGCATCCCCACCTACGACACGCCCGAGGACGCGGTGCGTGCCTTCGGCATGCTGGTGACCTACCGGCGCAACCAGCAGCAACTGCTGGAGGCGCCGACGGCGGTGGTCGGCGCCGCACCCGACTTCGCCCGCGTGGCCGCCCTCATCGACGCCGCGCTGGCGGCCGGCCGGCAGACGCTGAGCGAGCCGGAGGCGAAGGCGGTGCTCGGCGCCTGCGGCATCCCGGTCGTCGCGACGAGCGTGGTCGCGCCGAACGCCGATGCGGCGCTGGCCGCCGCGCTGCAGATCGGCTGGCCGGTGGTGATCAAGCTGCTGTCGCCGCAGATCAGCCACAAGAGCGATGTCGGAGGCGTCGCGCTCAACCTGGACAGCGAGGCCGCGCTGCGCGCCGCCGTGGCGGCGATCGAGCGGCGGCTGGCGCAGAGCCGGCCCGATGCGCTGATCGAGGGCTACACGGTGCAGGCGATGGTGCGCAGACCACGCGCGCTGGAGCTGATCGTCGGCGCCAGCATCGACCCGCTGTTCGGCCCGGTGATCCTGTTCGGCCAGGGCGGCACCGCGGTCGAGGTGCTGGCCGACCGCGCGCTGGCGCTGCCGCCGCTGAACGGCCCGCTGGCGCAGGCGCTGATCGCCCGCACGCGCGTGGCGCGGCTGCTGGCCGGCTGGCGTGACGTGCCCGCGGCCGACGCGCTGGCGCTGCAGACGGTGCTGGTCGCCGTCTCGCAACTGGTGGCCGGCGAGCCGCGCATCGCCGAGCTCGACATCAACCCGTTGCTGGCCGACGCCGCGGGCGTCATCGCACTGGACGCGCGCGTGCGCGTCAACGCCAGCGGCCCCGGCGGCGCCGCGCACTTCGCCATCCGGCCCTACCCGGCCGAGCTGAGCGAGAGCATCGACTGGCAGGGCCGCCCGGTCACGCTGCGCCCGATCCGCCCGGAGGACGAACAGCAGCACCGCACGTTCCTCGAGCGGCTCGACCCGGTGGACATCCGCATGCGCATCTTCTACAGCCGGCGATCCATCGGGCGCAGCGAACTGGCGCGGCTGACGCAGATCGACTTCGAGCGCGAGATGGCGTTCGTCGCCACCGCGCCTGACGCCCAGGGCAAGGAAGAGACGCTCGGCGTGGTGCGGGCCACCGCCGACCCCGACAACATCGAGGCCGAGTTCGGCATCGTCGTGCGCAGCGACTTGAAGGGCGGCGGGCTGGGCGAGCGGCTGCTGCGCAAGATGATCGACTACCAGCGTGGCCGCGGCACGCAGCGCCTGGTGGCGACCGTGCTGCGCGAGAACCTGCGCATGCTCGAACTGGCACACGACCTCGGCTTCGTCTTCGACGACGCACAGCCCGACCCGGGCACCCGCAGCATCCGGCTGCCGCTGCGCTGAAGGTCGCAGAAGTTCAGCCGAAGTTCAGCCGCCGGCCGGCAGGCTCACCGGCGCAGGCGGCAGGGGCAGCACATCGGCGTCATCGGCGGTGCCGAACTCGGTGCGGAAGCTGCCCGCCTGCAGGCCCTGCTGCTGCAGCCAGCGCACCATCACCGCTTCGTAGCCGTGGGTGACGATCACCCGCTCGGCGCCGGTGGCGGCGATGGCACGCTGCAGGCCGGGCCAGTCGGCGTGGTCGCTGAGCACGAAGCCGCGGTCCACGCCCTGGCGGCGGCGCGCGCCGCGCAACTGCATCCAGCCGCTGGCGAAGGCATCGGAGAACTCGCCCAGCCGCCGCGCCCAGGCGCTGCCGTGCACCGCGGGCGGGGCCACCACCAGCGCGCGCCGCAACGCCGCCTTGTCGTCCAGCGCCTCGAGCAGCAGCGTGGCGGGCAGCACGACACCCGCCTCGCGGTAGGCACGGTTCAGCGGCTCGACCGCGCCGTGCACGACGATCGGGCCGATCGACGCGTCGGCCCCGGCCAGCAGCCGCTGCGCCTTGCCGAAGCTGTAGCCCAGCAGCAGGCTCGGCCGGCCGGCCTCGGCGTTGCTGCGCCACCAGTCGTTGATCTCCGCCAGAACCTGCGCCTGTGCCGGCCAGTGGTAGATCGGCAGGCCGAAGGTGCTCTCGGTGACGAAGCAGTCGCAACGCTGCGGCTCGAAGGCGTCGCAGGTGGCGTTGCGGTCGTGGTTGCCGCTGACGAAGTAGTCGCCCGAAACCACCCAGACCTGCCCGCCGTGCTCGATGCGCACCTGCGCCGAGCCCAGCACATGGCCCGCAGGGTGCAGGCTGACGCGCACACCGTTCAGATGCACCGCTTCGCCCCAGTCGGCCGTCTGCAGCGTGATCTCGCCCAGCCGGGCACGCAGCACGCCGGCCCCTCGAGCGCTGGCCAGATAGGCGCCGTGGCCGCGCCTCGCGTGATCCGCGTGGGCATGCGTGATGACGGCACGCGCCACCGGCCGCCAGGGGTCGATGAAGAAGTCGCCGGCCGGGCAATACAGACCCTGCGGGCGCAGCACCACCAAATCTTCGGTGCTCATCAGGCAACTTCAAGGCCAGCCGGCGCACGCATCTCAGTAGCGTCCGGCAAAACCGGCCAGGCGCAGGTACAGCGTGGCGCACCAGGCAACGAACCCACGCGCCAGCCAGCGCCGCCAGCCGGCGTTTACCGGCGGCTCCTGCACCACGCTGGCAGCGGCAAAGGCAGTCTCCAGCCGCTCGGCCAGCGTCTGGACGAACTGCGGGTCGTCGACGACGACGTTGGCCTCGAGATTGAGCAGCAGCGACATCGGGTCGATGTTCGAGCTGCCCACGGTGGCCCAGTGATCGTCCACCAGCGCCACCTTGGCGTGCAGGAAGGCGGGCGTGTACTCGTAGATCTGCACACCATGGCTGCGCAGTTCGTCATAGAGCACGCGCGCGGCCAGCGCGGCGATGCGGAAGTCGATCTTGCCTTGCAGAAGCAAGCGCACCTGAACGCCGCGCCGCGCCGCATGGCGCAGCGTGCGCAGGAAGGCGCGCCCGGGGTAGAAGTAGGGGCAGGCGATGTCGACCCGCCGGGTGGCCATGCGAATGGCCCGGACATAGCTGCCCTCGATCGCGCGCCGCTGGCCCAGGTTGTCACGCACGATGAAGGCCGCGCGCACCGGCTGCGGCAGCGGGTCGGGGGCCGGCGCCGACGCGCGGCCACTGACGTTGCGCAGCAGGTCCAGCGCCTCGCGCACCGGCCGCTCGCCTCTCACCAGCAGGCCCACCTCGCGGCGCCAGTCGTGTCCCAGGCGGGCGCGGGCCCAGACGGCACTGGCGGTCTGGCGCACCGCTGCGGCCAGCGGGCCGCGGATCTCGACCGCGAAGTCCAGCCGCGGGTTCGGCGACCAGCCGTGCTGCAGGTCGTTGCAGTCGTCGATCAGGTTGATGCCGCTGACGAACGCCAGGTCCTCGTCCACCACGCACAGCTTCTGGTGCAGCCGGCGCAGGTGCCCGGGCCGCATCCACTGCCACCAGCGCTCCAGCGGCCTGAACACCTCCAGCTGCACCGGCACGTCGGCCCACCATTGGCGCAGGCGCGGCAGTGTCTGGATGGAGCCGAAGCCGTCGACCACCACACGAACAACGACGCCTCGGCGCGCCGCGGCGGACAGCGCCCGAACCAGTTCCTGCGCCGCGCCGTCGTCGTGCAGGATGTAGGTCGCCAGCCAGATCTCGTGGCGCGCCGCCGCGAGCGCCGAGAGCATCGCCGGGAACAGCTCGGCGCCGCCCTGCAGCAAGCGCACCCGGTTGCCACCGGTCCACTGTGGCTCGGGCACGCCAGCGCGGGCCCACTCGAGCGGGCTGGCGGGCGTCGGGCTCATCCCAGGCTCAGTTCGGCCACCAGCGGCAGGTGATCCGACATGCGCGCCCAGCCGATTCCGCGGGGCACCAGCGTGGATCGGCAACGCAGGCCCCGCAGGTAGCAGCGATCGAGCGCGAACACCGGCGCCAGCGAAGGAAAGGTCAGGCGGTGCGCGCGCGCGCCGTCGGGCGCTGCGGCCCGCCGCAGGCCGATCTCGCGCATCGGTTCGTCCAGCCGTTCACCCCAGTCGTTGAAGTCGCCGGCAACGATCAGCGGCTCGGCTGGCGGCACGTGATCGGCGACGAAGCGCGCCAGCCGCTGGATCTGGCGCACGCGGCCTGAATGCGCCAGCCCCAGATGCACCACCACCGCGTGCAGCCGCTGTCCCTGCCACTGCACGGGCACATGCAGCAGGCCGCGCTGCTCGAAGCGGTGATCGCTGACGTCGTGGTGGCCGATGTCGCCGAGCGGCCAGCGCGACAGCAGCGCGTTGCCGTGTTCACCATGGCGGGTGACTGCATTGGTGCGGTAGGCCACCTCCCAGCCTTCCGGCGCCAGAAACTCGGCCTGCCCCTGCGCCGGCCAGCCGAAGGACGTGTGGTCGAATCGCCTGGCATCACCCGTGTGGAACAGGCGCACCTCTTGCAGGAAGACCAGGTCGGCGTCGAGCGCCTGCACGGCCAGGCCCAGGTTGTGGATCTCCAGCCGCTTGCGCGGCCCGACGCCGCGCACACCCTTGTGGATGTTGTAGGTGACCACGCGCAGCGCGCCGGGCGCACGCACGCCGCCGGTCGGCAGCAGCGAGGGCACGAAGGGCCGCGCGCGCATCAGCCGGCAGCCTGCGGACCGATGAAGCGCGGCAGCTGCAGGATCGCTTCGGCGTTGCTGGGCGAGAAGCAGCGATCGGCCGCGGTGCGCCAGGGCAGCCACAGATACCGCAGGTGCTCGCGCGGGTTCAGCCGCACGGGAATGTCCACCGGCACCCGCAGGCCGAAGACATGCTCGGTGTTGTGCGTCACGCCCGGCGCATAGCGGTGGCGCCAGACGGGAAAGATCTCGTAGACGTTCTGCTGCGCCCAATCGCACAGGCTGCCGGCCCGGATGCCGGTCTCTTCGGTCACTTCGCGCCAGGCGGCGGCCTCTGGCGCCTCGTTCTCGAAGTCGAGCGAGCCGGTGACGCTTTGCCAGAAGCCGGGTTTGTCGGCGCGTTCGATCAGCAGCACCTCGGCATCCACGGTGTGAATGACGACCAGCACCGAGCGCGGGATCTTCGGTGCGCGCTCCGCCACCGCGGGGTCAGTGGCGCTCACGCCGCTGCCGCACCGCCTGCGCCAGGCCGCGCAGCAAGGGCTCGGTGTCATGCCAGCCGATGCAGGCGTCGGTGATCGAGACGCCAGAGCGCAGCGGCTGGCCGGCCAGCAGCTCCTGCCGGCCCTCGTGCAGATGGCTCTCGACCATCACGCCCACGATGCGCCGCTCGCCACCGGCGATCTGCACCGCCAGGTCGGCCGCCACGTCGATCTGGCGCCGGTACTGCTTGGCCGAGTTGGCGTGCGAGCAGTCGACCATCACCTGCTCGCGCAGGCCGGCCTTGCGCAGCGCCACGCAGGCAGCCTCGACATGCGCGGTGTCGTAGTTCGGGCTGCGCCCGCCGCGCAGGATGACGTGGCCGTCCGCGTTGCCGCGGGTCTCGAAGATGGCCGCCACGCCCATCTTGGTCATGCCCATGAAGGAGTGCGGATGCGCCGCCGCCAGCACGGCGTCGGCGGCCACCTGCACGCTGCCGTCGGTGCCGTTCTTGAAGCCGACCGGGCAGCTCAGCCCGCTGGCCAGCTGGCGGTGGCTCTGGCTCTCGGTGGTGCGCGCACCGATGGCGCCCCAGGCGATCAGGTCGGACACGTACTGCGGCGTCAGCAGGTCGAGGAACTCGGTGCCCGCGGGCAGGCCGAGCGCGCTGATCTCCAGCAGCAGCTCGCGCGCACGGCGCAGACCCTCGTTGATGCGGAAGCTGCCGTCCAGCCGCGGGTCGTTGATGTAGCCCTTCCAGCCCACCGTGGTGCGTGGCTTCTCGAAGTACACGCGCATCACGGTCAGCAGGTCGCCGTCGAGTTCGTCGGCCAGCGCATGCAGCCGGTGCGCGTAGGCCAGCGCGGCGTCATGGTCGTGGATCGAGCACGGCCCGACCACCGCCACCAGCCGGTCGTCGCTGCCATGCAGCACGCGGCCGATCGCCTGCCGTGTCGACTCGACCAGCGCCTGCACCGGCGCACTCACCGGCAGCTCTTCCAGCAGCACCGCCGGCGAGACCAGCGCGCGCACCGCAGCGATGCGCAGGTCGTCGATGCGCGTGGTGTCTTCCGTGCCGTCGAACGCGGTCGGGTTCATGCGCTGCTCACACCCCACTGATCACGGCGTCGAGTGCGTCGCGGATGACGTCGGCCTGGCCTCTCACATCGATCGCGCTGCCACGCAACGCCTGTTGCGGAACGGCAGCGCACAGGTGTGCAGCGGGGTACAGCGGCTCGCCGTCGACCACAACGGTCCGTGACAGCCGTCGCGGCAGCGCTGCTGGCGCCGCGGGGAGGCGCGCCAGCGGCATCACCAGCCGCGTCGTGTGCGCGCCCAGCTGATTGCTCTGCAGATCGACCAGGAACGGAAAGGCCACGCGCTGGGCGACATTCGGGTTGACGTAGGCGTTGAACTGGGCCACGGATGCCTCACCAGACGCGGTATTCCTCGCCGAAGATGCCGTGCTTCTCGACGAGTTCGTTCTGCAGGTCGACCCACTCTTTGAACTGCGCGTAGAAGGCCTGGGCTTCGGGGCTGCGCGGCTCTGTCGGCGCCGCGTCGGCGCCTCGCGCGGCGGCGACCAGCGCGTCGTACTGGCGCGCCGACATCAGCACGCTGTGGCGGCGGCCGGACTTCTCGATCACCACAGGCGCCGTCTGCGCCTGCTCAAGCAACTGGCCGAAGCGGTTCTTGGCTTCGGTCGCGGTGGCGCTCGCGGCGGCGCTGACAGGCCCGTTCATGGCAACTCCGATGGTCGAAATGTCCATTCTAGCCATCGACTGCCGTCGCTGCGGGCTTGCCGGGCGGCCGCCGCCACCGGCTCAGGCCGCCAACTTCGGGTTGCGCAGCCGGATGTGCAACTCGCGCAGTTGCGCCTCGTCGACCTCGCTCGGTGCGCCGGTCAGCAGGCACTGCGCGCGCTGCGTCTTCGGGAAGGCGATCACGTCGCGGATGCTCTCTGCGCCCGTCATCAGCGTGGCAATGCGGTCCAGGCCAAAGGCCAGCCCGCCGTGCGGCGGCGCGCCGTACTGCAGCGCGTCGAGCAGGAAGCCGAACTTCAGCCGCTGCTGTTCTGGCGTGATGGCCAACGCCTCGAAGACCTTGGCCTGCACGTCGGCGCGGTGGATGCGCACCGAGCCGCCGCCGATCTCCCAGCCGTTGAGCACCATGTCGTAGGCCTTGGCGACGCAGCGCCCGGGGTCGGCGGTCATGAAGGCCTCGTGCCCGTCCTTCGGCGCCGTGAAAGGGTGGTGCACCGCATTCCAGCGCCCGCTGGCATCGTCGAGCTCGAACATCGGGAAGTCCACCACCCACAGCGGCGCCCAACACTCCTCGAACAGAGCGCGCGCGCGGCCGAAGTCGCTGTGGCCGATCTTCACGCGCAGGGCACCCAGCGCATCGTTGACCACCTTGGCGCGGTCGGCGCCGAAGAAGATCAGGTCGCCGTTGCAGGCGCCGGTGCGCGCGATCAATTCTGCGATCGCGCCGTCGTGCAGGTTTTTCACGATCGGGCTCTGCAGCCCCTCGCGGCCCCTGGCGGCGTCGTTCACCTTGACCCAGGCCAGGCCCTTGGCGCCATAGATCTTGACGAACTCGGTGTAGGCGTCGATCTCGCCGCGGCTGAGTCCGCCCTGGGCTTCGCCACCACCGGGTACGCGCAGCGCCGCCACCCGTCCGCCGGGCGTGGTGGCCGGGCCGGAGAAGACCTTGAAGTCGACATCCTTCATCAGCGCCGTCAGGTCGGTGAACTCCAGCTTCACGCGCAGGTCGGGCTTGTCGCTGCCGAAGCGGTGCATCGCCTCGGCATAGGTCATGACCGGGTACACCGGCAGCTCCACATCCAGCGCCTTGCGGAACACGGTGCGCACCATGCCCTCGGTGATCGCGCGAATCTCCTCTTCCCCCAGAAAGCTGGTCTCGATGTCGATCTGCGTGAACTCGGGCTGGCGGTCGGCGCGCAGGTCTTCGTCGCGGAAGCACTTGACGATCTGGTAGTAGCGGTCGAAGCCGGCCACCATCAGCAACTGCTTGAACAGCTGCGGGCTCTGCGGCAGCGCGAAGAAGGTGCCGTCCTGCACCCGGCTGGGCACCAGGTAGTCACGTGCGCCCTCGGGCGTGCTCTTGGTCAGCATCGGCGTCTCGATGTCGACGAAGCCCTGCTCGTCGAGAAACTTGCGCACCTCCATCGCCACCCGGTAGCGCAGCATCAGGTTCTTCTGCATCTGCGGGCGGCGCAGATCGAGCACGCGGTGCGTCAGCCGCACGGTCTCCGACAAGTTCTCGTCGTCGAGCTGGAACGGCGGCGTGACGCTCGGGTTGAGCACCTCGAGCTCATGCGCCAGCACCTCGATCCTGCCGCTGGTGAGGTTGGCGTTCTCGGTGCCGGCGGGGCGTGCGCGCACCTTGCCGATGATCTTCAGGCAGAACTCGTTGCGCACGCTCTCGGCCACGGCGAACATGGCCGCGCGGTCGGGGTCGCAGACGATCTGCACCAGGCCTTCGCGGTCACGCAGGTCGATGAAGATGACGCCGCCATGGTCGCGGCGGCGGTGGGCCCAGCCCATCAGGGTGACGGTCTGCTCCATCAGCGCTTCGCTGACCAGGCCGCAGTATGTGGTTCTCATCGGGTGTCTCCGGACGGGGATGCTTGTCGCAAAAAAGGTGGAGTGTCGCGGCGGCGATGGCAGGCGCGCGAAGACGCCCGGAATCGGGGCCGGCCGCCCGCCAGGCGGCCGGCCCGGGTCAGTTTCGGACCGGCCGCGCGATGGCCGGCGGCGGCACCGTCGGCGCCACCACACCCATCGAGATGACGTACTTCAGCGCCTCGTCGACGCTCATCTTGAGGTCGACCACGTCGGCGCGCGGCATCATCAGGAAGAAGCCCGAGGTGGGATTGGGCGTGGTGGGCACGTAAACGCTGACGTACTCGCCGGGCAGCCGCGCGGCCACCTCGCCGCCGGGCTTGCCCGTGATGAACGCCACGGTCCACGAGCCTTGCCGCGGGTACTGCACCAGCACGGCTTCGCGAAACGCGTTGCCGTTGGTGGAAAACAGCGTGTCGGAGACCTGCTTGACCGAGCTGTAGATGCTCTTGACGATCGGGATCTTGCCCAGCAGCCGGTCCCACTGGCGCACCCACCACTGGCCGACGAAGTTGGTGACGAAGATACCGGTGACGATCAGCCCCAGCGCGAGTGCGATCACGCCCAGACCGGGCACATGACGCAGCCGCTCGATGTTCTCGTGCGTGGATACCGGCAGCACCGCCTGGCTGCCCGAGAGCAGCCGGGCGAACAGATCGTCCATCGCGCCGAGCAGCCACAACAGCACCCACAACGTAATGGCCAGCGGCAGCCAGACCAGCAGCCCGCCAATGAGGAAGCGCTTCACGGTCGACTCACGCAGCCTTCAGGCGGGAAGTCAGGTGGTGGGCGCGGACGGCGGCGGCGAAGCGGCGGGCGCCGAGCGCACTGCAGGCGGCGCGGCCTTGTCGGCCAGCTTGGCGGTCGCCGCCTCGCCGGGCCTGGCGGCAGGCTTGTCCGCCGGCTTGTCTGTGGACGCTGCTTCGGAGGTCTCGGCCGCCTTCTCGGCAGGCTTCTCGGCGGACTTCTCGGCGGACTGTTCGGCAGACTTCTCGGCAGACTTCTCGGCAGACTGCTCCGCCGGCTTCTCGTCGCCCGCATCGTCGGCCTTCTTCGCCGGTGCGCCGCCGTTGTTGCGGAAGTCGGTGACGTACCAGCCCGAGCCCTTGAGCTGGAAGCCGGCGGCCGTGACCTGCTTGGTGTAAGCCTCGGCGCCGCAGGCCGGGCACTGCGTCAGGAGGGGGTCGGACATCTTCTGCAGCACGTCTTGCGCGTGGCCGCAGGAAGAGCACCGGTACGCGTAGATCGGCATGCATGACCCCAGGATTCGAACCCAGCATTATGGCAGTGGCAGCCACAGGCGAGCAGCTAGCGCACCGATGACGAAACCAACCACCGTCCAGCCGACCGCGCGCAGCAGCCGGTTGGTGCGCCGCTGCTCGTGCAGCAGCGCCAGCAGGGCCGGCAGTTCGGGTGCCGGACGCGCCTGCAAGGCGGTGTGCACCAGGCGCGGCAGCTCGGGCAGCAGCTGTGCGAAGCGAGGCGCCTCGCGCTCGAGCCGCACCAGCAGGCCTCGCCAGCCGACCTGCTCGTTCATCCAGCGCTCGAGGAAGGGTTTGGCAGTGGTCCACAGGTCGAGCTCGGGGTCGAGCTGTCGTCCGAGGCCCTCGATGTTGAGCAGCGTCTTCTGCAGCAGCACCAGCTGCGGCTGGATCTCCACGTTGAATCGGCGCGAGGTCTGGAACAGCCGCATCAGCACCTGGCCGAGCGAAATGTCCTTCAGCGGGCGGTCGAAGTGCGGCTCGCAGACTGCGCGAATGGCGCCTTCGAGCGAGTCGATGCGCGTGTTCGCCGGCACCCACCCGCTCTCCACGTGCAGTTCGGCCACGCGTTTGTAGTCGCGGCGGAAGAAGGCGATGAAGTTGTGCGCCAGATAGTTCTTGTCGGTGTCGGTCAGCGTGCCGACGATGCCGAAGTCCAGCGCGATGACGCGGCCGAAGGTCTTCGGCTCCAGACTGACCTGGATGTTGCCCGGGTGCATGTCGGCGTGGAAGAAGCCGTCGCGGAAGACCTGCGTGAAGAAGATCGTCACGCCGTCGCGCGCCAGCTTGGGGATGTTCACACCCGCCTCGCGCAGCCGATCGATCTGGCTGATCGGCACGCCGTACATGCGCTCCATCACGATGACGCCGGTGGTGCAGAAGTCCCACACCATCTCGGGGATCATCACGAGGCCGAGGCCGTCCATGTTGCGCCGCAGCTGCGCTGCATTGGCCGCCTCGCGCACCAGATCGAGCTCGTCGTGCAGGTGGGCATCGAACTCGGCCACCACCTCGCGCGGCTTGAGCCGCTTGCCGTCCACCGACAGGCGTTCGACCCAGCGCGCCAGCGTGTGCAACAGCGCGATGTCCTGGTCGATCACCGACAGCATGCCCGGGCGCAGCACCTTCACCGCCACGTCGCGGCCATCCTTGAGCGTCGCAAAGTGAACCTGGGCGATCGAGGCGCTGGCCACCGGCTCGGCGGCGAAACGATCGAACACCTGGTCGATCGAGCGGCCGAATGCCCGCTCGACCAGCGCCCGCGCTTGCGCGGCGGGAAACGGCGGCACGCGGTCCTGCAGCAGGGCGAGCTCGTCAGCGATGTCCAGCGGCAGCAGATCGCGCCGGGTGGACAGCACCTGGCCGAACTTGACGAAGATCGGCCCGAGGCGCTCGAGCGCGTGGCGCAGCCGTTGGCCGCGGGGCGCGTCGAGCTTGCGGCCCAGCGTGGCGAGCCGCACCACCAGACGCACCCACGGCTGGCGAAAGCCCGACAGCACCAGTTCGTCCAGCCCGAAGCGCAGGACCGTGAAGGAGATGAAGGCCAGGCGCGCCGACTGCCTCAGCAGCATCGGGCCTGCCCCGGTGGCTGCACGCGGCCGCCCCGCCCGATCACGGCGAGCGGGTCCGCAGCAGGCTGCCCGCGCCCTGAACCGCTGCGCGCAGCGCGCGCGCCATCATCCTCGCCAGAACCGCCAAAGGCTGCGCCGCCATCGGCCCGAACAGGCGCTCGAGATCGGCCTCGAGATCCCAGCGCACGTTCTGTACCAGCCAGTGCAGGTCGGCAGCCAGAGCCGCGTCGCCGTCGACGGCCATGTCGGGTGTCTCACCGGCCAGCGCACGCGCCAGCAGCGCGGCGGGGTTGGCCGCATCCACGCGCAAACGAAGTCCGGGCTGCGCTGGCGGCTGCAGGCCGCACCATTCCAGCAGTCCGGCCGGCGTGATGCGAAAGGCCAGCGGCGGCGGCGGTGGCAGCAGCGCCGGCCAGCCGGTCAGCGCCAGCTCGAAACTCTGGCCGGCGTAGGGCCGAAGCCGGGCGACGGCGACAGGCTCGGCGCCGAGCACGTGGTTGGCCGCCAGCGTGACACGCTCCATCACGGTCGGGGCCAACAGGGATTGCAAGGTGTGCAGCATTTTTCGATTGTAGGCAGCGCGGCGCAGGGGGTCGGGGTGCCTGTCACTTCACCGCATCGGCATGGGTCAGAATCTGCGGCTTGTCCGACATGGGCACGGCCGCCCCGCCATAGCCGGGCACCGTCACCCTCGACTCAAGCGCTGCAGCGACGCCCACGCCGATCGATGTTCGAAGACCGCAGCAACAAAAGAACCTTCTTCAGCGCGCCGCAATCGGTGACCTCGCTGATCGCCGCGTTCATGGAGCCGGCCATCAGCGTCGGCGCCTTTCTCGGCGCGTCGCTGGTTTATGACGAACCGATCTTGCGCTCGGATCTGGTGCTGTGCCTGCTCATCTTCGCGCTCACCTTCCCAGGCCGCAACCGCTTTCAGGACCGTCCGCTCAACGCCTTCGTCGATATCAGCAGTTCCTGGCTGGCGCTGCTGCTGATCCTGGCGCTGTGCGGCTATGCCACGCGCAGCCTGGAACTCTTCGACCAGCGTGTGCTGCTGGTCTGGGCACTGGCCACGCCGACGCTGCAGTGGCTGGCTTTCTTCGTCGGCCGCAGGGCCCTGCGCTGGTGGTGGGCGCTGCCCGCCCACCGACGCAGCGCGGTGGTCATCGGCGCCGGGCCGCTGGGCCTGAAGGTGGCGCAGGCGCTGCAGCGGCCGGGCGCCGGCGGCACCCGCTTCGCCGGCTACTTCGACGACCGCGCCGACGAGCGCGTGCACGGGCTGGCGGCCCCAGACCGCCTGGGCATGCTTCGCCAGGCGGCGCCGTGGATCCGCGAGAACGGCGTGCACGAGGTCTACATCACGCTGCCGCTGGGCTCGCAACCGCGCATCGTCGGACTGCTCGAACAGCTGCAGGGCACCACCGCGTCGGTGTTCTACGTGCCGGATGTGTTCGGCATCAGCATCATCCAGGGCCGGCTGCAAGACATGAACGGCGTGCCGGTGGTCGGCATCTGCGACACACCCTTCGTCGGTACCAATGATCTGGTCAAGCGCGCCAGCGACCTGGTGCTGGCCTCGATCATCCTGGTGCTGATCGCCCCGGTGATGCTGTTGCTGGCCATCGGCGTGAAGCTCAGCTCGCCCGGGCCGGTGATCTTCAAGCAACGGCGCAACGGGCTCGCGGGCGAGGAGATCATGGTCTGGAAGTTCCGCTCGATGACCACGCAGGACGACGGCGCGGTGGTGCCGCAGGCCCGGCGCGACGACCCGCGCGTGACGCCCTTCGGCGCCTTCATGCGCCGCACCTCGCTGGACGAGCTGCCGCAGTTCTTCAACGTGCTGCAGGGCCAGATGAGCATCGTCGGGCCGCGCCCGCACGCGGTGGCGCACAACGAGGAATACCGGCGGCTGATCAAGGCCTACATGGTGCGCCACAAGGTCAAGCCGGGCATCACCGGCTGGGCTCAGGTCAACGGCCAGCGCGGCGAGACCGACACCCTCGAGAAGATGCAGGCACGCGTCGAATACGATCTGGAGTACCTGCGCAACTGGTCGCTCGTGCTGGACCTGCAGATCATCGCGCGCACCATCAAGCTGGTGTTCTTCGACGGCAAGGCCTATTGAGCCCGGTCGGCCGCGTGGATGAACCGGCACACCGCCAACCCTGACCCATTCGACGAAAGGCCGCGGCATGACACCGAACCCACGCTCGACCGCCCCCTGGGCCCATCTGGGCGCCAGCCTGATCTGCGGCCTTGCCGCACTGCCCGCCGCGGCGCAGACCAGCCCCTGGTACGTGGGCGCGGCGCAATCGTTCACCCATGAGTCCAACGTCTTCCGGCTGGGCCGCGGCGCCATCACGCCGGCGGACGTGAGCCGCAGCGACACCATCTCCACCACCTCGCTACTGGCGGGGCTGGACCAGCCGATCAGCCGCCAGCGGGTCTATGCCACGGCAGCGCTGCGCGCCAGCCGTTTCCAGGACAACCCGCGGCTGGACAATCAGGGCTACAGCCTGGATGCGGGTGTCGACTGGCAGACCGTGCAGCGGCTGTCGGGCAGGGTTTCGCTGGGCGCCAACCAGACGCTGGCGCGATTCACCAGCGGCAATGTGCTCAGCGGCGTCGAGACCCGGCGCAACATCGAGAACAACCTGAGCTTCGACACCATCGTGCGCCTGGGTCTGGTGACGCGCTGGACGGCCGAGGCCGGGTTCGGCCATCGCCGCGTGCGCTACTCCGATGTGGCCTACGACTTCCGCGAGTACGACCAGGACAGCCTGTCCGCCGGGCTGCGCTGGCGCCCGAGCAGCAGCGCCTCGATCGGTGTCGGCCTGCGCCAGACCGATGGCATGTACCCGCGCTTCGGCCGCACCGCCGGCGGCAACTTCGTGGCCGACCGCTTCAAGCGGCGCGACCTCGATCTCTCGGGCAACTGGACGCCGGGCGGCGCCAGCAGCGTGGACGCCCGCCTGAGCCTGGGCCAGACCGACTACGACGTGGCGAGCGAGCGCAACCTGTCGGGCCTGACCGGCTCGATCGGATGGAACTGGCAGCCCACCGGCAAACTGCGCTTGCGCACGCAACTGTCGCGCGACGATGGCCAGGAGTCGTACTTCCTGAACCAGGGCTTCGTCAACGGTGTCGGCGACTACAGCCGCAGCACGACCGCAGTGCGGGTGCGCGCCGATCTGGAGCTCACAGGCAAGATCGGCAGCTACGCCGCGTTGACCTATTCGGATCGCGCCCTGTCGTCCAGCACCACGCCGGTGGGCGGCACCCGTGTAGTCGAACGGGGCCACGACCGCGGCACCAACTTCGAGCTCGGCGCCACCTGGGCCCCGACGCGCAACACGCAGGTCGGCTGCAACCTGGGGCGCGAAAGCCGCAACGGGGATGGCCGCCTGGCGGCGCCGCTGACGTCCAACACCTTCGGCTGCAGCGGCCAGATCCTGCTGCGCTGACGCATGTCTGCGCTCAGGCCCACGCCCAGGCCCACCGTCCTGCTCACCGGCGCCACCGGCTACATCGCCTCGCACACCTGGCTGGCGTTGCTGCAGGCGGGCATGGACGTGGTCGGCGTCGACGACTTCTCCAACAGTTCGCCCGAAGTGCTGCAGCGGCTGCAGCAACTGGCAGGGTGTGTGCCGGTGTTCGAGCGCGCCAGCGTCTGCGATGCCGCAGCAATGGACGGCGTGCTTTCGCGCCACCGGGTGGATGCCGCGGTGCACTTTGCGGCGTTCAAGGCGGTGGGTGAGTCGGTGCAGCAGCCGCTGGCCTACTTCGCCAACAACCTCGGCGGCCTCGTCACCACCTGCGATGCACTGCGCCGCCACGGCGTTCGACGGTTCGTCTTCAGCAGCAGCGCCACCGTCTATGGCGACCCGCAGAGCCTGCCCATCCGCGAGGACGCGCCGCTGTCGGTGACCAACCCCTACGGCCGCACCAAGCTGATGGGCGAGCAGATCCTGGCGGACCTGGGCGCCGCCGACCCGGCCTGGCAGACGGCCTGCCTGCGCTACTTCAACCCGGTAGGTGCGCACGACAGCGGCCTGATCGGCGAAGACCCCCGCGGCACGCCGAACAACCTGATGCCGTACGTGGCGCAGGTGGCGGTGGGCCGGCGCGAGCAGTTGACGGTCTACGGCGACGACTACCCCACGCCCGACGGCACCGGTGTGCGCGACTACATCCACGTGGTCGATCTGGCCGAAGGCCATGTCGCCGCCGTGAGTCACCTGCTGGACCGGCCCGGCTCGCTGACCGTCAACCTGGGCACCGGCCGCGGCCACAGCGTGCTCGAAGTCGTGCGTGCTTACGCCGCCGCAAGCGGGCGCGAGATCGCCTACCGCATCGCCCCGCGCCGGCCGGGCGATGTGGCCGCCTGCTACGCCGATCCGGCGCAGGCCCGGCAGCAGCTGGGCTGGCGCGCGCAGCGTGACCTCGCCCTCATGTGCACCGACAGTTGGCGCTGGCAATCCATGAACCCAAAGGGATTCGACGCATGAACATCCATGTCCAGCCGGTGATCATGGCCGGCGGCTCGGGCACACGCTTGTGGCCGCTGTCGCGCGCCGGATTTCCCAAGCAGTTTCTGGTGCTGGCGGGCAACAGCAGTCTGTTCCAGCAGGCCGCGTCGCGGCTGCAGGGGCTGGGCGGCGAAGGCATGACGGTCGGCGCGCCGCTGATCGTCGGCAACGAGGAACACCGCTTCCTGGTGCTCGACCAACTGCGCGAACTGGGCCTGGAGCCGAGCGCCGCGCTGCTCGAACCCGTCGGCCGCAACACGGCCCCTGCCCTCACGCTGGCGGCGCTGCAAGCGCTCGAAGGCGGGCAGGATCCGGTGCTGGTGATGACGGCGGCCGACCAGACGGTCACCGACGAGGCTGCCTTCACCACCGCCGTACGGCAGGCGGTGGCGGTGGCGGCCGACGGCGCCATCGCCATCCTGGGTATCCAGCCCGACCGCCCGGAAACCGGCTACGGCTACATCCTCGCGCGCCCCGATGGCAGCAGCGCGCAGCCGGTGGAGCGCTTTGTCGAGAAGCCCGACCTGGCCACCGCCCAGCGGTACCTCGCCGAAGGCTGCTACTACTGGAATGCCGGCATGTTCGTGCTGCGCGCGTCCAGCTGGATGGCCGCCCTGGAGCGTTTTCGCCCCGACATCGCGCAGGCCACGCGCGCCGCCTGGGCCGCGCGCAAGACCGACGCGCGCTTCGTGCGCCCGGGCAAGGCCGAGTTTGCCGCGGTGCCGGCGGAGTCGGTGGACTATGCGGTGATGGAGAAGTGCCCGAACACCGGCATCGACATCCGCATGGTGGCGCTGGATGCCGGCTGGAACGACCTCGGCGCGTGGGATGCCGTGTGGCAGGTGTCGCCGAAGGACGCCGAAGGCAACGCGACAGTGGGTGACGCCATCGTCAGCGACAGCCGCAATACCCTGGTGCATGCCACCAGCCGGCTGGTCGGCGTGGTCGGGCTGCAGGATGTGGTGGTCATCGAGACCGCCGACGCGGTGCTGGTGGCCGACCGCAGCAAGAGCCAGGACGTCAAGCACATCGTCGCCCGGCTGGGCCGCGAGCAGCGCGGCGAGCAGGTGCTGCATCGCAAGGTGCACCGGCCCTGGGGCTGGTACGACAGCATCGATGCCGGGCCGCGGTTCCAGGTCAAGCGCATCCTGGTCAAGCCGGGCGCCTCGCTCAGCCTGCAGATGCACCACCACCGCGCCGAGCACTGGATCGTGGTCAGCGGCACGGCCGAGGTGACGGTGGGCGACAAGGTGGTGCTGCTGTCGGAGAACCAGAGCACCTATATCCCGCTCGGGCAGACGCACCGGCTGGCCAACCCGGGCAAGGTGCCGCTGGAAATCGTCGAGGTGCAGTCCGGCAGCTACCTCGGCGAGGACGACATCGTGCGCTTCGAGGACACCTACGGGCGGTCGTGATCGTGGACGGCATGCCGCGACCCCGGCCTGCATACGATCAGCCGGTCAATCGGCAGGCTGTTCCACCCTCTTGTCGCCCGCCGATGGGCCGGACAATCCCACCATGAACATCCTGATGAAGGCGGTTGAGTCATGACCATCCTGGTCACCGGGGGCGCCGGCTTCATCGGCAGCAACTTCGTGCTCGACTGGCTGGCGCAGACCGACGAGCCGGTCATCAACCTGGATGCCCTCACCTACGCCGGCAACCTGCGCAATCTGGCGTCGCTGCAGGGCGATGCACGGCACCACTTCGTGCACGGCGACATCGGCGACCGCGCGCTGCTCGATCGACTGCTGGCCGAACGGCAGCCGCGCGCCATCGTCAACTTCGCAGCCGAGAGCCATGTCGACCGCAGCATCCACGGCCCCGGCGCCTTCATCAAGACCAACGTCGAGGGCAGCTTCACGCTGCTGGAAGCGGCGCGCGCGCACTGGGGCGCGCTGGCCGGCGATGAGCGCACAGCGTTCCGCTTCCTGCACGTGAGCACCGACGAGGTCTACGGCAGCCTGGCGCCCGACGCGCCGGCCTTCACCGAAGACCATGCCTTCGAACCCAACAGCCCCTACAGCGCAAGCAAGGCCGCCAGCGACCATCTGGTGCGCGCCTGGCATCACACCTACGGCCTGCCGGTGCTGACCACCAACTGCAGCAACAACTACGGGCCGTACCACTTCCCCGAGAAGCTGATCCCGCTGATGATCGTCAACGCGCTCGCCGGCAAGCCCCTGCCGGTGTACGGCGACGGCATGCAGGTGCGCGACTGGCTGTACGTGCAAGACCACTGCAGCGCCATCCGCGCCGTGCTGCACGGCGGCCGCGTCGGCCAGACCTACAACGTCGGCGGCTGGAACGAGAAGCCCAACGTCGAGATCGTGAAGACGATCTGCGCGCTGCTCGACGAGTTGCGTCCGTCCGCCGCCGGCCCCTGCGCGCGGCTGGTGACGTATGTGAAAGACCGCCCGGGGCACGACCGGCGTTACGCGATCGACGCACGCAAGATCGAACGTGAACTCGGCTGGCGGCCGGCCGAGACCTTCGAGTCGGGCATCCGCAAGACCGTGCAGTGGTACCTGGACCATGGCGACTGGGTGGCCGAGGTACAAAGCGGCAGCTACCGCGACTGGCTGGCCGCCAACTACACCAGCCGATGAAGATCCTGCTCGTCGGCTGCAACGGCCAGGTCGGGTGGGAACTGCAGCGCGCGCTGGCGCCGCTGGGCGATCTCGTCGCACTCGACTTCGATTCGGCCGCGCCGCTGAAGGCCGATTTCAGCGTGCCCGAGGCCCTGACGGCGCTGGTGGCCGAGGTCGCGCCCGAGGTGATCGTCAACGCCGCCGCCCACACCGCTGTGGACAAGGCCGAGAGCGAGCCCGAACTGGCGCGCACGATCAACGCCACCGCCGCGGGCGTGCTGGCGCGCGCCGCCGCCGCACGCGGCGCGCTGCTGCTGCACTACAGCACCGACTATGTCTTCGACGGCAGCGGAGAGCAGCCGCGCGAGGAAGACGCCGCGACCGGCCCGCTGAGTGTCTATGGCCGCACCAAGCTCGAAGGCGAACAGCTGATCCGCAGCAGCGGCTGCCGCCACCTGATCCTGCGCACCAGCTGGGTCTACGCCGCGCGCGGCGGCAACTTCGCCCGCACCATGCTGCGCCTGGCGGCCGAGCGCGACGAGCTGAAAGTCATCGACGACCAGATCGGTGCGCCCACCGGCGCCGATCTGCTGGCCGATGTCAGCGCGCATGCGCTGCGCAGCGTGCAGGCGCATCCCGCACTGGCCGGCACCTACCACTGCGTGGCCGGCGGGCAGACCAGCTGGTTCGACTACGCGCGCTTCGTCATCGAGACCGCACGTGCCCGTGGCGTGCCGATCAAGGTGGCGCCCGAGGCCATCCGCCCGGTGCCGACCAGCGCCTTCCCGACGCCGGCCACGCGGCCGTTGAACTCGCGCCTCGACACGCGCCGGCTGCAGCACGGCTTCGGCCTGCATCTGCCGCACTGGCAGCTCGGCGTGCGCCGACTGCTCGACGAAATCCTGCCCCGCTAAGTTTCATATCTGGGACCGCCAAGGACACCCGCATGCAACGCAAAGGCATCATCCTGGCCGGGGGCTCCGGCACCCGGCTGCACCCGGCCACGCTGGCTCTCAGCAAGCAGCTTCTGCCGGTCTACGACAAGCCGATGATCTATTACCCGCTGTCGGCACTGATGCTGTCCGGCATGCGCGACGTGCTCGTCATCAGCACGCCGCAGGACACGCCGCGCTTCCAGGCGCTGCTGGGCGACGGCAGCCGCTGGGGCATGAACTTCAGCTACTGCGTGCAGCCCAGCCCGGATGGCCTGGCGCAAGCCTTCATCCTCGGGCGCAGCTTCGTCGGCCACGCGCCCAGTGCACTGGTGCTGGGCGACAACATCTTCCACGGCCATGACCTGCAGCCGCTGCTGCAGCGCGCCGACGGCCGCAGCGACGGTGCGACGGTTTTCGCCTATCACGTCAACGACCCCGAGCGTTACGGCGTGGTGGCCTTCGATGCGCAGCGCCGCGCGCTGAGCATCGAAGAAAAGCCCAAGGCGCCGAAGAGCAACTACGCCGTCACCGGTCTGTATTTCTACGACACCCAGGTGTGCGACATTGCCGCCTCGATCAAGCCCAGCGCGCGCGGCGAACTCGAGATCACCGAGGTCAACGCGCAGTACCTGCGCCTGGGCCAGTTCTCGGTGGACACCATGGCCCGCCGCCACGCCTGGCTCGACACCGGCACCCACGACAGCCTGCTCGAAGCCGGCCAGTTCATCGCCACGCTCGAAAAGCGCCAGGGCCTCAAGGTGGCCTGCCCGGAAGAGATCGCCTACCGCGCCGGCTGGATCACCGCCGATGCGCTCGAGCACCAGGCGCAGCCGATGCTGAAGAACGGCTATGGCCAGTACCTGATGCAGGTGCTGCGCGAGAAGGCTTTCTGATGAAGCTGCACAAGACCGAACTCGACGGTGTGGTGCTGATCGAGCCGGCCGTCTTCGGCGACGACCGCGGCTGGTTCATGGAGAGCTTCAACGAGGCGCGTTTCGAGACGGCGCTGCTCGAGCTCGGCCTGCCTGCGCCCGCACGCTTCGTGCAGGACAACCATTCGTGCTCGAAAGCCGGCGTGCTGCGCGGCCTGCACTATCAGTTGCCGCCGCATGCCCAGGGCAAGCTGGTGCGCGTGGTGCGCGGCGCCGCCTGGGACGTGGCGGTCGACCTGCGCCGCGGCTCGGCCAGCTTCGGCCGCTGGGTCGGCGCCGAGCTGAGCGAGGCCAACCGCCGCCAGCTGTGGATTCCGCCGGGCTTCGCCCACGGCTTTCTCGCACTCGGCGACGACACGCATTTCCTGTACAAGACCACCGACGTCTACGCCCGCGACTGCGAGCGTGCGATCCGCTGGGACGACCCGGCCCTGGGCATCCGCTGGCCTTTGCCGGCGGGGCTGGATGCGCCGCTGGTGGCCGCCAAGGACGCCGTCGCCCCGCTGTTCGCGCAGGCCGAGATGCCGCGCACTGAAGCGCCGACTGAAGCGCCGACTGAAGCGCCCACTGAAGCGCCCACTGAAGGACCGCAAGGAGAATCGCAACGATGAGCAAGAAAGCACTGATCACCGGCGTCACCGGCCAGGACGGCGCTTACCTCGCCGAACTGCTGCTCGACAAGGGCTACGAGGTGCACGGCATCAAGCGCCGCGCGTCGCTGTTCAACACCGACCGGGTGGACCACCTCTACCAGGACCCGCACGAGAAGCACCTGCGCTTCAAGCTGCACTACGGTGACCTGACCGACGCCACCAA
>Ga0105046_10003030_pt1 | contig 26605 bp, 16 predicted proteins | sample MAT03_FD_78385 | JGI IMG/M metagenome (GOLD analysis project Ga0105046, IMG submission 78385) | Freshwater microbial communities from Lake Fryxell liftoff mats and glacier meltwater in Antarctica - MAT-03 (megahit assembly) | ecosystem: Environmental > Aquatic > Freshwater > Ice > Liftoff...
ACCCTTTCAGACTGTCTCCGAGCGTTGCGTTGACCCCGAAAAGCCTGCTGGCCACCCCGCTCGCAATATCCTCCACCGGGCAGCTGCGAGCGAAATCACTGGCAGCCCAAAGCGACCGCCAGTGCCACCCCGCCGTTTTTATCGAACAGTTCCCAATTCCTCATCCAATTATTGGAGCAGAAAGAAATCGCAGATCAACTATCACTGTGATTGATTGAGATCGCAGAGATCCTCTAAGCCACACGCCGGACGTTGCTCGACTGGTTCAAGGTCGAATACGACATCGAGAAGCCGAGTATAAAGCTGCAAGACCCGATCTCGCTCGACTCCGATGCCGCGGTCAGCGAGATCAAGAAGCTGCGAGGCAAGAAGAACCCGCTCTCCGCAGCTGCGCTCAAAGCGTTGCGTGACGAAGACGCCCGGACCCTCGAACCGGCCCGCCGCCTGCAAGCCGAAGCGATGGCCTTGGAGAACCAGCTGAGCGACCTGGTGAACGCCGCCTATGGGCTGACTCCCGCAGACGTGAAACCGATGTGGGACACTGCCCCGCCCCGCATGCCGACCTTCTGACCGCTGGGAATTTAAGGGGAAGAAGCCCAGACGAGGCACCATTCCCCCGCATTCTGCACGCTACCGAATCCAACCCCCGCCGATGACTCGGTCTGCGTCGTACAGGACGAGAGCCTGGCCGGGGGCGACGCCCATTTGGGGCTCGTCGAATTCGACGTGGAGTTGGTCATCGCCGGTCAGGGTCGCGGTGCAGGCGGCGGGGGTGTGCTGGTAGCGGATTTGGGCGGTGCAGCGGACCTCGGTCGGGGGAGTCTCGACCAGCCAGTTCAGCTTGTTGGCATCGAGCGATGATCGCCCGAGGTCGGACTTTGTGCCGATCACCACGCGGTGCGTCTCGGGCTCAATGCGGACCACGAAACGCGGCTCGCCGAACGCCACGCCCAGTCCCTTCCGCTGGCCAATTGTGAACTGCTGGAACCCGGCGTGCTGGCCCAGCACCTTGCCCGTTGTGTCGACGAGTTCTCCAGCTGTGTCTTGAGCGCCTCGGTAGCGCGTGATAAACCCAGCGTAGTCGTTATCGGGGATGAAGCAGATTTCCTGCGAGTCGGGCTTGTTGGCGGTTTGGATTCCCGCCTGCCGCGACATCTCGCGGATGGCAGGCTTGGTATAGCCGCCGACCGGGAAGATCACATGCTTGAGGATCTCGCGTTCGATCCCAAACAGGACATACGACTGGTCCTTGTCCATGTCGAGGCCCCGGAATAGGCCCGGCTGGTCCTCGCCCACGTCCTGCACCTGGGCGTAGTGACCACTGGCGATGCAGTCGGCCCCGACCTCTTGCGCGAACTCCCACAGCTTGCCGAACTTGAGCCAGATGTTGCACATCACGCACGGGTTCGGCGTGCGACCCGCCAAGTACTCGTCCGCGAAATAGTCCTTAATCTTCCCAAACGCATCTTGAAAGTTCAGGGCATGAAACGGGATGTCGAGCGAATCGGCCACCCGCCGCGCATCGGCCGCATCCCCCGCGCTGCAGCACCCTTGATGATGCGGCTTGAGCGACACAATCGGCAGCTGGCCCACTTCGCACGTCGGTTCATCCGCGACGCCCGAGCGCATGAATAGCCCAATCACCTCGTGCCCCTGCTGCTTGAGCAACCAAGCCGCAGCTGAACTATCCACTCCACCGCTCATGGCGAGTACGACACGCATTGCAGCCACCACTCCCCGCCCCACGAACCGAAAACCTGGACGGCATTCTAGCAAGGTTGTCAGTCACAGGCACGTAAGATGGTTGACGGGTGGTGGTTGATCGAGGGAATGACAGCATCCGTCGATCGCCTTGACCCCCCTCGATCAACCATCACCCGCCCTCCCCGAGCTCCCTCACATTGCGATATGTGTACTTCCCGCTGTTTTGGGACGCCAATTTCATCAGGAAGTTCGGGACTGGCTGACCATCGGAAGAAATCGCGGGTGCGGTGTTTCCGAACTCGATGCAGTGAATGCGGGTTCCCTGGCGGTTGCGAGATTTGATCGATTCCAATTCACTCTTCGAGAGCTCCGACATCGCTCCGTCGGTCAGTAGGAAGATCACATCCGGATTGAACTTCAGTGCTTCTTGAATCGCGGGTAGATGCCGAGTTCCCCCGTCCGGACTGATCGAGCGGATCTGCTCGCTGATCTGCAACCGCTGGGTCTCTGTTCCGAAAAACATCTGAAAACGGTCGTCCCGCGTGGCCAGCACGAGCGGTTCGTTGTTGTAGAAGATCACTTGAAACTGTTGAGTCTCGGTGAGTCGGCTAATGCTGGTCAGCAGTTCCGCCTTGGCCGCTCGGAAGGCGTTATGCTCCTCCATGCTGAAGGAGCGGTCGATGACGTAAACGAACTTCTTGCCAGCGTCATCGACGCCGAATAGCGATGTCTGACCGGGTGCATTCCCCTGGCCACCGCCGCCGCCTCGCGAACCTGGCGTGCCGCCGCCCGTGACGGATGTTGTCGCTGCCGAAGTCGCGGGAGTTCCACCGATTCCGGCCAACGGTGGCGGTCCAATGCCCACCACAGCGGGGGCCGCCCCCACATTGGGCAGGCTCAGCGGAACGGGCGGTGTCTCCGAGAATGTCGGCGCCGCCAAGTCGGACGCATCGAATGTCTGCGGAGTATTCACCGCAACCTCTGCCTCTCCCGGATTGGCGGGCCCAGCCGCGGGAGCATTGTTCGCGTCCTCGCGTGCTCTCAAACCGATCTCTCGAAAGCCGGTCCCTTCCTCGCCGCTATAGTCTCCACGGCAACTCGGCATCTGAGTCACCGTGAGCACCGTCCCAAACATCGCGCCGTGAAACACCAGCGACAGCAACCACCCCGGTACGATCCCCAAGACCGCCGTGCCCCGCAACCAATCGCGGATCGGACCCTGAGATCTCGGATGTGAAGTTGCATCTGCCATGGAATCAAGGCTACCCGCAACGGAATTCAACGGTCAATGGGAGTTCGGGCTCGGGAGTGCAAGACGCACACTATACGCAGAGTACATCGAGAACTTGACCGCAGATAAAGAGGATGGTGAATGAACTCCCCACTCCCCAGCGGTTGGAATTTCCGGCCGCAGAATGGAACAATGACTTTTCCTCCGGCCAGTACAGCTGGGATCGCTTCCTCGGGAACGTCTATCGATGAGAGTTCACTCGCTCCGGTTCTTCGTAGCGTTCATACTGTCCACGGCCTGCTACGCCGCTGAGCCGGTCTCGCCGCTCTCCCCCGAGCAGGCGATCGAGGCGATGCGGCTCGACCCCGCGCTCTCCATCGAACTGGTTGCCAGCGAGCCGATGGTCCAGGACCCGGTCGCCATCTGCTGGGATGCCCATGGGGCGATGTACGTCGCCGAGATGGGGGACTATCCCGCGTTGCCGACCGGAGGCCGCATCAAACGGCTCGTCGATACCGATGGCGACGGGCGGATGGATCGAGCCACCATTTTCTCTGCGGATATCGCCTACCCGACCAGTGTTCTGCCGCACCGCGATGGCATCCTCGTCACTGCCGCTCCCGATATTGTCTGGTTGAAAGATACGGACGGCGATGGCGTCGCGGACCAGCGAAAGGTCATCCTCACCGGCTTCGGCGAGGGGAACCAGCAGCTGCGAGTGAATGGACTGGTTCGGGGTCTGGACAACTGGGTGTACGGAGCCAACGGCCGCAGCGATGGCGAGATCGGCTTCGTGGGTGAGGACGGGAAGCGGGCCGGGACGCCCGTCTCGATCCGCAGCACCGACTTCCGGTTCCAGCCCGACGATAAGCTCGTCGAGACGGCGGGTGGGTTCACGCAGTTCGGGCAGTCATTTGATGACTTTGGCCAGCGTTTCATCTCCTGGAACACGGTTCACATCCGGCATGTGGTGATGGAGCAGCGGTATCTGGCGCGGAACCCGAATGCCCCGGTCACAGCCACGACTCAAGAGCTGTCCGACGCCGGCTCGACGCCGCGTCTCTTTCCCGTCAGCCAGACGACCAAACGGTTCAACGCTGAGACACCGGGGTTCTTCAACGCCAGCTGTGGTCTGACGATCTTTCGCGGGGACGCTCTGGGCGAGCCGTATCGCGGGAACGCCTTCGCTTGCGAGCCGCTGTCGAATGTGGTCCATCGCGATGTGCTACGTCCAGAAGGAGCTTCGTACATAGCGAGCCGTGCTCCCGCAGAGCAGGACCGCGAGTTCCTGGCCTCGACCGATTCCTGGTTCCGCCCCGTGAACCTCGCCACCGGCCCCGATGGATCGCTGTACGTCGTCGACTTCTATCGCCGCTGGGTCGAGCACCCCCAGTGGGTGGCGAATGAAGAGGCCCGGAGAACGGTCGATTGGTCCGAGGGCAAAGAGTTCGGGCGGATTTACCGCGTCCTGTCGAAGGTCGTCCCTCAGGCGATCATTGCTCATCCGCGCGACATCGCGTCGCTCACCTCCGTCGAGTTGCTGCCGCTGCTGGGACACTCGAACGCGTGGCAGCGCGAAACCGCCCAACGCCTCTTGGTGGAACGTCAAGACGTATCGCTCGTCGAGCCACTGCGGAAGATCTCAATGAGCGGAAATGATCGGGCGCGAGTCCAGGCCATGGCCACGCTGGTGGGCCTCAAGCACTTGGACGTCGCGACGCTGGCTCGAGTGATTGCGTCCTCATCTGCCGAGGTCCGGCGAGTGGCGATTCTGTTTTCCGAACAGCACCTGCAGAAGAACGAAGATCTGGCCATGCGAGTGGCGGGGCAATGGGAAGGGGCGGGTGAGGAGAGCGGACTTCGATTTCAAATCTCCTGCTCGCTGGGATACGCCCCCACGTCGAAGAACGTTTTGTTTGCATTGGCCAACCTCTTTATTCGAGATGGCGGTGACCCCTGGATGCGCCAAGCCCTGTTCACCTCCGTGGGAGGTCGCGTCCAAGAATTCATTCAGCAACTTGCCTATTTTGGAGTCCGGCCCGATCAGTTCAATGAGGAGCAGATTCGCTGGCTGGTCGAGGTGATCCGTAGTGAAGCCCGAGGGGACCAGGCGGAATGGCTCAGTCGGCTCCCACCGCAGACGCCACCCGACATTCAGCAGTTCTGGCGTGGCATTGTGGCCCTCGGGTTTGCCGATGCCCAACAGGGGCAGTCAGCTGCGGTGAGCTTGAGGAAGGCCATTACAGAAAAACAACTGGCGTCGAACCTCCGACTGGTCGCCATCGGGCTGCAACGTTTTGCTCCAGCTGCGGAGGCCATACCGGTCCTCCGGCCGCTGCTGGCAGCCGACCAGCCGCTCGATCTTCAGCAATGGGCTGCGGAGTCAGCCTTTGCGATTCCGGCTCCCGAAGCCTCGCGAATGTTGACGGAGTCCTATCGTTCGATGACGCCCTCGGTGCAACGCATGGTCCTCGATCATCTGGTCTCTCGAAAGGAGCTGGCTGCTCATCTCGCAGAAGCGATCGAGTCCCGAGAGATTCCAGCTGCGGACCTTGCCGGGACACAGCGAGATCTGTTGGCGTCGCGATTGGAGGAACCGGCCAAGTCTCGCCTGGCCGCCCTGTGGGCTCCAGCGTCCAACGAACCGAAGAACGACTTGATCCTGCGTTATGCCGCCTCGCTGGAGACACCGTCCGAGATCGCCAAAGGAAAGCAGCTCTTCCAGCAGCACTGCCGCACCTGTCATCAACGCCAAGGCGACGGCAACCGCGTCGGGCCCGACCTGACTGGGGTTGCCGGACGCAGCCCGACCGACATCCTGGCCGATGTCCTCGACCCAAATCGCTCGGTCTCCGTCGATGGTCGCAGCTATGTCCTCATCACCAAAGACGGCGTTGTCAGCTCCGGCATCATTGCGGGTGAGACAGCCACCAGCGTCACCCTCAAGAAGCCCGGCGGCATTCTCGAATCGGTTCTGCGATCCGACATCGAGGAGCTGCGATTCACCGGCAAGTCGCTGATGCCCGACGGCTTCGAACAGCTGCTTCCCCCCGCCGACCTTGCGAATCTGATCGCATTTCTGAAGGATGCGGATACGAAGTGAGCGGCAGGGCGGTAGCCGCCGGCTTCCCTCAACGTACGCCCATCAGAGCCAGCGGCTAGCGCTGTGCTGCTCAGGAGAGTTCGGACAGCTCCCAATTTCTCGACGACAACACCCCTCAGAGAGCCTTATGAATACCTCATCTCAGCTGGGCCGAGTGTTCGGCTTCTTGACCGTCATGTGCGGTTTACTCATCTCGGTCTCCCCGTCCCCTGCCGCGTGGAAAATCGGCTCCGCGACTTCCGAGATGGTCGCCGAAGACACGATGGTCATCGGCGGCAGCATTGGCCCCGGTTATGTGAAGGGGCAGGAGGGGAAGCTGCAGGCGACGGCGATCGTGATCCACGGGGACATCAAGCTGTGCGTGGTGGCGGTCGACATTCTGATGATGCACCGCGATTACACGGACCAGGCGGCGCGCGGGATCGAAAAGGAATGCGGGATTCCCTTCGACCATATCTTCATCAACTCCAGTCACACGCATCATGCCCCGTCGACCGTGACCGTCCACGGCTATGAACGAGACGAGGAGTTCTGCCGCCGGACCGTCGTCGCCATCATCGAAGCTGCCAAACTGGCCAACGCGCTGGCCGAAAAATCGGGACCATGCCAGGGTCAATTCCGCCTGGGTCAGGAAGCGACCGTCGGCCAGAACAGCCGCCAGCTATTGAAGGACGGCAAGATTTACTGGATCGGCCCGCGTGACGAGATGGTCCGCCCGACCGGTCCGTTCGATGTCGACCTGCCGGTTCTGGCATTTCAGCGAGAAGACAAAAGCTACGCCGGGCTAATCTTCAATCACTCGACCCACTGCATCGGCACCCGGACCGGAAAGCGATCGCCCAGCTTCTACGGGTTGGCCGCTCAAGAGCTGTCGGAAGAGATCGGTGCCCCCGTGGCGTTCCTCTCCGGAGCTGCGGGGTCCACGCACAACTTATCACTCAACTGCGACGAGATGGTGATCCGCATGAAGGGTGCGGTACGGGAAGCACTGGCCAAAGCCCAGCCGATGGAGTCAGCGAAGCTCGCCTCGATGAAGCGGGAGATCAATTTCCAGATGCGGAAGTTCGACGAGGAGAAAGAAGACAAAGCCGTCGTTGAATACTGCCAGAAATACGCTCCCGGCGGGGCCGATTCGATCATTGAGGTCTTCCGCCAGAGTCGGGCGACACTGAAGGATCAGCAAGGCCAGACCCGCCCCATGTGGATTCAGGTGATCCAGATCGGCGATGTCTATCTGGTCGGCGTCCCCGCCGAGTTCTTCACGACCCACGGCGTCGAGATGAAGCGCCGATCCCCCTTCCGCAATACCTTCGTCTGCGGTCTGACCAACGACTATGTGGGATACCTCCCCGACCGCCCCGGCTTTGAAGCGGGTGGATACCAGACTTGGACCGGCCTCCACAGTTTCTCCGAAATCGGCACTGGCGAAATGGTCGTCGACGAGTGCGTGAAGCTCCTGGAGGAGCTGAAGTAATTCCACAAAGCGAGGTTGGAGACGAGCCGACTATCCACTCGTCGCGCAAGCGCTCGAACGGAAGGCGAAGCTCCTGCTGAGCCGCATGTGCCAGACAGCGTCCAATCCGGTGAGCGTCGGAATCGCGAGTTGGCCGACTGTGGGGCGATGGTCTCTGTCAACGTCGCGTGAGTTTTGACCCACGCGACCACGCGACGAAAAGATCAAATCAGCTCGGCGTTTATTGAAGTTTCGGCGTTGTCGCCGAGCCGATCCTGGTCGTCGGACGGAACCGTCCACTATGACGATTCGCAGCTGGTTCGGGCCGAGTCGGTTCGACGCGAGGTGCGGACTCCGCAGGCGGGGACGCCACCACAGGAGACGCCGCGGGGCGAGCCAGATCCCCTGCATCTCCCTCGGGGATCGGGATGACGAGGACCATGCCGGGACGTAGTGCATGGGGGTCGGGGAGAAGTTCGCGATTCGCATCGAGTAACTCGCCCCACTTCCTGTTGCTTCCCAGCTCTCGCAGGGCGATCCCGGTCAGAGTGTCGTTCGGACGCACGGTATACGACCGTGTATGAACCACTGGTTCCGGTTCGGCGAAGACCTCGGGAGGCAGGCTCGCAGGATCAATGGGCGTCGGCTCGAGATCGTGAGTTCTCTCACTTGGGTCCGGGATACTCACTAACGGCAGCACTTCCGATTCGGTATCAGCAGCGGACTGTGGCTCCTCTGGTGTCGCCGCAGGAACCCGTGGCTTCCGACGATCGGCGTCCGTGTGGACCTTCACCTGTCCCAGCCGGATCCCCGCATCGAGTTCATTCGCAGACTGCAAAGTCAAATCGTCTGACGATCGCAGCTCGCCCGGCTCTCGCGGAAAACATAGCGCAGCGGCAAACCCCATCACCAGGATGGCGAGAGCCAGGCCGAGTTTGGTGTCGCGGTGCATAAGGGTGACAGACTTGCAGGTTGTAGGGACTGTAGGGGTGCGTGATCGTACGCACGGGCCCGAGACCCAATTGATGACACACACAAACCAGAGAGTCCATAGTTGTTTCGTACCGGGAGTATGTTTCGAAATTACCACATGTCCCAAGATTCCGCAGATGACGAATGAGCCTGATTCACCGGCTGTCTCTTGGGCTGGCGGATAGGGCACATCGAGACTGCACCTCGAAGAATGTGACAGGATGGACAGAATCCAGAGGATGGGCTCAATTCCAGACCTCCATCCTTTACAGCCTGTTCATCCTTACTCAAAACTTCTGACACCCCCTGATCGACCAAGGTCGCGTGACTTGTCCGGTCCGAAATCAAGCTCGCAATCGACACCGACGACAACTCCCCGCGAACGCCCTTGGCCTGACCCGCAACGCCTCTCCCCGAAATCTGCGATGGAAATTCGATCTCAGACATGCATCAGGGGGCACTGATCGATTACCATGTCGGCTGGAACTCGAATTGAGTGGTTTCGAGCAGCCTCGGCTCATTCTCGTTTTCGGTTCCAATCACGCGCCCCTCCGACCGAGGCAGTTAGCCCCATGGGATTCGCTCACCTCTCATTGATGATGCGACTTCACTTGGTTGTGATGCTCACACTTTTTGTCGGAGCTTCCACATCAGCCGATGATACGCTCGGGGCGGGAACTGGCCCGGATTACTTGCGAGAGATCAAGCCGCTCTTCAAGGAACGCTGCTTCGCCTGCCACGGAGCACTCCAGCAGAAATCGAATCTGAGGCTCGACAGTGCGGTCTCGATGCGAAAAGGGGGGGACGGCGGTCCGGCCATCGTCGCGGGGCAACCGGACCAAAGCCCACTGATTGAGCGTATCGCCGCCACCGACTTGTCAGTCCGCATGCCGCCCGAGGGACACGCGCTCACCCCCGAGCAGATCTCCAAGATTCGCGAGTGGGTCGAGCAAGGCGCTCCCGCCGGTGCCCATGACCAGCCCGAGGCCGACCCGCAAGAGCACTGGGCGTTCAAACGGCCCATCAAAGCGGAGCTGCCTCAACGCCTTCACGGAGAGACCTCGACCCATCCCGTCGATGCGTTTATCGACGCTGGCCTCGACGCCGCTCAACTGACGCCGCGTCCGCTGGCCGACAAGGCGACTCAACTGCGGCGGGTGACTCTGGACCTCATTGGATTGCCTCCCACTCGCGAGGAACTCCACACGTTTCTCGCGGACGATTCGCCGCTGGCCTACTCCGCTGTGGTTGACCGATTGTTGAGAGACCCGCGTTATGGAGAGCGCTGGGGCCGCCACTGGATGGACATCTGGCGGTATGCCGACTGGCATGGTCGCCGGCATGTCCCGGATGTGTGGAACAGTGCTCCGCAAGTCTGGCGGTGGCGAGATTGGATCGTACGTTCGTTGAATGCGGACCACGGTTACGATCGGATGGTCCGCGAGATGCTCGCAGCGGATGAACTCGCTGCCGATGATCCGACAGCCACGGTCGCGACGGCGTACCTCGTGCGGAACTGGTACGCGCTCAATCACAATGACTGGATGCGGGCCAATGTTGAACATACCGGTAAGGCGTTCCTGGGCCTCACTTTCAACTGTGCTCACTGCCATGACCACAAGTATGACCCGATCACCCACGACGACTACTTCCGGCTGCGGGCGTTCTTCGAACCGATCAACATCCGGCAGGACCGCGCTGCGGGCGAGGCCGACCCCGGCCCATTCCAAGAGTACAGTTATGGCGTGCTCCGCAAGACTCAACGACTCGGGACCGTCCAGGTGTACGACAAGACCCCCGAGGCGGTGACGTGGTTCTACGCCGGCGGCGATGAACGCAATCGAGTCACCGAACGCGGCACGATCGCTCCGGGGCTTCCCGCGTTTCTGGGGGGAGAGTCCGCCCGGATCGAGCCCGTCACGCTTCCGCTTCCCGCTTGGAATCCCGCGCTGCGTCCAGAGATTCTGGAGACGCTGCTCGCGGATCAACGGGCGATCATCGTGCAGGCCGAACTCGGTCTCACCACCGCTCGAACCGAGATCGAGACCATCCTGCCCCCGCTCCGAGAGGCACTGGCCGCCACCGAAATCGAGTTCGCAGCGGCAAAGAAAGCAGCCGATGCCAGCGGCCAATCCGGAGTTCTCACTGGCCAGCAGTCACTTCTCCTTGATGCCGCCACGGGTCGCCGAATACTCATTAACCCCCTCTCCGGACTCCAGACTCTCGATACGGGCACCACTCTCTCATTCCAAGTTCAGATCCTGCAAGAGGCTCATTTCAACTTCCAACTCGCCAAAGATTTCGCCCAAGGACTCACCGCGTCGTTCGTTGGCTTTGAAAAGGGACGCATCCTGGCCTACCAGCCCGGCGGGTTCAACGAGTTCCCCGCTGGCACCTACGACTTCGCAACTGGTCAACAACGATTCGCCGTGGTCATCGAACTCGACATTCCCGCCGACCGCTGCCTGCTGAGTGTGCGCTCAATCACCGATGACAAACTCCTCGTCGACAAGACGCCCATCGCGCTCAATGGTTGGAACCCCATTGGCAATCCGCAGAAGGGGATTCTGATGGATGCCCGCCCCGGCACGGTCGTGATTGTCGATGACCTCCAGATTCGCGGACCCGCCCAGGCCAACGGAGAGTCGGCTCGCTTGGTCGAATTCCAATTCGAACCGCCAGCATATCTCGATCAGTCCGAGGTCGTGGGGATTGAAGGTTGGCAGGCGACGTCGTTCTGCCAGCCACCAGCGACTTCGCAATCCGTCGCAGCGATCGGAAATGACCCGCTCCGGGCAGTCGCTCAGAAACTCTATGCGGCCCGCCGAGCGGTCGCTGCTCATGAATTGAGAGTCACCGCCGCCGCAGCCCGCATCGACGCGGCCCAGGCACAGATCGCCGGGATCGAAGCCCGCGTCGCAGCTGAACGGGCGAAAGCCAGCTCGTCGCCGGACGCGGACGCCTTCGCTCGCACCGCCAGCCATCGATATCGCGCGGCCGCTCTCCAACAAGCTCAAGCCGACCTCTTCACTTACGATCAAGCTCTGGCCACCGCCGAGGGCAAACCCATCGCCGACGCCACACGGGCGGCGGAGCTGGACGCAGCTGGAAAAGCCTTGGCCGCAGCTCGCGACGCGTTTGCCCAAGCCACAGCTGCGTTGGCCGATCCGACACTCGCTGCGACCTACCCGAGCATGGGCCCCACCTATCCTCAGACCAGCACCGGTCGCCGCCGAGCCCTGGCCCAGTGGATCACTGCGAGAGAGAATCCACTCGCCGCGCGCGTCGCGGTCAATCACATTTGGATGCGGCATTTCCAGGCACCGCTCGTCGCCACGGTTTTTGACTTCGGTCGCAGTGGAGCCGACCCCACGCACCCCGAGCTCCTCGACTGGCTAGCAGTGGAGTTGATGGAGTCGGACTGGAGCACGAAGCATCTCCACCGGTTGATCGTGACGAGTGATGCGTATCGGAGAGTTTCCTCAATGGGAGACCCCACTCCGTACGTCAGTGACACCGAAAACAAACTCCTCTGGCGGATGAACACCGGCCGCATGGAAGCCGAAGTCATCCGTGACAGCCTCCTCTTCATGGCGGGCCGACTCGATCTCACCATGGGTGGCCAGGAAATGGAGAACAGCGAAGCCCTCAAAACCTTCCGCCGGACTCTCTACTACAGTAGCCAACCCGAAGCCGACGGCAAGAGCGAACTCGGAGTCCTCTTCGATGCCCCCGAGCCAGCCGACTGTTATCGCCGCACTCGCAGCATCATTCCGCAGCAGGCTCTCGCGCTGACGAACAGCGATCTCGTGCATGAGCTGAGCCTCTTGATCGTGCGGAGTGAGGGGGAGATCGGCGGAGCGGGCGATGGAGGGAAGGCAGACCCGCTGTTTGTCTCGGATTGCTTCGAACGGATACTGTGTCGACCGCCATCGGCCTCCGAACTCGCCGTCTGCTTAGAAGCGATGCAGATGCAACAAGACGCACTACTGAAGTCCGGTCTCGCCGATGCCGCTCTGCGCTCACGAGCCAGCTTGGTAAGAGCCCTGTTGAATCACAACGACTTCGTCACCATTCGATAAAAACGGAGCACCTTCGATGTCGGAAGTTCAAAACGCGCACACTGCATGCTGCGGACCTCGCTCCCGGCGGGGCTTCCTCTCCGACTTCGGACTCGGCTTCACCGGACTCACCCTGGGGGCCATGCTCGCCCAAGACGGCATCACCCGCGCCGCCGAACCACTAGCGGTCTCCCCTTCTCCCCCTCGCCCGCTCGCCCCCTCTCCCAATCATCACGCCCCTCGAGCCAAGTCGGTCATCTGGGTCTTCCTCTCCGGCGGCTACAGCCACGTCGAGACCTTCGACCCCAAGCCCGCACTCAACACCTATGCCGGGATGACTTTCGATAAGACTCCCTTCGAGAACCCTGTTCATTCTCCGCTGCAAAAGAAGCGGTTCCGTTCGGTGGCAGCGGAGGAGATCAATGTCCGCGATGTCTACCCGACGATCTTCCCGATGCAGGTCGGCTGGAAGAAGCATGGGCAGAGTGGTATCGAGGTCACCGACTGGTGGCCGCATCTGTCTCAGCATGTCGACGATCTCTGTTTCGTTCGCAACATGTGGACGACTGACAACGACCACGCTGCCGAGAACCAGATCCACACTGGACGCCACCGCCTCGATGAACCTCAGCCGAGCATCGGGGCGTGGGCCAATTATGGGCTCGGCTCGTTCAACGAGAACCTGCCCCGGTTCGTGGTGCTGGGTGGGCCCACCAGCGGGGTCACGCGGACCTCAATCGACTCGTACTACCTGGGCCCGCAATACACCGGTGTCCCGCTGGCCCTCGATCCCAAGAATCCCCTGCCGTTCGGGCAACGACCAGCAGCTCAGTCCGCCGAGGAGCAGCAGCGCGAGTTCGATCTGATCGGGAAACTGAACGGCCTGACGGCGGTCGAGTATCCCGAGGACCAGGAACTTCGAGCACGGATCAGAGCCTATGAACTCGCGTTCCGAATGCAGTCAGCTGTCCCCGAAGCGATCGACTTTACGCAAGAGACCGAAGCGACGACTCAACTGTACGGCCTGAACAACGAGGCCACCAAGGTCGCTGGCGAGCGTCTGCTGGCAGCCCGGCGATTGGTCGAGCGCGGCGTCCGGTTCGTGCAGGTTTTCCCGTCTGCCTACGGCGTCTGGGACTCGCACCAGAAGCTGAAAGACAACCACACTCGGTTGTGCGGAACGATCGACCTTCCCATCGCTGGACTGATTCAGGACCTGAAACAGCGTGGCCTGCTCGATGATGTCGTGGTCGTCTTCTGCACCGAATTTGGTCGCACACCGGGCGTGGAACTGCGAGGCGGCGGGATCGATGGCCGAGACCATCATCCGAATGGCTTCACCATCTGGATGGCCGGAGCGGGGATCAAAAGCGGATACGTCCACGGGGCCACGGACGAGCTGGGCTACCACGCCCTGGGGGCTGGGCACTACGTGACCGATCTGCATGCGACCGTGCTGCATCTGCTCGGTCTCGACAATCGCCGGTTAGAGATCCCCGGTCGCAAACGATTGGAGATCGACAATGGGCAAGTCATCACGGATATCCTCGCCTGACTGGGATGGGCACTCGTACGGTTTCTCGGAGAGGGCGCCTCATGCCGACGCACTGGACTCGGTTTCCCGTGATGATCGGGCTTCTGCTCTTCGCGGTGCCCGTTCTGGCACAGGGACTCTCGCCCGAAGAAGCTGCGACGAAGATGCGACTGCCCGCCGGGTTCGAGGCCCGCGTCGTCGCAGCTGAGCCGCTCGTCCGGCAACCAGTCGCGATCGAGTTCGATGATCGCGGTCGGCTGTGGGTGATTCAATATCTGCAGTATCCGAATCCGGAGGGGCTGCAGCGGGTGCAAGTCGACCGTTTCTCGCGCACGAAGTACGACCGAGTTCCCGAGCCGCCGCCGCGCGGCCCGCGCGGCGCGGACCGCATCACAATTCTGGAAGATACCGATGGCGACGGGAAGATGGATCGAGGGAAGGACTTCGTTGATGGCCTGAATCTCGCCACCGGATTCGCCTTCGGGCAGGGCGGAGTGTTCGTGCTCCAGGTGCCATACCTGCTCTTCTATCCCGACCGGAATCGCGACGATGTCCCGGACAGCGACCCCGAAGTTCTGCTCAACGGCTTCGGGATGGAGGACGCCCACAGCGTCGCAAACTCGTTGACCTGGGGCCCCGATGGCTGGCTCTATGGGTGCCAGGGGAGTACGGTCACAGCGAACATTCGCGGGATTGAATTCCAGCAAGGGGTCTGGCGGTATCACCCGGTGACGCATGAATTCGAGCTCTTCTGCGAAGGCGGCGGGAACGCCTGGGGGCTCGACTTCGACCAGACCGGGCGGCTGTTGTATAGCACGAACCACGGACCGTACATCCTGGTCCACGGCGTGCAGGGAGCGTACTACACCAAGTCGTTCGGCAAGCACGGTGCGTTGCACAATCCCTATGCGTACGGTTACTTCGAGCACGCGCCGCACCAGAACTTTCGCGGCGGACACGTGACCGTCGGCGGGATAGTTTACCAAGGAGACTCGTTGCCCGATGCCTTTCGCGGGACATACATCGCGGGCGATCTGCTCGGACACGGAGTCTATTGGCACTCGATCAAGCCCCGAGGTTCGACAATCGAGACGGCCCATGGCGGCGAGCTGCTCACGACCAGTGACGCCTGGTTCGCACCGACCGATGTGACCCTGGGGCCGGACGGGGCGATCTACGTTTCAGATTGGTGTGATGCGAGAACCGCTCACCCCGACCCCGATGCCGAATGGGATCGCTCGAACGGACGCATCTATCGCATCGCGTCTCAAGGGACCAAACCGGCTCCGCAGATCGACTTCGCGACGCTGGGTGAGGAAAAGTTTCTGAAATTGCATGGTCATCGCAGTCAGTGGTACGTGCGACATGCACGCGAAGAATTAACCCGCAGAGTCAGTGAAGCTCGCCAACCGGAGTCTGGGGAGGGTGCCGAGTTCGAGGTTCAACTGCCTGTGTGGCAAGCAACCTTCCGGGACGCGGCCCTTCACGCGACAGAAGAAACGGCGGCCCTGGAAGCTCTCTGGTCTCTGAACCGAATCGGCGGATTCGACGAGGCGACAGCCCTCGAACTTCTCAACAGCCCCCATCCCGCAATCCGGTTGTGGACAGTGCGACTGCTCGGCGATGCCAAGCGGATCTCGCGACCGATGGCCCATCGACTCGATGACCTCGCCGAACAGGAGCCCTCCGTCGATGTCCGGCAACAGCTCGCCTGCTCAGCCGCCCGCTTCCCCGCGAGTGTCGCTCTCCCCATCATCAACGCCAACATCAATCGCGACCTTGATCTCGACGACCCCTACCTGCCGCTACTCTGGTGGTGGGCGGTCGAGAAGCACAGCGTCTCCGGACGCGACGAAGTCCTGAAGCGCTTCGTCCGCCCCTCGCTTTGGAAATCGCAACTCGGACGCGATGTCCTGCTCACTCGGTTGATCCGTCGCTACGCTGCCGAGGGGACGGTGGATGGGCTCGATTCCGTGGCACAGCTCTTGAATGCGGCTCCCGATGAGTCTGCTCGACGAGCGCTCTGGCCGCATGTCCTGCTCGGCTGGCAGCAACTGCCTCGCGAAGTATTGACCGACGAGTGGTCGATCCTGGCCCGGCATCACGAAGTCTCGCAGCTCCTCCTCACCGACTGGAGGGCTTCACCCAGTGAACTCACATTGCTCCAACTCGGCGTTGCGATCGGACACGACGAACCGTTCCAAGCGGCGTTCGACGAAGCCTTCAATCAGTCATCCGATGTCGGTCGCCGAGTGAGCTTACTCTCAATGCGAGCACCGACGGGCCATCAGTCGCTCGTTGATCCGGCTCTCGCCTTGTTGGCTTCTGACCAACCTCTTGCTGTTCGCACCGCCGCTTTGCAGATCCTCGCCCGGTCTGATGATCCTCGCATCACACCCCAGCTGATCGCACTCCATCAAGCGGCGAAGGACGGTCCTCTCAATTCACCAATCCGCGACGTGCTTCTCGGCCAGCCCGCATCCGCTCTCGCGTGGTTGACTGCCGTTGATTGTGGTGAAGTGTTAGCCAGCGACACGCCCGTCGAACAGATCCGCCGTGTTGCGCTGTTCGGAGACGCGAAGCTCGACGCCCTCGTCACCAAACATTGGGGTCAACTGCAAGGGGCCACTCGCGAGGAGAAGTTGGCAGAGGTCCGCCGGCTCAACAACGATCTCAGAGCTGCGGCGGGAGACCTCGCAGCTGGGCAAGTCCTCTTCAAGAAGCAGTGTGCGAACTGTCACCAGTTATTCGGTGAGGGAGCCAAAGTCGGTCCCGATCTCACAACCGCCAACCGACAGGATCGGGACTTCCTGCTGATCAGTCTCGTCGACCCACATAGTGTCATTCGCAAAGAGTTCGTCAGTGTCGTCGTCCAGACCACCGGGGGACGAGTCCTCACTGGTCTCCCGATCGCTCGCACGGATGCGTCGCTGACACTCGCCGATGCCAAGGGCGAGAAGCAAGAGATCGCCACGTCAGAGATCGACGAACTGCACGACTCCCCCGTCTCTTTGATGCCCGACAACCTCTACCGCCAACTGACGCCTCAGCAACTGCGGGATCTGTTCGCGTACCTGCAATCAACTCGCTGACCGTCGCCGGACTCTCCGGGTCCGGTGTCCCGACTTCACACTGCCGAGCGAGAAGCACGCTCGAAGAGGACGCCCTCCTCGTACGACCTTCATACACGTTTGACGAAGCACCGGATTCGGAGAATCCAGCGACTTTGCCAAACGCATCTCGCACTCGTCCGATTCACAGACCTCTGGAAACCAGGAACCCGACATGCGAATGGCCTGCCTGTTCATACTCTGCTGGATGACGATATCCGCTTCAGCCGAGGACGCGCCCATTCCCAAGCGAACCTACGAGAATCGACTTCAGAAGATCGAGCATCCCCAGCCGCTACTCGCGGACTACCCCGAGTTCTTCGAGCCGATCATCGAGCAGGCCCACTTCGAAGCCCCGGCGATTGTGACCGACGCGGATGCCGACCTGCATGTGCGGGCCTGGCGATTCTCCTACAACGCGCGCGGCATCATCGAGATGCCCAACCATCTGCGGGCCAGCGAGACAGCTGTCATCATGGTGCATCCCTGGGCGATTGACGACGAGTGGGGCTGGAAATCGCCGGAGCCCAACGGCGTCGCCGATTTCTGCATTCCGGAGAAGAATCACCTCGCTGCCCGGCACACCAAGGAGGTCGTCGACCCCTTCCTGAAACGCTTGCGAGGCCGGGCCGCCTTCGTCATGTATAGCCTTCCCGGTCCCGCTGACCCAGTTCGGACACAGGTCTACCGCTCATTCACGAAGACCCCCACTGAAGCTGAGCGAGCCACTGGCGAAAAGGAACTTCGCCGGGTACTCGCAGCCTTTCCCTACCAAGGGGAACCGCTCCCCGACCAGCTGAGCCTCGACATGAAGCAGCCCGTCGCCGACTACTTCCGCCAATTCCCCGGCCTCGACGCCAGTGCCAAGTACAACGGAGAGGGTTTTTGGAAATTGCCCATTCCGGTCTGTTCGTCAGTCTCGGTTTCACCGAACGATATCGTCATCTACGACAGTGAAGGCTATTCCCCGCTGCGAGATTTTTTAAAGCAGAACGGTATCCGCCATGTGCTCCTCACTGGATATGCCACCGACATGTGTTACTGCCAGACAACCGCCGGGTATGACAATCTATCGAAGGACTTCAACGTTTTTCTCGTGGCTGATGCGTCACTGGCGACATTCCCATCCAACACTTCGCCCCGCTTCGCCGTCAACGCTTCGATCTCGTTCGCAGCTCTCAACCAACTGATCACGCAGGTCTCGTGGGTGACGCTCGACGGGGAGTAAGTGCTGTGTCATCACTTTGGATTTCGAGTGACGCGAGCCACGCAGCGGCTGGCCGGGAGGGCGAAGCTCCTGCTGATCCGCTTCCGCCAGACAGCGTCATTCCCGAGCAGCGGCTCCGCAGGAGCTTCGCCCTCCCGGTCGATGCGAGCGCTCCTTCGCATTCAGAATCCCGAGACAACATGAACCCTTCATCACTCACACTTTCCCGTCGTGACTGGCTGATCGCAGCGACGGCCCTCGCCGCGAATTCAACATTCGCTCGACCCGCGTTGGCCGCAAATCAGAAGCAGGCACAGATCGCGATCACGCTCGATCTGGAGATGAGTCGCAACTTCCCGGAATGGGATATGACGCACTGGGATTACGAGAAAGGGAATCTCAATGACGAGACCAAACGCTACTCAGTGGAGGCCGCGCGGCGTGTGAAGGCCGCAGGCGGCGTGCTCCACTTCTTCGCCGTCGGTCGCGTCTTTGAGCAACCTGACATCTGCTGGCTCCAAGAAGTCGTGAACACCGGTCATCCCGTCGGCAACCACACCTACGACCACATCAACGTCACCGCGACCAAGGTCGAAGACCTGCAGTTTCGCTTCCAAAGGGCTCCGTGGCTGCTGCGAGGCCAGTCGGTCCCCGAGGCGATTCGCGAGAACATCCTGCTCACCAATCAGGCGATGAAGTCTCGGCTCGGGATCTTACCCGCTGGGTTCCGCACACCGGGCGGTTTTCCCGAGGGTCTCAGAAATCATCCCGATGTTCGGTCCCTGTTACAGGAGGTCGGCTTCGATTGGATCAGCAGCCTGTACCCCCCGCACCCCAACACAGCTGCGATGCAGGAGCCGAGCGATGAAGTCTTGCGGGCCATCGTCGACGCCCTGCCGAAGGCCCAGCCGTTTGTCTATCCCGACGGACTGGTCGAAGTCCCCATGAGCCCGATCAGCGACATCGGAGCCTTCCGCACCGGTCGCTGGCATCTCGACTGGTTCCTGAAATCGATCCGGCAGTGTGTCCACTGGACGATTGAAAATGGGGCGGTCTTCGACTTCCTGGCTCACCCCTCCTGCTTGTATGTCGCCGACCCCGAGTTCCGGGCGATCGACTTGATCTGTGAAATGGTTCGTGACGCTGGCGATCGCGCGGCAATCGTGGACTTGGGGACGATCGCGAAACGAGTGCGGGCGTGACGCCCGCCCGCTCGATCTCGACGATTCGCTGCGTTGCTCCGCCTCGGCTGCTTCCTTGGCCGCCTCTGATGAGAGACCTATAGTCACCGCATTGGAGCTGTTCACGATCAGAGATGTGAACCTCGCTGGCCCTCCCTTCGCGAAAGTTGCGTCATGTCCACCTCCTCGCCTCACCCCGAATCTGACTGGTCGCGGCGACTCGATCTGGTGCTGGAGATGGTTCGCGAGATGAGCGAGCAGACCGATCCGCAGCAGATGGTTTACCTCTACGGCGAACGCAATAAACAGCTGGTCGATGTCGACGGTTTGCTGGGACTGAGTCGACGCGGCTTGAGCCCCGGGGAGTACCGGATCACTCGCTCGCGTGCCTGGGCCCAGCCGATCAACCCTTGGCGCGAGCCTCACAATTTGCCGCAGTACCGCGGCGGGTTGCTCTCCCGACTGATCTATGGAGACAAGCCCGTTGTGATCGACGATTTGCAGCCGTCCGAAGATGAGCCAGCGATCGAACACTTGCGAGGGTTTCGCTCCCTGCTGGCCATCCCGAACTACGACGGGGGTAAGGCGTTGAATATGGTCATCCTGCTCAAGCATGAGCCGCATGGATTCGATCGGGAACAGATCCCGGAGATCGTGCTGCGCAGCAATCTCTTCGGTCGAGCCACGCAGAATCTCGTTCTCGCCGCTGAACTTCGATCCGCTTATGCCGAAGTGGACCGCGAGTTGAATGCGGTCGCGGAGATTCAGCGCGGCCTGCTGCCACAAGAGATGCCGGAGATCCCCGGATTGGAGCTGGCTGCTTCTTACCAGACTGCGAGACGAGCAGGAGGGGACTACTACGATTTCTTCCCGCTCTCCGGTGGACGTTGGGGGCTCCTCATCGCGGATGTCAGCGGACACGGGACTCCAGCAGCTGTGGTGATGGCGGTCACACACTCGCTGGCCCATACGGTGGCGAACTCCTCGCACCCCCCGTCGCACCTCCTGCAGTACGTGAATCGCCAGTTGACCAAGCGGTATTCGCCAGCATCGGGAGCGTTTGTGACTGCGTTCTATGCGGTGTTCGATCCGCGGACGCTGCGGCTGACCTATTCCTCGGCCGGGCACAATCCCCCCCGCCTCAAGCGCTGCCAGGACGGAACTCTCCAAACCTTGGAGTCTCCGGATGGTTTGCCACTGGGATTGGTTGAACAATCGAACTACACAGACACCGAGATCACGCTCCAGACTGGGGATCAACTCGTGCTCTACACCGACGGAATCACCGAATCGATGAACCCCGAAGGCGACCTGTTCGGCACCGCCCGACTCGACATGATTCTGTCGGGATGCAGCCCCGCCCAGAAGCTGCACGACGCGATACTCTCTGCGATCGAGGCCTTCTCCCGAGGTCGTCCAGCGGATGATGATCGTACGCTCGTGATCGCACGGGTGATGTGACACGAAGCCGGCTGGGAGGGCGAAGCTCCGGCTGAGCCGCTTCTGCCAGACAGCGTCTTCCCCGGTCGCGGCTCCGCAAGAGCTTCGCCCTCCCGATCGGGGCTCACCGGCGAGTGTCAAGATGTCCCGTTCAACCACTCTCGCGGGCGGAGGCACAGAGCAGGAGATTGGCTGCGGATCAGGTCCAGACAAGCTGGATCAGGAGCCTCAGCGGCCATCGGTGACCAGGCTTTCTCGCCAGAGGTCGAAGTGTTCTAAGCAGATCAGGGCGCCGCGGATCGAAGTCCGTTCGGGGTCGTGATCCTTGCGGACTGGGATCCCGATCTGTTCTCGCAGGTACTGCTCCAGGCCTCGCAATTGGGCTGTACCGCCGGTGAGGACCATGCCGGTGTCGGCGAGGTCGGCGACCAGCTGGGGGTGGCAGCGTTCGATGGAGGAGCGGATGCCTTGAACGATTTGCAGAAGCGGGTCGGCGAGGGCGAGGCGGACCTCTTCGCTGACGATGACGACCTTGCGAGCGACTCCACTGATTACATCGAGGCCGCGAATTTCGAGTGATAGTTCCCGGTCCAGCGGCATCGCGCTGCCGACCTCCATTTTAATTTGTTCGGCGGTCGAGGAGCTGACGCGGAGGGCGTGCTGGCGACGGAGGAAATCGACGATCGCCTGATCGAGGTGGTCTCCGGCGATACGCAGCGTTTGTCCGGCGACCTCGTCTCCGAGGCTCATCACCGAGACTTGCGACGTGCCGCCCCCGAGGTCACACACCATGCTGGCCAGCGGTTCCGAGATCGGCAGCCCGGCTCCAATGCAGGCGGCCTTGGTCACTGGCAACAGAAACACCCGTTCGGCTCCAGCCCGCTCGACACTCGTGAACACCGCCCGGCTTTCCACCGGAGACAGGCCCGACGGCACGGTCACGACCACGCGGGGATGCCCCTTGGCCCCTTTCATCGCCTTCCGCAGAAAGTAAGACAGCATCGCCTCGCACAGCTCGAAATCGGTGATCGCTCCGTTGCGAATCGGCTGAATCGCACTGATGGAATCGGGCGTGCGTCCCAGCATTTGCCGAGCGAGAGTCCCGACACAGGTGCCGCGTCCGAGGATGCGGCGGCTACCGGTTTCGAGCGCAATGACCGATGGCTCTTCGAGAACAACACCGCGACCGGGGAGGGCGACCCGAGTCCAAGTCGTTCCGAGATCCAGCGCCACATCGGGCGTCAACCAGCGGCGAAAACGGTGAAACATCCTATCCCCCACGCGACACGTCCATGAAGGCCACCGTTCTACCCGATCGGCAGTTTTTGCTGCAATATGAGAAGCAGGGAAGGGCAAGACGCCGGGTGCGATGCGCACTCCGCGAAACGCCGTCTGCAAGGTGACCTTGCGTCGATTGGCGGATTGCGGCAACATTCAAGCGGCAAAGGGTATGCGCCAGCGTTAGGAACGGTGAGTGCGGGCTCAGTGCGTCTGTTGAGGGGGGAACACAGGGATGTGGTGTCCACGTTGTCACACGGAAGTCGCCGCTGAGATTGCCCAGAGCGGGCAGTCGCTGAACTGCACCTCGTGCGGAACCGAAATCCAGCGGATTTACGCGCCATCACTTCATCCGGACACACGCAGTGCGCGCGAGCTGCTGGAGCGCTGGTCGAAGGCGGACGTGCTGGATGTGGCCTCTGAGCCGTTGACTGAAATTCCGAGTCAGCCCGCTCTTACGATCATCGCAGCTGAGACCCCCGCCGTTCCCGTTGCTATGGCGGCGGCTGATGAATCGCCGATCGTAACAGCGATTCCCGCCCCGATCACCTCGGGGCAGGTCTCTGTTTCGGCGACCGATTCCGAGGCGGCTGGCGCTTCTGAGGAGTCCTCTCACGAAGCTGTTACCGGACGACGTGACCGACCCGAACGAGCGAGGCCCGAACGTCAGACGCCAAGGCCACGCACGACCTGGCGAGCTGATTCTGCGCACTCGGTCACTCAACCCGCAGCTCCCCTGCCGCCTCCGGTCCCTCCCCGGCGACCTCATTTCTCGGCACTGGCTGGAGACAATGCAGTTACGACACCGGCGATGAAACAGCCGGAGCAGAAGCCTCTGCCCATCGGTCCATCACCAGCAGCTGTGGCTCGTGCTTTGGAAACGATTCAGAAAGACATCACCGAATCGATTCGGGCGGTTGCCCCCGAGCGAGTCGACTCTCCCCGGGTCGAAAAACCGATCCAGGCGAAGGCCGACCGTTCGGAACGAGAGGCGAGTCGACCTGTGACGACGCGTCCACCGGCACCAATTCCCGCTGTGCAACGGCGTCTGGATCCGGCCCACGAAGCACTCGGTGGTCCGCATTTTGACCTGCAGGCATTCCTAGCTCAGGACGCCCGCAAGCCTGGTCGCTCCGAGTCGATTTGGGGCCAAGTGCTGGCCTATGCAGGTGTCGGGTTGATTACGGTCGGAACGACACTCGTCATCTGGGCCTCGTTCGGAAAATCACCTCAATATGCTCCCACGGGCTGGCTGATCTGTACCGTGGGGCAGATGCTATTGTTCCTGGGTGTCACCACGCTGATCTCCGGCGGGATGCAACAGACCTCGCATGAGGTGACTCGCCGGGTGGAGTACCTCGGTGACCGCTTGTTGCGGTTTGAACATTCCGCCGAACAGGTCTTGCGCGGCCCGCACTTCAATGAAGTCCGGGAACGAGCGAAGGCCGAAGCGGGAGCGAGCCAGGCTGACGCCGATGATCGCGACGTGTGAGCGTCAAACTCCCCCTCAGCGAGAGCCATTCCGACTCGTCGCTTACTGGTGAGCCGAACTTGAAAAGACAAGTCATCAAACCGCTCAATGACGGCAGAACACTTCCGAGTCCTGAGAAGCGATAACACTACTCTTCGTTGGGGGTCGGCTCTGCCGGGACGAGTCGGGACCGGATATGCGAGGCGCGGGCTGCGTTGCGGTCAGACGACTCCATCGGGCTGCCGCTCAGCTTTTGCAGGTGTGCGGGTTGGGTGTGAATGAACAGTTCGTTGATCGTCGGGATCTCGATTCCGTCGATCAGACCGAGATTGATTCCCAGACGCAGACTGCTGAGCAGGTGCATCGTCTCTTCCGAGGTAATCGTCCGCGCGCTTTGCAGAATGCCGAGGGCGCGCGAGACCTTGTCATGGAGCTTGGGGCGGTTCTCCTTCACCATTTCGCGGCGAGTGCGTCGCTCGTACTCCAGCACATCGGGGATGACCTGCTGCATCGATTTAATGATCTGCTGCTCGGATTTCCCGAGGGTCATCTGGTTGGAGATCTGGTAGAAGTCGCCCATCGCCTGGCTCCCCTCACCATAGAGACCGCGGACTGCCAGACTCATTTTGTGCATCGACTGGAAGACCTTCTGGATCTCTTTGGTCATGACCAGTGCGGGCAGGTGCAACATCACGCTGACTCGCATGCCGGTGCCGACGTTTGTGGGGCATGAGGTCAGGTACCCGAACTCCTCGTTAAAGGCGAAGTTCACCTGCTGTTGCAACGCATCGTCAACGCGGTTGATCTCTTGCCAGCACTCGTCAAGGGCCAGCCCGCTGCGCAGGACCTGCATCCGCAGATGGTCCTCCTCGTTGACCATCAAGCTCATTGATTCGTGGGGGCCGATGCCTGCTCCCCGGGGGCCTTTGGCTTCGGAGTGTTCCCGGCTGATCAACTGGCGTTCGACGAGGAATTGACGGTCGAGAGTTTCGAGCGGGTCGATACGGACGTAGCCCATGGACCCGAGAGGCAAGACCTCTGCGACCGGCCCGCGCAACATGGCTTCGACCTCGCCGCGAATGGCGTCGGTCGTCTGCGGCGGGAAAGGAAACCGGTCGAGGTTGCGGGCCAGCCGAATTCGGCTGGAAACCACGACATCCGATTCGGGGCCGACTCCTTTGAGCCACTCTCCGCTGCTGTTCGTCAATACGTCAAAATCGAGCACCGTCATCCCCGTCCTGTGTGTCTGTTCGAACTCGTGGTCATTTGCTCAGTCGATGGGGCGGAAAGGCCTATCCATGGGCATCCTCGGAAACTGCGGTTTGCGACTCGATCGTCTGGATCTGGTCGCGGATGCGAGCGGCCTCTTCGTAGTTCTCGCGTTCCACAAAGGACTTCAGTTCGCTCCGCAGTCGCATCAGTTCGTGATGTCGAACCGTATTGGCCGAAGTCTGGGGCGGACATTTCCCGACGTGCTGAGTGTCTTGGTGAATGCTTTCCAGCAGCGACAACAGATCGTCGTGAAACGAGGTATAGCACTGCGGGCATCCCAGACGCCCGATGCTGCGGAACTGCTTAAATGTAATCCCGCAACCTGTGCAGGCAGCTGTGGTCGATTCTTCTTCGGCCTCTACCGCTTCCAGTGCGGCCCCGTCCGCATCGACCTCGATGCCGGACTCGTCGTCGTCATCAATGTCCATCGAAGGAGTTCCGCCCACCTCCACGGAACTCAGGTATTTCTGGGCGCACGTTTCGCACAGATGAACAACCTGTGCCTGTCCGAGCTGAATTTCCGTGATGTGAAGCGTCGCCGGCTTCGTACATTGCATGCATTTCTTCATGTCGTCGCCCTGTGTCACTTTCGCCAGCAGCCGAGGGATCTCTCCCCGCCCTCTGCCGGCCACTCTGTTGATCATTGGACTATAGCAGCGAAAGACCAACGTTGGCACGTCGGATTGGTTCGCCGGTTCTCATCCCTGCTTCGAATCATATGCAATGAGGGTGATTCTGGGGGGACTCACTCCCAAAAATGAACAGCCGACCTTCCGTAGATCAGGCACAGACAACACCGGACGGAACGACGAATCCGCAGGAGGTCTTGTGGGTTCTTCCCTCGAAAGCCGATAACATACTTCAGACGACGCGGGTGATCTGAATTGTCCGCGAGAGAATGCCATGTCTGAAGAGGCCCCCCCCATGCGGTTGCTCTCCCAGAGGATTTGCCGAGGCTGGGCCTTGGTTGCCATGACGATGGCGAGCTCTGTCGCGTTCTCTCAGCCGACTCTGCCGGTCGATCGGCTGACCAATGGACCACGTGTCCTGGCGGCGTTCGAACCCGCGATTCAGGCGGTGCGACCATTGGTCGTGCGAGTTTTGATGGACAATCAGCCAGTGGCCTTGGGGCTGATTGTCTCGGCGGATGGTCTGGTGATTTCCAAAGCCAGCGAAATCGATCCCGTCCGTCGGATCACGATTCAACGGGGAGCGGACATTCTCTCTGCGCGGACGGTCGGATGGTCCGAACCACACGATCTGGTTCTCCTGCAAGTCGTCAGATCTGACTGGCCAGTCCCCGCATGGAGTCCTGGCGAAGACCCCGCGGTCGGTCAGTTCCTGATTACGCCCGGCGCTCAGCAGCTTCCACTGGCAGTGGGCGTCGTGAGTGTCGCGAGACGGGCGATCGAAAAAGATGAGATCCATGGGGTTCTCGGTGTGCAATTGGTGCAGGAACGCGAAGAAGCGGTCATCCTGAATACGTTTGACGAGAGCGCCGCCGCTCAAGCGGGACTGAAGATTGGAGATGAGATCCGTAAAGTCGGAGTCGTGGCGATCGGGACACGGCGAGATCTGATCGAGGAGA
>Ga0105046_10003033_pt1 | contig 26587 bp, 20 predicted proteins | sample MAT03_FD_78385 | JGI IMG/M metagenome (GOLD analysis project Ga0105046, IMG submission 78385) | Freshwater microbial communities from Lake Fryxell liftoff mats and glacier meltwater in Antarctica - MAT-03 (megahit assembly) | ecosystem: Environmental > Aquatic > Freshwater > Ice > Liftoff...
ACGGGTTGAACACGATCTCGGCGCCGTTGAGGCCAAGCGCACGCCAGCCCTCGGGAAAGTGGCGGTCGTAGCAGATGTAGACACCGACCTTGCCGACGGCGGTCTCGAAGATCGGGTACCCGCCGTCGCCGGGCGCGAAGTAGAACTTCTCCCAGAAGCCCTTGGTCTGGGGGATGTGCTGCTTGCGGTACTTACCCAGGTACTTGCCATCGGCATCGATCACGGCGGCAGTGTTGTAGTACAGCCCGGGCCGCACCACTTCGTACATCGGCAGCACCAGCACCATGCCGGTCTCCTTGGCAAGGCTTGCGAAGCGCTGCGTGGTGGGCCCATCGGGGATCTGCTCGGTGTACTCGTAGTACTCGGCGTCTTGCACCTGGCAGAAGTACGGTCCATAGAACAACTCTTGGAAACACATCACCTGTGCACCCTGAGCCGCTGCCTCGTGGACACCCTGCTCGTGCTTGTCGAGCATTGCGTCCTTCGAGCCGGGCCAATCCGTCTGCAGCAGTGCTGCCTTCACGATGCGTGCGGTGCTGTCGGGCATGAGCGGACTCTAATGACACACAGCATCCCGCACAATAGTTGTATTGTTACCGGACAATGAACGACCCGTTCAACGCTGCGAGCAACGACCCCACGGCGAAGGGGCTCAGTAGAGCCATCGCCGGGCGGATCACTGACCGCAGCGCACGCGGCATCGCCGCATCTGTCGGTCGAATGATCTCAGCCGCCGAACTGTCCATCGGCAGCCGGTTGCCGACCGTGCGCGAGCTGTCCAAGGAACTCGGCGTATCGCCCACCACCGTCAGCGAAGCGTGGCAATCGTTGGCCGCCGTTGGCGCTATCGACGCTCGTGGGCGCCAGGGAACCTTCGTCCGTCAGCCCACCGGCCCGGCGACGCCTCGACGATACCGACGAGTCACCGAAGGCCCGGGTCACTTCGCGCTCGACCTCAGCAGCGGTACCCCCGATCCGGCGCTGCTCCCCGACCTGCGCCCTGTCATTGCGCGCGTCAGCCGGCAATCGCTGACCAGCAGCTATCTCGACCAGCCGGTGCTACCCGAACTGGCCGAACGGATCCGCGCCGACTGGCCATTCACCCCCGAGGGGCTGACCGTGGTGGACGGCGCGCTGGACGCGCTCGACCGGGTTGCCAGCGTGATCGTACGTCTTGGCGACCGGGTGGTGGTGGAGAACCCGACGTTCCCGCCGCTGCTCGACTTGCTCGACCTGTTGGGCGCGGATGTCATCGGCGTCGATATGGACAGCGAAGGACTGCTGCCCGCCGGACTGGCCGACGCGCTCACGCTCGGCGTGACCGCGGTCTTCCTACAACCGCGTGCGCACAACCCGACCGGCATCACTCTCACCGAGCGCCGCAGTGAACAGCTCGCTGCGGCGCTGTCCGACAGTGACGCGATCGTGGTGGAGGACGACCACTCGGGCGACATCGCGAGCGGCGAACTCGTCAGCCTCGGCACCTGGCTGCCGCAGCGCACCGTGCACATCCGCAGCTACTCGAAGAGCCACGGACCAGATCTGCGGCTGGCTGCTGTCGGCGGTGCCGGCAACGTGGTCAGCGCGGTGGCGAACCGCCGGCTGCTCGGGCCTGGGTGGAGCAGTCGCATCCTGCAGGCGGTGCTGTTGGAGATGCTCGATCATCAGCCGACCATTGACGCCGTCGGTGTCGCGAGGGCGGAGTACGCAGCACGACGGCTCGCCGTCACCAACGTGTTGTCGGACGCCGGTGTCGGGTTCACCGGCACTGATGGAATCAACCTGTGGATGCACGTCGCCGACGAGCGCTCGGCGTTGCTGACGCTGGCCGCGCAGGGAATCGGCGCCGCGCCCGGCGAACCGTTCATGGTGCGCGACGGCGCACCATCGCTTCGCGTCACGGTTGGCCTGATCGACGACTCGATCGCCACGTATGCGGCCCGCCTCGCCGAGGCCGCCGGCGACCAACCAACCCGTAGCGGCCAGCGCTAGGTACGCCCCGCCCCGTATCGTCGCGCGCCCCACCCATCTGCCCCACCCGCCCCATTTGCCAAAGCCGCCCCCCATTTGCGCGCGCGACAAAGTTCTGGGCGTCACCCGTGCCAGCCGAGCACCCACGGGCCGCCGCCGTTGCGTCCCGTGCCTCTAGTTGATTGAAGCGCGGAGCAATTCGTGGGCCAGCGGGCACTCGGCGGTCAGCGAGGCCTCGTCGACCGCCACGACGCCGGCGACCGTCGCCAGATTCGAGAAGAGTTCCAGCGGCATCACGTCTGCCTCCGCCAACCACGGCGTGCGGACGTCGCCGAGACGTTCCACCAACGACAGGAACCCGGCTTCCGGTAAACAGCGACCGACGCCCGACACAGCCCACACCGGCACCTCGCTACAGTAGGCCACCGAGGCCGCTGCGCGACTTCCGCAGGCGGCGATCGATTCGCTCGTCGACGCGGCCAGCACCTCGATGAGCACGAGGTCGGCGGCCAGCACAGCAGCGGCGAGTCCACCCGGCTCGATCACTTCCGCCACGACGGCGGAGCTTTCCAAGCGCCGCACGAACGAGCCGCCCTGGTCGTCGGCATCGATGGCCAGCACTCGAATGTCGCCACGACGAAGAATCGCCTCACCTGCGAGATCCGGCCAACCCACCACACACACGGTGATGTCGGCCGGAATCGAGTCGATCAGCACGTCCGGTGTCACATCGCCGTCGATCTCGTCGGCCAGGCGACGAGCCGTGGAGTACGGGTCGGCGGCGGTCAGCATGTGGGCACACAGCCACCACAGCGGGCCCGAGGTTGGATGTCGCTCGACAATCCGGCGGCAGGCGACGACGAGACCCGCCGGGTCAGCGCCCATTCCGCGCAGAGCTGATGCCGTCTCGCTGACCATCACCCGTGGGTCGCCACCGCTCGAGCGGGCAAGGTACCGCAGGCGCTCGATCGGGTGCACGACTGCGACCCTACCGTGATCGGCTGAACCTGTCCCGTCCTGCCGCAGCTTGGCTGTCTGCACATCCGTCTGTGAGCGAGGTGGGTGGCCGACAGGGCTCTGCGCTAGGTTTGCGCCGTGGCCAGCACCGTTGCTCTCGACATCAAACTCACCACGATCGGCGGCGAGTCGCGTCCTCTTGAGGAGTGGGTGACCACGTTTCACCTGGCAAGCGTCGTACTCGATCCCTACACCAACGAGAGCTCCTGGATCCTCAAGCCGGCGGCGCGCATCCTTGAGGCCTTCCGCGGCGCTGACGTGCGGGTCAATCTGATCGTCACCTGCGGCCCCGCCGAAGCAAAGCAATTTCTCGGGCCGTTGGCCGATCAGTTCCTGGTCTTCTGCGATCCGGATCGCACGTTTGTGCGCGGCCTCGGCGTCGCCGCGCTGCCCGCATTCGTATTCGTGCGCGGCGACGGCAGTGTGCAGGCCACGGCTGAAGGGTGGAGCCCGGCGGAGTGGCGCCAGGTAGCCAAGACAATCGCTGACAACACCTCGTGGATCCCACCGACGATTCCTGGTTCCGGCGATCCGTCGCCGTTCCACGGCACACCCGCCCTCGGCTGAGCCACGCTGGTGACGCACCGGCTGCCGGATCTGCCCGTACTCGACGCGCTGCCAGCGGTGCTCGCCGCGCTGGCAGAACACGGCTCGGCCATCCTCGTCGCGCCGCCGGGCGCCGGCAAGACAACCCTCGCTCCGTTGGTAGTAGTGAACGAGCCGTGGATGGTCGGGCAGCGCATCGTGATGTTGGAGCCGCGGCGACTTGCCACCCGCGCGGCTGCGCAACGAATGGCTTCGCTGTTGAGCGAGGCCGTCGGCGAGACGGTTGGCTATCAGACCCGCGACGAGCGCCACATCGGGCCGGGCACTCGGATCGAGGTGGTGACCGAGGGCGTGCTCACCCGGCGACTGCAACACGATCCATCCCTTGAAGGCTATGGGCTGGTCATTTTTGACGAGGTCCATGAACGCAACCTGCCCACCGATGTTGGGTTGGCGCTGCTACTCGATGCACGATCCAGCCTGCGGCCCGACCTGCGGGTACTGGCGATGTCGGCGACGCCGGACACGAAGGGTTTGCTGCGGGTGCTGGGCGACGACACTCCCGTTGCATCCAGCGATGGCCGCATGCACCCCGTCGACATCGTGTGGGCGCCCATGGGCAAGCAGGACCGCGTGCAGGAAGCAACGGCCGCGCTCGTGCAACGGGCACTGCGTGAGCAGACGGGCGACGTCCTCGTGTTCCTTCCAGGAGTCGGTGAGATCCGTCGCGTGCAGGGCCTTCTCGAAGGTGCGATCCCACCTGGCATCGATGTCTATCCGTTGGCAGGAGCGCTGTCGCTCGCGGAGCAGGACCGTGCGCTGGCTCCGTCGCCCACCGGTCGTCGTCGAGTTGTGCTGTCCACCGACATTGCCGAGTCGTCACTCACGGTCGACGGGGTGCGCGTCGTGGTGGATGCGGGTTTGGCACGCGTGCCGCGCTTCGATCAGCGCACAGGGATGAGCCGCCTGACCACCGTCAGCACCAGCCGCGCGTCAGCGGATCAGCGCGCTGGTCGCGCCGGCCGAACCGAACCGGGCGCGGCATACCGGTTGTGGAGCAAGTTGGAGCACGGCACGCGGCGCGCCCACTTGGAGCCGGAAGTCACCCAGGTCGACCTGGCAGGGCTGGCCCTGGAACTCGCCGCGTGGGGTACGCCGGTAGACGAGCTGCGCTGGGCGGACGCTCCCCCACCGCGCACGTTGCAGCAGGCTATCGAGTTGCTGGTTCGGCTTGACGCACTCACGGAGGATGGCCGTCTGACAGATCGCGGCCGCCGAATGTTGGCATTGCCGCTGCATCCGCGATTGGCGCGAATGGTCGCCGGTGCCGACGCTGCCGACGGTTCGTTGGCATGCGTTGTCGCTGCCCTGCTCGATGAGCGCGATGTGTTCCGCGGTCGTCCCGATGAACTTCCGGCCGACCTCGCACTGCGCGTCGGCGCTGTTTGCGGTCAGTATCACGAACGGGCAGATTCTCGCGACGTGCGTCGGGTTCGCGATCGTGCGGCCGACATCGCGCGGCGCGCGCAGATGCGGTTCGACCTCGACAGCGTCCGCTCCGACCGTTGCGGAGTTGTGCTCGCACTCGCCTATCCGGACCGTGTTGCCGTTCGCCGCAATCAGCCCGGGCAGTTTCAACTGCGAACCGGTTCATCGGCGTGGACGCCACCAACGGATCCGTTGGCCAACGAGCGCTTCGTCGTGGCTGCAGACCTGGACGGCAAGCGCGACAACGCCCGCATCCGTATCGGCGCAGCGCTCGATGTCGACGACGTCATCGCCTCGCTCGCTGATCAGATCGAGCGCCGCGAGTCGCTGGTGTGGGACAAGCAGCGCGACGACCTCGTGCAGCGCGTCGAGACTCGGCTTGGCGGCATGCTGCTCGACGAGCAGGTTCGCGGCGCCGAGCCCGGCGACGCGACGACGGTCGCGCTCGTCGAGCGCGTGCGCACCACCCGCATGACGGCGCTGCGCTGGTCACCATCGGCGGTGCTGCTGCGCGCACGAGTCGCGTTCCTCCGCCACCACCTGGGTGCCGACCAGTGGCCCGACTGGAGTGATGCGGCACTGATCGCCGCGCTCGACGAGTGGCTGGCCCCGTACCTCGTCGGCGCCATCGGTATGGCCGACCTCGCCGCGCTCGACACCTCGTTGCTGCTGTCAGCGCAGCTTGACTGGGACACGTCCAGTCAGCTCAGCAAACTGGCCCCGACACACCTCGACACGCCCGCCGGCCGCACCGCGCTCATCGACTATTCCCGCGATGTCCCCACGGCCTCGGTGCGCGTGCAGGACCTCTTCGGCCTCGCCGAGCATCCCACCGTCGCAGGCAACGTCCCCGTCTCGTTGGAGCTGCTCTCCCCCGCCGACCGCCCGATTCAGATCACCAGCAATCTCCCCGGCTTCTGGGCCGGTACCTGGGCCGACGTCCGCAAGGAAATGGCCGGCCGCTACCCCAAACACCAGTGGCCCGCCGACCCCGCCAACGCCGCCCCTAAACGCCTCAAGTAACCACCATCCCACCCACCCGCGCCCGCCCCGCTCACGCCTCATCGGCCTCAGAACGCCGAAGAAATCTTCAACCTGTCGCGCGCTCGACCACCAGGATCGGTGGCGGAAGTGCGACGGGTTGGGCGAAATTCGGGATTGCTTTGCCGATACGCGCTGCTCGCCATGCCCAGTCACGGTGTGAGAGACAACCTGAAGCTGATCGAACAGACCCGCACGTCGCATCGCATTGCAACCATCGCCGACGTCAAGGCGCTGGGAATCTCCTCCGCCCGATGGCGCCGCTGGCAGGACCACTGCGAATGGTTGCAGATCACCCCGGACCACTTCCGCCACGCGGCCACCGACCTCACCTTCGAGATGACGTTGCATTCCGGCGCTCAATGGTTGGGCACGCGCGGTGCACTGCATGCCGCGTCCGCTCTGTTCAGGCTGGACGTTGAGGTTCCGATGCCACAGCGCGCCGAGTTCATCGCGTCTCGGGGAAAGCGATCGATTCCCAACTGGATACCGCTACATACCAGCTTGACCCTGCGCGAGGACGATGTCATTCGCCATCGAGGGGTGCGAACCACGACTGCCACTCGAGCGCTGCTGGATTATGCCGCCACCAGCGTGTCCGCCAACGAACTGGAGAAGGCGATCGACAGCGCGATCCGGTTACGGAGAACCGCGCTCAGTAGACTTCGCAAACGGCTCTCGGAGGTTGGTGGACGAGGTCGAGCAGGCACTCAATTGATGCGTGAACTTCTCCTCGACTCCGGGGGCGAATCACACCTCGAGCGACGGTTCCTGAGACTCCTTCGTCAACAAGGCTTTCCCCGGCCAACGTGCCAGGTCGTGCATCGCCGCGGAAACAGCACCGTCGCCAGAGTCGACTTCCAGTTTCCCGGCACCAACGTCGTTGTCGAGGTGAGCGGGCGCCTCGGCCACACGAGCGATAGCGACCGACAACGCGACGCCCACCGTCGCAACGCACTCCAACAGTCCGAAATGCAGGTGCTGGAGTTCACCACGGCCGATGTCATCGACGGAATGGACTACGTCCTCACCACCCTCCGCACCTCACTTCCTGTCACCCCCTGACGACCAGATTGGTGGTCAGGCCCGCGACAGGTTCGTGTGGAGGTTGTGGCGGCAGGCGAACTCGTCGCGGGGCCAACTTCATTCTTGATGGTCAGGCCCGCGACAGGTTCGATTGCTGGCGGCTGGGGGGCGACGTGTGGGCGTAGGCTTTTGGCATGGCTGATGCACCGGAGTTCGAGTTCACGGAGATGTTTCCCCTGCACCTGAACGACACTGGCCACGACGAGACGCAGTATCGGCTGGTCAGCACCGACCACGTCCGCACTGTCGAGACGCCGCTGGGCAGGATGTTGCAGGTGGACCTGGAAGCGCTCACGCTCATCACAGAGGAAGCAATGCGCGACATCGCGCACTTCCTGCGTTCGGCCCACCTCGCCCAGCTGGCCAAGATTCTTGATGACCCAGAGGCCAGCGACAACGACCGATTCGTCGCGCTCGACCTGCTGAAAAATGCGGCCATCAGCGCCGGTGGCGTCCTGCCGATGTGCCAGGACACGGGCACCGCAATCGTCAAGGCGAAGAAGGGCAACCTGGTGCACACCGACGGTGGCGACGAGGAAGCCATCGCCCGCGGCATATTCAACACGTACCAAAACAGCAACCTGCGCTACAGCCAGATGGCACCGCTGACCATGTACGAGGAAGTCAACACTGGTAACAACCTGCCGGCCGAGATCAAGATCAGCGCCACCGATGGCGACGCGTACAAGTTCCTCTTCCTGGCCAAGGGCGGTGGCAGCGCCAACAAGAGCTACCTGTTTCAGGAGACCAAAGCGCTGCTCAACGAGAAGACGCTGCTGCCGTGGCTGTTCGAGAAGATGAAGACGCTGGGCACATCCGCCTGTCCGCCGTATCACCTGGCTGTCGTCATCGGCGGCACCAGCGCCGAGATGGCGGTGGAAACGGCCAAGCTGGCCAGCGCCCACTACCTCGACAACCTGCCCACGCAGGGCAGCAAGCTGGGTCACGCGTTCCGCGACCTCGACTTGGAGTCCAAGGTGCTGAAGCTCAGCCAGGAGACCGGCATCGGCGCCCAGTTCGGCGGCAAGTACTTCTGCCACGACGTGCGCATCGTGCGTCTGCCGCGCCACGGGGCCAGCTGCCCGGTGGGCATGGCCGTCAGCTGTAGCGCCGACCGTCAGGTGCTGGGCAAGATCACCGAGGACGGCATCTTTCTGGAGCAACTTGAGACCGACCCGGCTCGCTTCCTTCCAGCGGTGACCCACGAGGACCTGGCCGATGCCGACGTCGTGCAGATCGACCTCAACCGCCCGATGGACGACATCCGGGCCGAGCTCAGCAAGTACCCGGTGAAGACCCGCGTAATGCTGAGCGGGCCGATGGTCGTGGCCCGCGACATCGCCCACGCGAAGATCAAGGAGCGCATGGACAGGGGTGAGCCGATGCCGTCGTACATGAAGGACTTCTGCGTGTACTACGCCGGCCCGGCGAAGACCCCGACGGGGATGGCCAGCGGCTCGTTCGGGCCCACGACGGCCGGCCGGATGGACAGCTATGTCGACGAGTTCCAATCAGCCGGTGCCAGCTTGGTGATGCTCGCGAAGGGCAACCGCAGCAGAGCGGTCACCGATGCGTGCAAGACCCATGGCGGCTTCTACCTGGGCAGCATCGGCGGCCCGGCAGCGCGCTTGGCGCAGGATTGCATCACGAAGGTCGAGGTGTTGGAAATGCCCGAGCTGGGCATGGAGGCCGTGTGGAAGATAGAGGTCCATGACTTCCCCGCGTTCATCGTGGTGGACGACAAGGGCAATGACTTCTTCGATCTGGTCAACAAGCCGTACAACGCCAGCATCACGACAGGCACCACCACCGCGGTGCACATCCACTGACCGCTACTCGCAGCGTTTCTCCAGCTGCGAGTCGGTCGCTTCTGCGATCAGCGCCGCCGACAGACAGGCGGCGTCGTCCTTTGACGAGCCTTCCGCTAGGAACACACCTGTCAGCCGAACCTGAAAGCGCTCACGATTGACCTCGAACACGCGCTCCGCACGAGCGACCGTGGTGTTGACGTCGTCGGTGAAGCCGCAGCGCGAGCGGTTCTTCGGTACCGTCAGGTCGACGAGGTAGTCGACAACGATCTGATCGACGCAGTCGATGTGCAGGAAGGCCGTATGGCCGGCGCCTTGCCAGCGCACCGACACCGCATCGCCGAGCGCGTCGGCCATCTGTGACGCCAGGAACCCTGGGGTGTACTCACCGGCTGTCGGATCGACGCTGCCGTCGAGCACCAGCGCCCGAGCGCTGTCGGGGAACAGGTTGGCGTACACAGCGCCCAACGCGGTGCCGTAGCTGAACCCGATGTAGGTCAGCTGCTCGTCACCCAACGCCTTGCGCAACTGCTCCATGTCTCGTGCCGCGTTCTGTGTGCCCACGTACGGCAGCAGTTCGCCGCTCTTGGCAACGCAGTCGCGTTCGACCACTCGGAGCGATCGGTTGAGGTCACCGCCGCCCACAGGAGTCGACCGGCTGACGCCGCGGGTCGAAGCCGACCAGGTCGAAGCGCTCGAGCAGATCGGTTGGGAACAGCGAGGCGTAACGCCAGGCAAGATCGACGCCGGAGCCACCCGGCCACCCGGATTGAGAACCAGTGAACCAATACGTACATCGCCATCGGTCGCGGGTAGTCGCGTCACTGAAATCGAAACGTTGCCGACGTCGGCCGACCGTCGATAGTCGAGCGGAACGTTGATCTCCCCGCACTCCCACGGCGCTGCCTGCTCTTTGCACTCTCCTCACTCGACTACTTCGATACCCGAAGAACTGGAGCACGCGTTGATGAAACGGGTGCAGCCGCACACATCACTCCAAGCCATCGCTGCCGCTTCATCGCCTGCGCAGGATAGGCGCCGGCAAGCAGTGACGCCGGACGCGTCAGACGAGTTCGCGCAGCACCGAATGCGTACGTGCCAACTCTTCGGGATCGGACGTGAAGACACCCGCGTTGAAGTCGGTCACACCCATGGACTTCAACTCCGCAAGCTGGTCGCGGACCTCGGCCTCGGTGCCCACGACGGCGAGACCGCCGGGGCCATCGACGCCCTCACGATTCATCATCGTCTTGTAGCTGGGCAGCGTGTCGTACACCGCAAAAATCTGCGCCGCGCGAGAGCGAGCACCCGCCACGTCGTCGGTCACGCACACGGGCAGCGCAACGGCCACGCGCGGATCGGGGCGGCCGGCGTCGGCCGCAGCCTGGCGAAGTGTGGGGATGGTCAGCTCGGCCAGCGTCTTGGGACCGACGCACCACGTGGACGTGCCATCGGCGAATGCACCAGTGACCCGCAACATCTGCGGCCCGAGTGCAGCGACCAGCACCGACGGACGGCTGCTGCCGGCGACCGCGATGGCACCCTGGACGCGGTAGTCCTCACCCTCGAACTTCACCGGCTTGCCTTCCAGTAGCGGCATCAGGACAGACAGATACTCCTTGAGGTGGCGCACCGGCTTGGAGTACGACAAACCCCACATCGACTCGACGACGATCTGGTGCGAGAGCCCGATACCAAGGCACAGCCCGGCATCGCCGCGACTATTGATGGCGGCCTGCGTGGTGAGCGCCTGCTGCGCCAACATCATCGGGTGGCGCGGGTAGGTGGGCACCACCGCCGTACCCAGCTCGATGCCCGGCACCTCGCGGCCGACAATGGCCAGCACCGTGAGCGCGTCATGTCCGAAGATCTGCGACGACCAGAAGGTATTGGCGCCAAGCGCTACTGCAGCCTCTGCCTCGGCGACGACCTCGTCGATGGTGCCGCCGTTGATTGCATTGCACATCGTTCCAAGACGCATACGCGCAACCTACACGCGGTCGCGCATCGTCGGCGAAGGGTGACGCCGATGATGAACGACTACGCCAGGCTGACGAGCTCGAGCCAGTCCTCGTTGAAGTAGTCGACCTGTCCGTCGGGCATCAACAGCACCTTCGTGGGTGCCAGCGCCTCGACGAACTCGGTGTCGTGACTGACGAACACAATGCTGCCCTTCCAACCGGTCAGCGCTTCGGCCACGGCCTCGCGGCTGGGCGGATCGAGGTTGTTGGTCGGCTCGTCGAGCAGCAGCAGATTGTTGCGCCCGACCATCAACATCGCCAATGCCAGCTTGGTCTTCTCGCCGCCAGAGAGCGTCCCGCTGTCTTGGAACACCTTGTCGCCGCTGAGGCCCATCATGCCCAGGAACGCACGGAGCTGCGTCTCGGTATAGATCACCCCGGGCGGCACGTCGGCGCGCAGGTTGTCGAGCAGGTTGCGGTCGGTGCGCAGGTTGTCGTGCTCCTGCGCGTAGTAGCCCACGTGCACTTCGTGGCCGTAACGATAATCGCCGAGGTTGGCTTCGGTTTCGCCGGCGAGGATGCGTAACAGGCTGGTCTTGCCGGCACCGTTGAGGCCGAGGACCAGCAACCGGTCACCGCGACCGATGTCGAAGGAGACATCTTCGAACACGGGCGGGCCGCCATAGCCCTTCGACATGTGAGAGGCCGTGAGGACGGTGCCACCGCACGACGGCGGGTCGGGGAACTTCATCCTCAGCTGACGGTCGCCGGCACCGACGTGGACGCGTTGCGACTCCAGCCGAGCGATCTGCTTTTCCTTACTGTGCGCCATCTTGGCCTTGGTGGCCTTGGCACCGAAGCGATCGACGACGGCCTGGATGCGGGCGATCTCCTTCGTCTGCAACGTGGCCTGCTTGACCAACCGCTCTTCGTCGAGACGGCGCGACAGCTTGTACTGGGTGTAGGTGCCCTTGTACTCCACGAGATTTCCAAGGTTCTCTTCACCCGGCCGGTCGAGGTGCATCACACGCGTGATGGCCTCGTCGAGCAGCTCGAGGTCGTGGCTGATGACCAGCATCGCACCGCGGTAGTTGCGCATGAAGGCCAGCAACCACATCTTCGCGTCGACGTCGAGGTGGTTGGTGGGTTCGTCGAGCAGCAGCACATCGCTGCCGGCGAAGAGAATGCGAGACAGCTCGACACGCCGGCGCTCGCCACCGCTGAGCACACCGATCGGCAGCTCCATGCGAGTGGGCGAGAGACCGAGGCCGGCCATGATGCTGCGTGCTTCGCTCTCCGCCGCGTAACCACCCGAGGTCGCAAACTCGTCCTGTGCCTTGCTGTAGCGGGCCACGTTGCGTTCGTTGGCCTCCTGCTCCATCGCAACGCGCAGCTTCTCGATGTGGTCCAAGTGCTCGTCGATCTGACGACCGCTGAGCACATGAGTCACAGCCATGCGTGTATCGAGCACGCCGGCGATGCGCGGGTCTTGCGGCAGATAACCGAAGCCACCCTTGCGCAGCACCTTCCCACCGGAGCTTTCCGCAACACCGCCCAAGACTTTGAAGAGACTGGTCTTGCCGGCGCCGTTGCGACCAACGAGGCCGACCTTGTCGCGGGGCATGACGGTAAAAGAGATGTCGTCGACAATGAGCCGACCGCCAACCTCTACCGAAAGACCCTGTACCTGCAACATGAGGCGTCCAGCGTGGCGGAGGATCATCGCGGACACAACCGCCGCGACGAGAGGCACACAGAACCGCTCGCGTCTACTGTTGGTGCGATGCAGGCAACGGTCCACCAACAAGCGACGCTGGCGCAACCCAGCGGATGGCGGCGAGCTGCGCCAATCGTGTGTGGTTGCGTTGCCCTGGGTGCCGCTGCGGTGGTCGCCCGCTTCGATCCGGCAGCTTCTGGTAGCCGGTTTCCCGCCTGTCAGTTCAAGGCAACGACAGGCCTGTGGTGCCCGGGCTGCGGCCTCACTCGTGGTTTCCACCAACTGTTCACCGGCCACCCGATCTCGGCGCTGCAGTACAACCTGTTCGTGCCGCTGGTGCTGTGCGCGTTGGTGATCGGCTGGTGGTCGTGGATGCGGTCCGGCTGGGGCCGCCAGCGAGTGCAGCTTCCGGCGTGGGCCATGCGTCCACTGTCTGTCTATCTGCCGATCGCCGTGGTGTTCTACGGCGTGCTGCGCAACATTCCGGCGGCGCCGTTCAGTTCGCTCGCCCCCTGAGCTAGCGAGCGGCGCGACCCTCCTAGCTGGACGTTGGCGGGGCCTCGGTATCGGCCGGAGGCTGGGTCGTAGCAACCGGGGGCTGCGTCGTGGCCACGGGTGGGTTGGTGCCCGCAGTCGTCGTAGGCGTCGTCGTCTTGAGCGTAGTGGTACCGGTACCGGCGACAGTGGTGGTCGTCCGCGTTGTCTTCTTCACCGTGGTGTTGGTGCCTGTGACTGGCCCGCTCGAGTCATCGCGGAAGCCGGTCGACAGGCACTTGCCTGGTTGCACCGGGGCTTCGCCCAGCACCAGCGACACCTGTGCCGCCAACGTTGCGCGGCCTGAATCTGTGAGGTGCAGGCCATCGGCGCCTGTCAGCAATGGCGTCGCACCCGTGACAGCCGCCCAATCGAGCACCACTACGTTGGGATACTTCTGCGCCATCTCGAAGATGACCGTGTTGACCTGAGCACGGGAGGACTTGAACTCGGTCACCGTCAACAGCACCACTGGCTGCGGCGACAGCCGAGCCACTATTGCGGCGAGGTACTGGCGGTACACGTCCTGGTTCTCGCCGTAGTTGTTGCCCAGCAGAATCACGCTGACGTCCCAGCCGGCGGCCAACCGAGTATCCAGTACTAGGTCGCCGAAGTCGATGAAGCGACCCGTCTCGGCGTCGACCTCTGTCTGCCACCCCAGAGGCACCAGCGCGGCACACATCTCGCCGCCATACCGTTGGGAGGTGCTGGCCATCACCGAGTCACCGATCAGAAGCACCCGGTTGCCGGGCACCTTGGCGCCGATCTGTTGGTTCTCGTCGATGGTCACCGTGGTGCGCACCAGCGTGGACACCTGTTCCGGCTCGATGGTTGACGAATCGAAACCCTGCGCCGGCAGCCCGCCGACGGCGGCCGTGTCGGGCGGGTCGACCCCCTGCCCTGACGCGGCACCGCATGCGGTGGCTACGGCCAACAGGCCGAGCAACAGAGTGATGCGCCGCAGAAACATGAGACCCCTATTGGACCGAACTGCGGCCCGCGTTGCAAGTCAGCTCCGGCGATGAGGGCGTGACACATGGCCCCGCCTTCATCGCCGGCAACCAACGCAAGTGCTAGTCACAAGCCTTGAGCTGGTCACGAATCTCGGTGATTAGGTCGACTTCGGACGGCCCGTCAGTCGCCAGCTGGCGCTTGGTGGCCTTCTTGTAGACCTTGACGATCCAAAACACCACGAACGCCATGATCACAAAGTTGATCACGGCGTTGAGGAAGCTGCCCCAGGCCAGTGTCTTGTAGGCCTTGCCGGTGAGACCGGAACAGTCCCTGGTCACCTTGCCCGTGACCTGATCGATGAACTCGGTGCACTTCACGAAGAGGCCGATGGTGCCCGTGAAGATGTCCTTCACGAACGAGTCGATGAGACCCTTGACGGCAAGGCCCATGATCAACGCGACGGCGATCGACATCAGGTCGCCCGTTGTCAGGAACTCTTTGAACTCCTGAACAAGACCCTTCTCTTCGGACATTGCGTCCTCCTCTGCGTGTGGTTGGATCCCGTGTGGCGGCCACACTCGGCAAGTTGGTTGGACGGCAATTTCGATCCAGGAGCAGGTCGGGCACCACTATCCTGGCCGTTCGATGACCTACGACCTTGTCGTTGTCGGCATGGGGTCCGCCGGCCTCACCGCTACTGAGTTTGCGACCGGCCTCGGCCTGCGCGTCGCCGTGGTCGAACGTGCTCGCATCGGTGGTGACTGCCTGTGGACCGGCTGTGTTCCTTCGAAGGCGTTGGTGGCCAGCGCCAAAGTTGCCCACACCATGCGCAATGCGCATCGTGTCGGCATTGGTTCGGTTGAACCGGTCATCGACTTGCCCACGGTGTGGCGGCGAGCGCGGTCGGTACAGGCCGAGATTGCAGCCACCGATGACAATCCACATCGGTACCGGCAGATGGGTGCCGACCTGTTCACCGGACAGGCCCGGCTTACCGGCCCCAATGAGGTGACGGTGCATGCCGACGACGGCACCTACGAAGTGCTGGCGACACGGTTCGTGCTGCTGTGCACCGGCAGCCGACCACACATCCCCACCATCGACGGGCTGAGTACCGATTGGTGTCTCACGAGCGAAAACCTCTTCCAACTCAACGCGCCACCCGCCAGCCTCGCCATCATCGGCGGCGGCCCGATGGGGGTAGAGATGGCGCAGACACTCCAACGACTCGGTGTGGAAGTGACAGTGTTCCAGCGGGCACACACACTGCTGCCCGGCTCAGAGCGATCGCTGGTCAGCCGGCTTGCCGAGATGCTCACCCAAGAAGGGGTCGTGGTGCACACGACCGCCGACGTTCGGGCGTGTGTGCGCCGATCTGATGGCCTCGTGGATGTCGAGGCCAACGTTGGTCATGACGGGAAGAGGGTGCACCCGCGCGTCGCCGGTGTCCTGTTGGCCGCTGGCCGCACAGCCAACACCGACGACCTCGGGTTGCAGGAGCACGGCATCGAGGTCACCAAACGTGGCGTCCAGGTTGACGACCGTGGCCGAACCGCGGTGCGCACCGTCTACGCCGCCGGCGATGCGGCCGGGCGCCGCTACCTGACCAACTCGGCGGGCTACGAAGCGGTGCGTGCCGTCCGCGACATGTTCTTCCCCGGCAAGGGCAGCGTCGACGGAGTCATACCGTCGTGCGTGTTCTCGGACCCGGAGCTCGCCACCGTCGGGCTCACCGTGGACGAGGCAGAAGAACAGTTCGGCACCGACTCGGACTCGTGGCGCATCGACCTCGCGCACAACGACCGCGCCCGCACCGACGCGCACCTGGAAGGCGCTGTGGTCGTGGTGACCGCCAAGGGCCGCATCGTCGGCGCCCACATACTGGCCCCCGCAGCCGGCGAGATGATCCACGAGCTGTCACTGGCTATCCAGCGCGAACTGCGGCTCGAAGAACTGGCGGAAGCAGTGCACGTCTACCCCACCGTCGCCGGCGCGATCGGACAACTGGCCACCGAATCGGCGTACGAGAAGGCCCACCGCCTGCGTTGGATGATGAAGCGCCGCTGAACCTTCACTCGGTGTGCGGGGGGTGAGCGAGTTCGTCGAAGCTGTCGATGTCGCGCAGCTGAGGAAAGCTGAACCACCAGACCCCCACGATCACGATGGTGGCGACACCACCACCGATCACCGTCGCCGGCGTCCCGATGGCTTGAGCGACCAGGCCACTTTCGAAGGCACCGAGCTCGTTGGACGCCCCGATGAACACGTTCTCGACTGCCATCACGCGGCCGCGCTTCTCGTCGGGCGTGACCAGCGGAACCAGCGATCCGCGGATGTACACGCTGACCATATCGGCGCCTGCCAGCACCATCAGCGACAGAAACGCCAGCCAGTAGTTGTGCGTCAGGCCGAGAACCACCGTCGAGACGCCGAAGACGAACACCGCCAACAGCAAGCCGCGTCCAATCCTGTGCTGCAGCGGTTTGAACGCAAGAAACACCGCCATGCCGGCCGCGCCAATGCCGGGTGCCGCACGAAGGAACCCGTAGGCAACCTCGCCGACACCCAGGCGGGTCTCTGCAATTGCCGGCAACAGAGCAACGGCTCCGCCGAACAGCACTGCGAACAGGTCGAGCCCGATTGCGGCGAACAGGATCGGCGTGCGCCGGACGAACAGCAAGCCTTCGATGGCAGCACGGAACGTTGCCTTCTCGTCGGGGCTCGTCCGCTCCGGCTGCCGGGGGAAACGCAGGCGACCGACCTTGACACCGGCGGTCAAGATGAGGACCGTTGACACGAAGTAGGCCGCTGCCGGGTCCCACGCAAACAACAGGCCCGACAACGCAGGGCCGAGGATGGTTGCGCCGGTCCAGGTGGCTGAGTACATCGCGATGACCTTTGGGATACCGCCATCAGGGGCCACCATGGCCGGCATCGGACGGGTGGCAGGCGCTAGGAAAGCACGCGCGACGCCATACACGAACGCAATGAAGAACAGTGGCCGCACATCGGTCGGATCGGTGGTCGCGTACCACGTGAGTGCGATGCCACAGGCGACCTCGCCACCGATTGCGATGACAGCGACGTGCTTGCGGTTGAATCGGTCGGCCACCGTGCCGGTCACCAAGACCAACAAGGCAGCAGGCAGGAACTCGCACAGACCAATCCACCCGAGATCGGCTGTTCGCCCATTGATCCCGTACGCCTGCAGACCCAGCGCCGCCGCCTGCAACGAGACACCGGTGAACAGCACAACGTTGGAGATGAGTACCGCCCGCACACCACCGAAGCGGAGCACCTGCTTGGTGGTCATGGGTATAGGGGAAACAAGTTCGGGAGTGGACACGGCTCTTCTCAAGCTACTCACCAAGTGCTACACAGGCACGATGAGTTCACTCGCAGATGACACACGTTGGCTGGACGCGACCGATCAGGCGGCCCTCGTCGAAAGAGGCGACGCCACCGCGCTCGAGCTGCTGGACGCGGCGATCGAACGTATCGAGGCGATCGATCCCGCGTTGAACGCGGTGATCATCCGCTGGTTCGACGAAGCTCGCGCTACTGCTGCCGGGCCCCTTCCGGCAGGGCCGTTCCGAGGTGTGCCGACGTTGCTGAAGGACCTGTGGGCGCACTACGCCGGGCAGCCGCTGACCAACGGCAACCAGGCGCTCAAGGACGCTATGCCGTTGTCGGCCACCGACACCACGCTCGTCGGCCGTTTCCGCGCCGCCGGCTTCGTCATCGCTGGGCGCACGAACAGCCCTGAGTTCGGCAGCCTGCCGTGCACAGAACCAACGGCTTGGGGTGCGACTCGCAACCCCTGGAGCACGGATCACTCCCCTGGTGGCTCCAGTGGCGGCGCTGCAGCAGCGGTCTCCTCCGGCATGGTGCCGATAGCTCATGCCAGCGATGGCGGCGGCAGCATCCGCATTCCCGCGTCGGCGTGTGGTTTGGTCGGTCTCAAACCCACGCAGGGCCGAATCACCCTGGGGCCTTACCGCGACGAGAGCAACCTGGGCGTCGAGCTATGCGTCAGTCGCAGCCTGCGCGACACCGCCAACCTGCTCGATGCTGTGCGCGGGCCGGGAATTGGCGACACCGTCATTGCCGCCCCGCCGGCGCGTCCGTACCTGCAGGAGTTGGGTGTCGACCCTGGCCGACTGCGCATCGGCTTGCTCGACCACCACCCGTTCGGCGGGCCGGTGCACGAGCAGTGTGCTCTTGCTGCGCGCAACGCCGCCACGCTCCTGGAATCTTTGGGCCACGACGTTGCACCCGGCTTTCCGGCGGCGATGGCCGACCCCGAGTTCGGCCGTCGTTTCAGCGCGCTGTGGAGCACCAACATGGGAGTCAGTCTCAGCCGCATCGCCGCGCAGTTGGGCCGCGACCTGGGCCGCGGTGACGTGGAGCCGGTCAATCAGGCGCAGGCCGACTTCGCTCGAAGCGTCAGCGGCGTCGACTTCGCAATGGCCCAGGCGGCGACCGTCGACTTCCGCCGAGCAGTGCAGCAGTGGTGGGCTGACGGCTGGGATCTGCTGCTGACCCCCACGTTGGGCGAACCTCCGGTCGAGATCGGCACCTTCGCCAACAACCTCGACAGCCCAATGGCTCCGATGGTTCGTGCGGCCACGTATGTGCCGTTCACTCCCGCCTTCAATGCAAGCGGCCAGCCGGCAATCAGCCTGCCCCTGCACTGGACTCCCGAGGGCCTACCTGTCGGTGTGCAGCTCGTTGCCGCGTACGGGCGCGAGGACCTGTTGTTCCAAGTGGCGGCGCAGCTGGAGGTCGCTCAGCCCTGGGTGCACCGTCACCCAAACGTCTCACACCCCAACATCTGAGGCACGGGTTCACTCCTTGCGCAGCCTTGCTTCGATCTCGTCGACCGGTATCGGCACCTCGAGGCCCCAGCGCACCATCGATTCCTCCACGCGCTCGATCACCGTTTCCAACACCGCAACGCGGCCGTAGCGCTTCTGCTCGCCGCCGATGATGTCCCACGGCGCCATCTTGTGTTCCGTGCGCAGAAACATTTCCTCCGCAGCGGCGTCGTACAGACGATTCTTCTCGCGGTTACGCCAGTCCTCCTCGGTGAGCTTCCAGCGCTTCAACGGGTCTGCCGCGCGACCTTCAAAGCGTCGCAGCTGCTCGTCGTCGGTGACATGCATCCAGAACTTCACCAGAATGACACTTTCATGGCACAGCGACTCTTCGAAGTCGACGATGGCCTTGTACGCCCGCCGCCACTCGGTTCGGTTGGCGAAGCCCTCGACGCGCTCGACCAACACCCGGCCGTACCAGCTGCGGTCGAACACAGCCATCTGCCCGAGGCCCGGGAGCTCGCGGTAGAAGCGCCAGAGAAAGTGCTGGTTCTTCTCCTCCAGTGTCGGCTTTGCGTACGACACCACCTTGTAGTGCCGTGGGTCGAGGTGGCCGACGACGGCCTTGATCGCGCCTCCCTTCCCCGAGGCGTCCGGGCCTTCCATCACAACCAACAGACCAGGCCCGAGGGTGCCAGAACCCATCAGACCGCCGAGGTGCAGCCGTAGCTGAGAGAGCCGACGCTGGCCCTGGGCCAGCCGCTTCTCGTACTCGTCGCGGTCGAGACGGTTTGACATGTCGAGCTTGTCGAGGATGCCCATGGCGCTGCACCCTAATCCGCAGGCACGCAAAGGCATGTCCGCCCTCTGCGTAAAGTCCAGCCCTCGACCGGCCCGACGTTTGTTGCGATCGCGTGTCGTTCGCTTCAGTTTGAAGAATAGGTCCCGAAAAAGTGATCGATGTTGCGATCTGAAACGTCTGTACTGACATGAACAACGTGCACCCACATGACCACCGCGACGTCGGTCGCTTCGACTGGGCCGGGCAGATCAAGCTGGCCATCGTCCTCAGCGTGATCGCTGCCATCACTGCCATCGCACTCGCCGGCCGCGTCGCCGAGCCAGTGGTCATCGTTGGAGTGATCGTCGTTGCGTCATTCGCTGGTTGGGCCCGGGTGCAACCTGCGCCGCAACCCGCCCGACAGCTCATCCGCATACCGGTTCGCCACCGCTAGCTCGCCACCCCGTGTTCGCCACGGCGTGTGGCACGATGCGACCTATGAAGGTCCGCATTGGTTTTGGGTTCGGAGTTCGCACGAAGCTGAACGACAGGGGTTTCGGCGAAGTGGTGGATGCGCTGGAGGAACTTCGCTACGACAGCTTGTGGTTGAGCGAACGAATCGGTAGCGAAGCACCCGACCCGCTGGTCGCGCTCTCGTATGCGGCCGGCCGCACGAAGCGATTGAAGTTCGGTATGTCAGTGATGGTGCTGCCCGGACGAAACCCGATCGTGCTCGCCAAGGAACTCGCGACTCTCGATCGATTGTCGAGCGGCCGGTTGCTGCCCGCCTTCGGACTTGGCGTCGCCGACCCGCACGAGCAGCAGGCATTCGGCGTCGAGCGCAGCGCTCGCGCCAAGATGTTCGACGAAGCGATGCAGGTGCTTCGTGGGTGTTGGGCTGCAGAGCCGCTGACGCACCACGGCGAGCACTTCCACTATGACGCTCTCCAGGTGCTACCCAAGCCGTTGCACGAGCACGTCGACGTCTGGCTCGGCGGAATCGCCCCGTCCGAACTGCGGCGCGTCGGGCGACTCGCCGACGGATGGCTGCCAAGCTTCGTCACGCCGGGGGACGCTGCACGTGGCCGCGAAGCAATCGAGGCGACGTGCGCCGAGCACGGCCGATCCATCGAGGACGACCACTACGGCGCGCTCATTCCATACGCGACCGGCCCCGTTCCAGACGCGGTGCTGGCCGGTCTCGCCGCACGGCGCCCGGATCTCGCGGACCCGAGTGTGCTGATCCCCACCGGATGGGACGAACTGATCGCGACGATCGATCGCTTTGTCGCCGTCGGCACCAGCAAATTCGTGGTGCTGCCAATCGTGGAGCCACGCTCACCCGGCGAGTGGGTACAGCATCTTGAAGAAGCGGCACCCATCGTGCTCGCCCGCCAGACCTGAGCGCCGCTATCTGCTGACGGTGACGTAGGGCCGGTCCATCAACGCCAGGGCCTCGCTGGCGGGTACCGGCCGGGAGAACAGATACCCCTGTACCGTGTCGCACCCCAGTCGCCGCAAGTCGGCGAACACTTCCTCGGTCTCTACCCCTTCCGCCACCACAGTAAGACCCAACTGGTGCCCCAACTCGATGACGGAGGCGACAATGGCTCGATCCTCGGCGCTGTGCGCCATCGCAACCACGAAGCCGCGGTCGATCTTCAGCTCGCTCACGGGCAGATGGCCGAGCGAGCCGAGCGACGTATAGCCCTGACCGAAGTCATCGAGGCTGACTTTCACTCCGGCTGCATTCAGCTCCTCCAACAGTGCCGTCGCGCGAATCGGATCAGTCGCAAATGATGTCTCGGTCAACTCCAGAACGAGTTGCGACGCCTTCACCCGGTTCGCCGCCAGCCGGTTGAGAATCCAACCAGGAAGGTCGTCGCGCAGGTTACGGGCGGAAATGTTGACGGCGATCGACAATCCGGGACGGACAACCGACCACTCTGCCAACTGCGCGAGCGCCGAGTCGACCACCCATTGGGTGAGTGGTCCGATCAGGCCGGTGCTTTCCGCGATCGGAATGAAGTCGTTCGGTGGCACCAGCCCGCGTACCGGATGCATCCATCGCACAAGCGCCTCGAATGCAACGACCTGACCGGTGAGCGCATCCACCTTCGGCTGATAGTGCAGCACCAGTTCGCCGGCCGAGATTGCACGGCGCAACTCCGCGATCAGCCCGAGCCGTTGCGGGTCGAACTCGTCAATGCCCGGGTGGTAGCGAACGATCGCAGCACGCGCCGTCTTGGCCGCATACAGGGCGAGGTCGGCGCGCCGCAGCAGCGCCTCCGGCGTCTCTGCATCGTCTGGCCACATTGCGTAGCCCATGCTCGCTTCCGCCGAAACGGCAACACCGGCCAGCTCGGCTTCCTGGCCGAGCGCGTCCTGCAAACGCCGCAGAATGCGCTCGACCGAGTCGGCGGTCGCGCCCGGCAGCACGATGCCGAACTCATCACCGCCGAGGCGGGCAACGGTGTCACCCGGCCGTACCGTTGCTGTCAACCGTTCGGCGACGATGCGCAGGAACTCGTCGCCGTTGCGATGCCCGAGCGTGTCGTTCACTTCCTTGAAGCGGTCGAGATCGACGACCACCAACGCAACGTCGGTCCCCAGCCGCCCGGCAGATGCCAGCGCCGCAGAAACACGGTCAGCGTGCAGGGCACGATTGGGTAGACCCGTCAGCGTGTCGTGCAGCGCCATGAACTCGGTCCGCTTACTCTGGCGACGAATGCGCCGGGCAACCGACGCCAGGATCACGCCCAACACCAACCAGACGGCCGCCAGGCCCATCACGAGGAAGAAGCGAACTCGGTCGATGGACATCTGACGTCGCGCGGCGATCTGCTCGTACGGCACCGCAATTTCGACAACTCCTACAACCTTGCTCGGCTGGTCAGCCGGCCGAAGCGCGATCAGCGACACAATTGCCGCCGGGCCTTCACCCACTGCAGCGCCTGCGAGTCCTTCAACGGTGGGGCCTTCAACAGTGGTCAGGGTAGAGACCGATCCTCGCGTGGCGGCCAGCTGAACACCCGACACCGTCACTTCGCTGGTCGCGTCCTTCGGTTGCGCCGCATCGAAGACGACCTGTCCGCTGAGGTCGAGCAGGCGTACAAGCAGCACTCGATCTTGCCGAAGCAGGTTGCTGGTCGTCAACGCGAACATCTCGCGCTCCTCGGCGCTGAGCCCAGCACTGAGCGACTCTCCGCTCAGAAACGGTTCGATCGCCGACTCGGCAATCGCACGCGATTGCAGCTCTCCCTCGCGCAGCGCCGCAGCATCGACTTCCTCGGTGAACGCATGACCAAGAACGAGGCCGAGCCAGATGACCGGGAGCACGGTCGCGACGGCGCACCCCACAAATCGCCATATGCCTCGCCACCGATTCCCGTCCATACCGATGAGGTATCGGGTTTCCTTTAGGCAATCTTGAGGATCTTCAGACACTTTGTTGCCGACTTGACATTCTCGAGAATGTTGCAGAACGCGGCCAATGCACCACCCTCAGCTCTGCCGATGTGACTACGCTTTCAGCGGTGCCCGCAGTCGGGCATGGAGGCGGCATGTTGTTGAGCAATCACATCATCGGAATGACGCGGTGCCTTCCGCAATGAACCGTCCTGCGCGAGGAACGGTTGCGCGCATTTGCGCGCTGGCTGCGCTCGTCGGCACTGCCGCTGTGGCCACGACGCTGCTCCTGCCTGACCTATCGGCCAGCACTCGACCAGCGTCGTGGTGGGTTTTGCCGATCGTCGCCATTGCCTTCGCCGTCGCCGAGCGAACCGTGTTCGACTTCGAGTTCCGGCGCGAGGCCATCTCCTTCTCGCTCTCGGAGGTGCCGACCGCGTTCGCCCTCGTTTACCTGGCGCCCGGGCCGGCAATCGCCGCTCGCATCATCGCCAGTCTCGCCGTCATCTCGTTTCAGTGGCGCAGGCGCTACTACAAACTGTTCTTCAACGCCGCCGTGTTCGCGCTGGAGATGGCGCTCGCGTATCAGGTGGTGCGGTTCGCCGTGGGTCGTTGGCCAGACTCCAGTGTTGCGCTGCTCGTCGCGATCGTGCCGGCAACCGCTCTGGCCACGATTCTCGGGTCCCTGTTCATCAGCTTCGCGATTGCTCTCGTCGAAGGCAACGCTAGCGCGCGGTTGACGGGCGAGCTACGACTGTCCGTGTGGGTGGCGCCGATCAATGCGCTCGCAGCTACAGCCGTTGTTGCCCCGACGCTGATTTCCCCATGGCTGGTGCTGCTCTCGGCGGCTCCGATCATCGTCTTCTGGGGGCTCATGCAGAGCTACGGCCGGCTGGAGCAACGCTTCCGCGACCTCGACGATCTGCACGGCTTCGTCGGTCGCGTGGGCCGCTCGTTGGATCTCGACGAGGTGATGGCCGCCGCCGTCAGCGACATCGCCAGCCTGTTGCGAACACAGCGTGCAGCGGTGATCGTGTTCGGCTCGGATCGTCCACTGATGTCCAGTTTTGGCGCCGAGCTTCTGGAACTGCCATTGGTCGCCGACGATCTGCGTTGGGTCGATGTGCTGGGCTCGCGACGGTCGCAGCTCTTGGGCGCACCGGAGTGTGCGGCGCTCGGCTTCAGCGGCCTGGCCGACATTGGCGGCATACTGTGCGCACCCGTCCGCGACGGCGAGAGCTTGCTCGGGTTCATCGTCGTCGCCGAAAGGGCGGGCGCACAAGTGCACTTCCACGACACCGACGTCGAGCGCCTGCAGACCCTGTCCGAGCAGATCGCACCGAACCTGCGCAAGGCGCTGCTGCACCATCGCATCGAGTACGGGGCGCGCCACGACACGCTCACCGGTCTCCCTAACCGTTCATCCTTCGAGCGCATCGTAGAGACCGAGCTGGCCAAGGACCACTCCCGCGCAGCCGGCGAGATGGCCGTCGTGATGATGATGGACCTCGACCGTTTCAAGGAAGTCAACGACACGCTTGGCCACCACGCCGGCGACGTTGTGCTCAACGACTTCGCCCAGCGCATCAAAGGCCTCCTTGGGCCGCACGACGTTCTGGCCCGCCTGGCCGGCGATGAGTTCGCCCTGCTCGCCTTTCGCGACCTGGAGACCATTCACGTGATGGCGGCGCAATTGGTCGACGAGACCCGGCAGCCATTCGTCATCGATGGCCTTGACGTGGTGGTCACCATGAGCGTTGGTGTTGCTCCCGTCGCCGGCGACATTCGCGACGCCAGCACGTTGCTGCGCCAGGCCGACATCGCGATGTACACGGCCAAGAGCCGCCACACCGGTTACGAGCTCTACAGCCTTGAGATCGACCGCCGTACTCCGGCCCGTCTATCCATGCTGGGCGACCTGCGCAGTGCGCTCGAGCGGCTCGATCTTCAGGTGTTTCTGCAACCAAAGGTCGATCTCGCCAGCGGAACCGTCATTGGCGTGGAAGCACTCGCACGCTGGGCTCATCCCCGTCGCGGTTGGGTCGCACCGGAAGACTTTGTACCGGTGGCAGAGGAGACCGGCCTCATCAAGCAGCTCACCGACCAGGTGTTGGAAGCGTCTGTGGCGCAGCTGCAACGGCTGCGCGGCATGGGGCACCACCTCGGCCTTGCCGTCAACCTGTCCACCCACGACCTGCTCGACGAACTGCTGCCCGAGCGTGTGCTGCGCCATCTCGACCGCCACGACGTCGACCCGACGCTGCTCACGTTGGAGATCACCGAGTCGTCGTTGCTGATCGACGCGCCGCGAGCACGAACCACCATCGACCGTCTCAACCAACACGGCATTCGGTTGTCGGTCGACGACTTCGGCACCGGCTACTCATCGCTCAGCTATCTGCGCCACCTGCCGGTCAGCGAGCTGAAGATCGACCGCAGCTTCGTTGCCAATGTGCTGTTCGACGAGCAAGACGAAGTCATCGTACGCTCCATCATCGACCTTGGTCACAACCTGGGCATGCAGGTGGTCGCTGAGGGCGTGGAGACCGATGAGGTGCTCAACCGACTGAAGGGCTTCGATTGCGACGTGGCGCAGGGCTTCGGCATCTGCCGGCCAGTACCGCTGGACAGTTTCGTTGCGTGGCTCGCCATCACGCACTACCCCAGCCGCCGGCGCGACCCGCTGCGGCCGGGCCAATGGTTCGACGGCCCTGTTGATCCGGCCGAGCCGGGTCAGCGTTCCACCGACCTATAGACCGCCGACATCGTCATTCACGGCCCACGGCACTGTCGGGTGTGGCCAGCTTCGGCGTTCATCTGCGGTAGTACCGCATCTCAGCGCCGAAGCTCAGTGAGCTCAGCAGGAACAGTCACTGGGATTTGACTGGTAGTCCTTTCCCATGGAAGCAACCATTGATCAAGTCTGTCGCCGTTGTCCGCCTGCACGGTGACGTCGAGGCCGGCGGGGACCGTGATCCGGAAGCCGATCTCGATGTCGCCGGTACCAGCATCGACGTCGACGTCCCCATTGTCGGCTGTGATCACGATCCTGCGGATGCCGGAGGGGTCGACGGTCGACTCCTCGGTGCGATCAACGGCCGCGTCGATACCGACGTTGCAGCCGGTGCCGGCAGGCCGTCGTGTTGAGGATGTACAGCCGGCAGGGGCGTCGTGTGATCGTTCATTGGCTCACCAGTGCGGTGAGCACGTCGAGTCGGGCGGCTCGGCGCGCGGGGAGGATCGCGGCGGTTGATCCAGCAGCGGCTGCGATGATGGTCACCACGGCGAGCGAGGCGACTGGGACGGTGAGTGTGTCGATGCCTTGATCGGCGAGTGCTTGCACGACTGCCCATCCGAAGAACGTTCCGATGGCCAGGCCGAGGGTGCTGCCGAACACGGCGATGATGGTTGCTTCCCATCGCACCATGGAGCGGGTTTGTGCTCGGGTCATGCCGACG
>Ga0105046_10003035_pt1 | contig 26583 bp, 18 predicted proteins | sample MAT03_FD_78385 | JGI IMG/M metagenome (GOLD analysis project Ga0105046, IMG submission 78385) | Freshwater microbial communities from Lake Fryxell liftoff mats and glacier meltwater in Antarctica - MAT-03 (megahit assembly) | ecosystem: Environmental > Aquatic > Freshwater > Ice > Liftoff...
ATGCCGCTCTCCGTGACGAGCGGCGGAGTATACCCGCAAGTGCTTGGGAGCGCTAGACCTGCGAACGACGAGGATGTTTAATTCGCTGGCCTGAAGGGCTGGGAGCCGGCTGGCAGGCCTTCAGCCTGCACGGCCACTCGCGCCTCGAACCCAGGGCGGCGCGGCTGGCGCCGCTTGCCCTGGGCTGAGGGCTGTCAGGCCTTCGGCCTGAAAACCACGCACCGTCACCGAGCCGAGCTTGAAACAACTGGACTCGGTATCACCCCGGCACGGCGCCGGTCAGCAGCGCCCGCAGCCGCCAGCGCAGCAGCCCGAACCGCCGCCGCGTGTCCGCGGTCGTCACCGCGCGCCACAGCGCCCGGCGGCTGCCGACCAGCACCACCAGCTTCCGCCCGCGGGTGATCGCCGTGTACAGCAGGTTCCGCTGCAGCATCATGTAGTGCTGCGTGCTCACCGGCACCACCACCGCCGGGTACTCCGCGCCCTGGCTCTTGTGGACGCTGATGGCGTACGCCAGCTGCAACTCGTCCAGGTCGGCGAAGTCATAAGCCACCGCCTTGCCGTCGTAGTCCACGGTCAGCACCTGCTCGACGGCGTCGATCGCGGCGACGCGGCCGATGTCGCCGTTGAACACCTCGCGCTGGTAATTGTTCCGCACCTGCATCACCTTGTCGCCGGCGCGGAACGTGGTGTCGAACTTCTTCATCTCGATCGTCCCGGGGCGCGGCGGGTTGAGTGCCTCTTGCAGCACGCGGTTCAGGTTCAGCACGCCGAGCTCGGTCTTCACCTGCGGCGTCAGCACCTGCACGTCCTTGAGCGGGTCGAGGCCGAACGCCGCCGGGATGCGCGTCGTCACCGCCTGGCGGATGCGGTCGATCACCGTTTCGGGGGCGTCCGCCTCCACGAAGTAGAAGTCGCCCTTCCCGGCGGGCGCCGACTCGGGCTGCTCGCCGTGGTTGACGGCGTGCGCCGCCCGCACGATCCAGCTCGCCCCGGCCTGCCGGTGAACCTCCGTCAGCCGCGCCACCGGCAGCACCTTCGATTCGATGAGGTCGGCGAGGACGGAGCCGGCGCCGACCGACGGCAGCTGGTCCACGTCGCCGACGAACACGATCGCGGCGAACGGCGGCACGGCGCGAAGCAGCTGATTCATCAGCACCACGTCCACCATCGACACCTCGTCCACGACGAGGACATCGACATCCAGCGGGTACTCCTTGCCGCGGCGGAAGCCGCCGACCCCGGGGTCGAACTCCAGCAGCCGGTGAATGGTCTTCGCCTCGCGGCCGGTCGATTCCGCGAGGCGCTTGGCGGCGCGGCCGGTGGGGGCCGCAAGGAGCACGCGCAGCGACTTGGCGGAAACGATTTCCAGGATGGCGCGGACGATCGTGGTCTTGCCGGTGCCGGGGCCGCCGGTGACGACCATGAGCTTGTGCGTGACCGCTTCGGTGATTGCGGTGCGCTGGCTGTCGGCGAAGGTGATGCCCATCTTCCCTTCGGCCCAGCCGAGCGCCGCGGTGTGGTCGGCGGTGCGGAGCGGGTGCGAACCCTTCGCCAGTGCCGCGAGCTGCCGGGCGACGCCGAGCTCGGCGAGGAACAGCGGCTTGAGATAGAGCAGTTGCGCGTCGGAAAGCCCGGGGACGGCCGTCCCCGGGCTTTCGTGGGCGTCTTTGGTCACGAGTGCCACGCTGTCGCGCACCAGTTCATCCGTCATGCGCAGCTGCTCGACCGCGTCGCGGATGCCGTCGGGCGGAATCTGCGTCAGCGCCTCCGCGGCCTGCGTCGCCAGCTCCTCCGGCAGGCCGACGTGGCCGTCCGACTGCGCCTCGCCGAGGACGTGGCGCACCGCGGCTTGCGCCCGGAACGGCGAGTCGCGCGGCAGGCCGAGCTTCAGGGCGAGGGCGTCGGCCGTCTGGAAGCCGACGCCCCAGATGTCGGTGCTGAGGCGGTAGGGGTTCTTCGTCACCACCTCGATGGCGTTCTCGCCGTAGGCCTGGTAAATCTTGACGGCCCGCGCCGTGCCGATGCCGTAGCTGTGCAGGAACACCATGATCGACCGCACCGCCTGCTGCTCGCGCCAGCTGTCGCGGATCTTCTCGACGAGCTTCGGGCCGACGCCCTTCACCTGCGTCAGGAACGTCGGCGACTGGTCGATGACCTCGAGCGTCTTGTCGCCGAACACGTCCACGATGCGACGGGCGAAGCCGGGGCCGACGCCGCGGACGAGGCCGGAGCCGAGGTACTTGACGATCCCCTCGGCGGTGTGCGGCGGCGTGGCCTTGAGGTGCTCGGCCTTGAACTGAAGGCCGTGCTGGCGGTCGGTCACCCACTTCCCCGCGGCCTCGACGTACTCGCCGGCGACCGGGTGCTGCATGGCCCCCACCACCGTGACGAGGTCGCGCTGCCCGCGGGCGCGGACGCGGAGCACGCAGTAGCCGGTGTCGAGGTTGTGGAACGTGATCCGCTCGATCACGCCGCTCAGTTGCTCGTGCATGGTGGACGGTGGACGGTGGACGGTGCGCGTCAAGTTCGGTTGCCGCTTGCGGCTTCGCGCCCCGGGGCGCGAAGCCGCAAGCGGCAACCGAACCAGAACTCTAACCCCCCGACGATACCCGCTCCCCGGGAATTGTCCAACCGGGTAGCGGCCCCTAAGCCATTCGGATGCGTCTCCTCATCGTGCTCGTCGGGTACGCCGCCGCCCTCGCCGGCGGCACGTACATGGCCTACCGGCCGGTGTTCGACTCCGGCCTCGTCCTCGTCCGCGCCGAGCCCGGCGACGGCATGCTCAACCACTACCTCCTCGAACACTCCTGGCTCGTCCTCACCGACGCCAACTACGCCGGCACCCTCACCAAGCCGCCGTTCTACCACCCGGAGCCGGGCGTCTGGTGGTACTCCGAAACGCTCGTCGGCGCCGCCCCGATCTACTGGGGGCTCCGCACCGTCACCGACTTCCAGCTCGCCTACTCGTGGTGGATGATCGCCTGCTCCGCGCTCAACTTCGTCAGCTTCGCCGTCGTCGCCCGGCGGCTCGGCTGCGCCCACTGCGCCGCCGCACTCGGGGCGCTCGGGTTCGCCTTCCTCGCCGTCCTCGTCGATCAGGAGAAGCACCAGCAGCTCATCCCGCGCTACTGGATGCCGCCGGCGCTGCTGTTCGCCTGGCTCCTCGGATCGGCCCCCGCGGCGCGGGCGCTCGGCGGCCTGAGCGCGTGCCTGGCGATGCAGGCGCTCACCTGCGTGTACACCGGCTGGTTCCTCGTCGCCGGGCTGGCGACGTTCGTGCCGCTGGCCGCGGCGCTCACGCCGGGCGGCGTGTGGAAGCTGTTCACCTTCGCGCGCGGGCAGTGGTGGCCGGCGCTGCTGTGGGCGGCGCCGGGCGTGCTGGCGATGGCGGCGTTCTTCACTCCGTATTTGCTGGTGAACCGCGGGCTGACGCGCACCTACGGCGAGGCGAAGTACCTCATCCCCGACGCGCCCGCGTGGCTGACGCCGCCGATCAACGCCGCGTGGTTCGAGACCGCCCGCGGCGTGCTGCCGGAGGTGTCGTTCGAGTGCTGCCTGTTCCACGGCTTCGCCGCCACCGCGCTGTTCCTCACGACCGTGGGTTGGGTGGTCGTGAAGCGGCGGGAGCGGCCGGCGAACTGGCCGGTCGCCGCGGCGTGCGTCCTGGCGGGGGCGGTGTGGTTCGTGCTGTGCTTCCGCGTCGGCGAGGTGTCGGTGTGGGCGGCGGTGATGTACGTCCCCGGGGCCGGGGCCATCCGCTGCGTCAGCCGGGTCGTCCTCCTCCTCGACCTGTTCGCGCTCGTGGCCGGGGCGGTGTGGCTGACGCACGCCCTGGCGGCCCTCCGTGGCGCCGGGCGGCGCGCCGCGGCGGTGGCGGCGGTGGTGCTGCTGGTGGGGGCGGAGCAGGCGACGCACACGCCGCCGGCGATCCCGCGCGCGGCGTACTACGCCGAGGCGGACGAGTGGGCGGACCGCATCCGCGGGGCGGACGCGGCGTACATCATCCCGGAGCCGAAGCTGCAGCGGGAGTTCGAGGAGGTGTTCGCCATGTGGGTCGGGCTGCGGGCGAACGTGCCGGTGGTGAACGGCTACTCCGGCCGGGCGCCGCTCGACTTCCCGCTCGTCATCTCGGCCGCGGTCGGCGACCACAACGCCGCCGTGCGGCAGTGGCTGACCGGGAAGGTCCGCGGCCGGGTGGTGGTGATCGACCGCGAGGACCCCCGGCGGCGGCGCGAACTGGTGTTCGAGTGACGGGTTTCCGCCGCTCGCGGCGGTGCAGCGCCGCGAGCGGCGAAGACCCGGGTGCATTTCCGATTTGACATCCGCCCCCGGGACGTTATGAACGTGGACGCCCGTCCACTAGTCACGTCCCGGAGTTCGTCATGTTCCCGTTCGAGGTTCGCGTCCTCCCGATCGCGCAACTCCAGCCGGCGGCGTACAACCCGCGGAAGCCGCTGAGCCCGAAGTCGCCGGCGTACCGCAAGCTGAAGGCGAGCCTGACCGAGTTCGGCCTCGTCGAGCCGCTGGTGTGGAACGAGCTGACCGGCCGCGTCGTCGGCGGCCACGCCCGGCTGCGCGTCCTGAAGGAGCTCGGGTACGCCGAGGTGCCGGTGTCGGTGGTCCGGCTCGACGACGCCCGCGAGAAGGCGCTGAACGTGCTGCTCAACAACCAGGAGGCGCAGGGCCGGTACGACCCGGCGAAGCTCGCCGACCTGCTGGAGAGCCTGACCGGCCTGCCGGAACTGGCCATGACCGGGTTCGACGAGGCGGCGCTGGCGGCGCTGCGGCTGGAGCCGGTCGGCGCCGAACCCGCGGCGGACGCCGACCCGGACCGCGTCGAGGTGACGCTCGTGACCGACGCCGCTACCTGGGACGCTCTCGGCCCGCGGGTGGACGCGCTGGCGGCGGAGTTCGACCTGGTGACGCACGTCCGCCGCGGGGCGGGGGCGTGAGAGGTTGACACCGGCGAACGGCCGGCGTGAGCCGGCTGGTCGTTGGTGCAGGTGCTTATACCAACGACCAGCCGGCTCACGCCGGCCGTTCGTCCAGAACCGGGCTACGGCAGCTCGACCGCCACCTCGGCACTGAACATCAGCCGCGGGTCGCCGCGGCCCGCCAGCGTCTTCGCCAGCATCGCCGCCGTCCGCGGCGGGGTGCCGGCGTACAACTCCTGACCGTCGCTCACCACCCGCACCGGCCGGTCCAGGTCCGCCATGCGGTCGTCGAGCCGCACCAGCAGCTTCTTCACGCCCACGCCCGCCACGTCGATCGTCTGCCCGGCCCGCTTCGCCGTCACCACCGTGTGCAGCGCCCCCAGCTTCGGTACGGCCAGCCAGTACGACCGGTCGTGAAGCGCGCCCGACTGGTGCCACACCACCTTGTCCGGCACCGCGGTCCGCGTGTGCTTCGCCATCCACGGCAGCGCCAGCTTGTCCTCGCGGTCCATCCAGTGCCCCTTGCCGGCGTGAATCTTGACGAGGTGCTCGTACCCGCCGGGGTCGGCCAGGCGCAGCTTGTCGAGCTGCTCGCCGTACTCCTTGCCGACCTTGTTGCGGTTGAACGCCGTGTCGTTCTCGCCCACCTGCAGCGCGAACGGCACGTTCCGCAGCGACAGCGGCGACACGCCGTTCGGGTGCCCGGCCATCATCGCCGCGGCGGCCCAGCGGTCGGCCATCCGCGGGGCCATCTGGTACACGCCGTCGCCGCCGGCCGAATACCCCATCACGTACACCTTGTCCGGGTTCACGCCCTCCAGCGCCACCATGTTCTCGATCAGCCGGCCGAGCAGTACGTCCATGTGCCCCTCGTGCCACAGGTTCCACGTGTTCGTCGGCGCCCGCGGGGACACGTAGAAGCCTTCGTCGAGCGTGTAGAGCCGCTTCTGATTCTCCCACTGGCCGTCGTTCACCTGCTTCGGGGCGCCGCCGCCGCCGTGCATCGAGATCCACAGGCTGCGCCCGCCGGGCGGCGCCTCGCCGAACGTCTTCACGTCGAACGGCATCGCGAGGTCGCCGTGCTTCAGAACCTTCGCCTTCATCTCCCCGGCGCGCTCCTTCCTGAGCCGCGCGACGTGCGCCTTCCAGATCGCGTCCCGCGCCTGCTCGGCGTCGGCCTTCGTGAGCGGCACCGCGGCGGTGTCGCGCTTCTCCAGCCCGTCGAGGGCCGCGGGGTCGGCCAGCGCCGCCTTCAGCGCCGCCAGCGCCGCAGCCGAGCGCGCGGCGTCGGTGTTCGTGGACTTGGCGTAGCGGTCGGTGACGTTCACGCCCGGCACGGCCGTGCTCTTGCGGTCCCACACCAGCGGGAAGACGGCGCCGGTGGCCTTGAAGCTGGTGGCGAAGATGGCGTGCTCGGGCACGTCCTTCTGGGCGCGGGCGGCGTCGGCGGTGAACCAGCCGCGGTCGAGCCCGTTCGGGTCCGGCTCGCACGCCCCGGTGAAGCGCCAGCGGCCGTCCCACACCTCCACCCAGGTGTGGTTGCCGCGCTTGTCCGACCAGTTCGCCGTACCCGCGAGCCGGGCCGGGATGCCCACGGCGCGGCAGGCGTCGGCGAGGAGGATCGACAGGCCGGTGCAGGACGCCTTCCCCGATTCGATCGTCTCGAACGGCCCCTGGTTGGGCGCGCGGCGGGCGGTGGAGTAGCCGACCTTCAGCTGCGGGAACAGGACGGTGTTGAGCTTCTGCACGGCTTCCGCGGGCGTCTTGCAGTCCTTGACCAGCGGCACGCAGCGCTCGAACAGTTGCTGCCGCCAGGCGTCGCGGGTTTCGTCGACGTGGCAGTAAGGCAGCACGTCGTTGAGGAACAGTTCTTCGGGCACGTCCTTGCCCCACGGCAGCTCGCGGCGGGCGCGGTAGGCGAACTTGGTGTTCGTCAGGAGGAATTCGGCCGTCAGCGCCTTCAGGTCGCGCTCGGGCATGTGGGCGACGAGGAACGCCATGCCGGGCCGCTCGTCGGCGGGCACGTCGGCGAGCGCCTTGACGAGTTCGGGGCGGTTGGCCCCGGCGCGGGCGAGGGCCTTGTCCACGTCGGCCGGCCACCACGCGGCGGGCGGCTGGGCGAGCGACACGGCGGCGACGACGAGCAGCGCGGCGAGCGGGCGCACGGGACGGCCCTCGGGGGACGGGTGGGGCTCAGGATACGTGGGCGGCCCGCGAACCACCATCGCACGGGCGTCGGCGCGACGGCTTGCGCGAATCGCGCAAATTTATGCTTGAAGTCACGACGGTGGTGGGTTAGCGTTCACCCCGTCAGTCCATCCGAGTGCGGGGGCACACGTCCGGCGCGAACGGTCGCCGACGTTCCCGTACCGTCCGGCGGGGGCCGCGATGCCGAACGTCAGCGTCATGTCGTGGAACATCGAGAACTGGGGCCAGGGGAAGAACCGCACCCAAATGAACGACGTGGTGGCCAACGTCATCTTCAAGTACGACCCGGCGGTGGTGGCGATCATGGAGGTGCGGTCGAACATCGGCGCCACGCTCGGCGCCCGGCTGTGTACGTGCCTGAACGGGCTGCAGGCGGCGCCGAACCGGTGGGACTTCAAGCCCAGCCCGCAGTACGGCACCCGGCTCGAGCAGTACCTGTGGCTGTGGCGGAAGGACCTGGTGACGGTCAACAAGCTGCTGTTCAAGGACTCGTGGCCGGTGACGATCAAGCTCCCCGGCAACAAGACGAAGGCCGGGATGCTCGGGTTCCCGCGGCAGGCCACCACCGACCACCCGCCGTACCTCGGGTTCTTCACGTTCGCCAACAAGGCCAACGTGCCGATGTCGGTGCTCCACGCCCCCGGGCCGCAGTTCATGCCGAACGTCGTCAAGGCGGTCGCCAACCAGGCGCAGATCAGCGACTTCACCGGCGCCGTCCCCGCGGGGGCGCTCATGGGCGACTTCAACATCTCGCCGTCCGACCCGACCGCGGGGAACGGCCTGACCGGGTTCGGCCCGGTCGTCGCCCTCGGCTACGTGCAGAAGATCGTCAACACCTTCACCAGCCTGAACCGGGTGCCGCCGCCGAACCCGCTCCTCACGACCGCCCAGATGTTCTCCAACCAGTACGACAACCTCCTCGTCAAGCCGACGGCCGACGCCGCGGCCGGCGACGTGATCGACGTGGTGGACGACTGCGTCAACCCGGTCGCCAACGCCACCGCCGGCATCGCCAACGCGCTCCGCACGTGGGCCTACTTCAAGGTGAACGGCGCCGCCGGGCAGGTGCCGGCGTTCGCCAACATCTACGAGGGCTTCGCGTCGTACCGCAAGATCGTCAGCGACCACTTCCCGGTCATCGTCGACATCAACTGGGGCTGAGCGGTCCGAACACCTGGGGGAGAGCGGGCGATGGCGAAGGTCAGCATCATGTCGTGGAACGTCGAGAACTGGGGCGTCAGCAAGAACTACGCCGAGATGATCGACTTCGTGGCCAACGTGATCGACCAGTACGAGCCGGTGGTGGTGGCGATCCTGGAGGTGCGGTCGAACCTCGGCGCGTCCCTCGGCTCCCGGCTGTGTACCGCCCTGGACGGGCTGCTCGGGAAGGCGGAAACCTGGTACTACCAGGCCAGCCCGCAGTACGGCACCCGGAAGGAGCAGTACCTGTGGCTGTGGCGGAAGGACAAGGTCGGGGTGACCAAGACGCAGTTCAAGGACACGTGGCGGGTGCCGGCCCCGGTCTACTCCGAGGCGCTGACCGTCGAGCTGGGGTTCCCGCGGCTGAAGGGGACCGACCACCCGCCGTACCTGGGGTTCTTCACCTTCAAGAACAAGGCCTCGGTGCCGATGTCCGCGCTCCACGCCCCCGAGCCGGGGTACAAGCCGAACGTCACCAAGGCGTGCGCCAACCTGGCCGAGATCAGCGACTTCACCGGGGCCGCCGCCGGCGCCCTGATGGGCGACTTCAACATCTCGCCGTCCGACCCGGCCTCCGGGAACGGGAAGAAGGGGTTCGGGCCGATCGTCGCCCTCGGCTACGCGCAGCAACTGGTCGGCATCTTCACCAGCCTGAACAAGGTGCCGGCCGTCCGCGACCCGACGCTGACCAAGATCCAGATGTTCTCGAACCAGTTCGACAACCTGTTCCTCAAGCCGGGGACCGACCGCCTGGACGGCGACGTCCTCGACCTCGTCGAGGACTGCGTCAACGACTCCTACCCGAGAATCGCCAAGGCGCTGCGGAAGTACGTGTACGCGGCCAAGAACCAGAACACCGGCACCGGGACCATGGTCGCCAAGTACACGACCATCTTCGACGCCTTCGCCGACTTCCGGTACTGGGCCAGCGACCACTTCCCGATCATCGTCGACGTCAACTGGGGATGACCGCCGGGCCGCCACCACCACAGGAGTAGAGCCGTGGACTTCGCCAGCATGAGCGGGATCGTGACGGCCGGGTACGACGCCGGGAAGGGGACGTTCACCGCCGACCCGACGGCGTTCGGCACCGACGGCACCGCCGTCCGCAACCTCATCAACAACACCCTCAAGCTCCCCACCCTGGCGCTGACCGGCGTCACCGCCGCCCCGACCGTGGACGCCGCCAACAACCGCGTCACGGTGCTGGGAAAGTCCACCCTCCTGGGCTTCTCGGCCGGGGCCGCTACCACGGCCGTGTTCTTCCTCCCCGCCGGCCCCGGCGAGCCGCAGCTCGACGTGGCCGTCGCCGTCCCCGCCGGCGGCGGGTGGAAGTTCCCCACCCAGTACTCGCAGCTCGCCGGCACCCTGTTCGACGACGTCGTTCCGTCCGGCTCGCCGCCGGCCGAGTTCACCTACTGCACGGTCGCGCACGCCGCCCCGGGGTCGAACCTGCCGCTGGCCGTCGGCCTGAACTTCACCGGCGGCCTGCAGCTCGGCGGCGCGGGGGTCGGGTACGTCGGCCGGCTGATCGGCGGGCTGACGGCGTCCACCGTCGCCGGGCCGGTCGCGCCGACGACCTACGGGCCGAACATGAACCTGGCGCTGCAGCTGAGCCCGAGCCTGAACAACCTGTTCGCCACCATGCACCTGCCGGTCACCCTCGGCCTGGTCAGCCGGTTCGACAGCGTCGGGTCCGCCGCCGGCATCCAGCTCCAGAGCACGTTCGACCTCGGCAGCAACAAGAACCTCACCATCGGCGTCCTCCTCGACGACCAGCCGCGCGGCATGGTCGTGATCCGCGGTGACTTCACGAACGTGTCGATCCCGGGGCCGTCCGACCTGATCAACTGGGTCGGCGGCGGCCTCGGCTCGGACGTGAAGTCGTTGCTGCCGGGGCCGTACACGTCCGGCACCGGGATTCAGCTGTCGTACCTGGAGCTCGGCGTCGGCACCGCCGACATGTCGCTCGCCTACGTCGGCCTCGGCCTGGCGGCGCTCACGAAAAGCGACTGGGTGCTCGTCCCCAACTTCCTCACCCTCACGAACGTAACCGGCGAGGTGACGGTGGACACGCCGTTCACCGCCGCCACGCGGGCGGTGTCGGTGGCCGTGTACGGCCAGCTGAACGTGCCGGTGAACAAGCCGATCCTGCAGATGGAGGCGTTCGCCAACTACCCGAGCTACACCGTCGGCGCGACGCTCGTCGAGGGGACGACGTTCAACCTGACCGACATGATCGGCCTCCTGATCCCGGCGGTGAAGGACGCCCCGGCGTTCGTGCTGGACGAGCTGTCGCTGACGGTGCAGTTCGGGGGGGCGAAGACGCAGGTGAGCTTCGCCGCCGGGCTGAACCAGCCGTGGGGCATCACGTTCGGCGGGCACGAGGCCGTCACCCTCGAGGCCGTGTCGATCGAGCTGGACAACTTCTCGAACGACGGCGGCGCCGGCGGCACCATCGCCGGGGCGATCAACGTCCTCGGCGTGGAGACGGAGTTCAACTACGTCCTCCCCGGCAACTTCCGCATCGACGCCAAAATCCCCGAGTTCCCGGTCAGCTTCGAGAACATTATCCACGACCTCGGCGGCGTGTCGTGGACGCCGCCGGCGTGGCTGCCGACGTTCACCTTCCCCGAGACGGAGCTGTTCATCGAGCGGTCGGCCGGCGGCGGCATGACCACGTACACGTTCGGCATGTACGCCAAGCCGGCCGACATCGGCGTGCTGGCGCTGCAGATCGTCTACACCGGCGGGAGCTGGCAGGTCGCCGCCGGCGTGGACCTGACCGTGTCGAAGTTCTCCGCCTTGTCGTCCGGCCTGGGCGGGCTGGCGGCGTTCGACAGCGTCTTCAAACTCGACGCGCTCATGCTCGTGATCGGCTCGACGGCGATGACGGCGTTCACCTTCCCGGACGCCTCGAAGCTGTCGAACCCGGTGCTGCAGACGAAGACGGTGAAGCTGCCGGCGCAGGCCGGCGGCCTCCAGGCCGGGGTGAACTTCTACGCCCAGATGACGTTCGACGACACCCAGCCCGACCAGAAGCTGGTGCGGCAGTTCCTCGGCTTCTCGGCCAACTTCACCCTCGGCATCACGCTGCAGGTCAGCATCCCGAGCCCGACGACGAACACCCGGCTGTTCGCCAGCATCTCTGGCACCGTCGGCCCGGTGACGCTGACCGGCTCGTTCGGCGGGCTGATGCAGTCCGGCGAGCTCGGCCTGTTCCTGACCGCGGCGGTGAAGACGACGATCCAGTCGCAGCCGGTCGAGTTCGACGCCACCATGCTGTTCGTCGAGAACGGCGCGTTCCTGTCGGGGACGATGAAGGGCGGGCCGCTGAAGTTCGGCCCGGTCCAGCTGGCGAACGTGGCCCTGGAGGTCGGCATCGACTTCGAGGGGGTGCCGAGCTTCGGCGTCGCCGCCACCATCGACGTGCTCACGTTCGACAGCTCCATCGCCGTCTTCTTCGACTCGTCGGACCCGGCCAAGAGCATGGTCGCGGGGGCGGTCAGCGACCTCAACCTGAAGGACATCGTGGACGCCCTCGTCGGCGGCCCGCAGGTGGTGCCGGCGGCCATCGACAGCGTGCTGGCGACGATCGGCGTCGAGGGGACGCGGGCGTTCACCATCCCGGCGGCGACCGCGACGGCGCTCGACAACCGCGACATGAACACGGTGTCGGCGGCGTTCGTGGCGGCGGGCGTGAGCCTCCCGTCGGCGACGCAGAGTACGCTGCTGATCGTCAACCAGCCCGGGAAGCTGTGGTACGTCACCGACCTGTCGAACGCGACCGGCCCGATCCACTACGAGCTGACGAACCAGGGGGCCACGATCGAGGTGAAGCTGGAGGCGCAGTTCTACCTCGCCCCGATGGCGACGCAGATCGGCACGCTGCAGTTCCCGGCCGGGTACCGGGTGGACGGCAAGATCACCATCATCGGCGTGAGCGTCGAGGTCCACGTCAACATCCAGACGACGCGCGGCATCGCGGTGGACGCGGCCATGACGCCGCTGGTGCTGTTCTCGCCGTCGTTCCTGGCGGTGACCGGGTACGGCGGGAAGGGCGGCCCGTCGCTGTCGCTGTCGACGTACACGCAGACGGCGCTGGAGCAGCCGACCGCGGCGCTGCAGGCGCCGCACTTCGTGGTGTCCGGGCAGCTGACGTTCCTCGGCGTGGTGGTGGACGCGATCTGCGTGAGCGTGACGACGAACGGCCTGGTGTTCGCGCTGGTGGGCGAGCTGATCCCGGGCACGACGTTCAACATCTACGGCAGCTTCACGAGCCTGAGCCAGTTGTCCGCCGGCGGCGGCGTGAGCGTGGGGCTGAACACGACGATCGACCTGGGGCCGCTCGGCAAGATCGTGCTGAACACGCACGCGGACGGGTCGGTGAGCGCGAGCTGGGACGGCACGACGGCCGACGCCACGCTGCTGGCGAGCTTCACGTGCCAGGGGCAGAAGTTCAACATCGCGCAGTTCCACCTCGACGTGACCGGCAACGACCTGGCCCACCTGGCGACGGTGCTGGCGGACAAGGCGGAAGACCTGCTGAAGTCGTTCCTGAAGGACGCGAAGCAGTGGCTGACGTGGGTGGCGAACGGCGTCGTCACTGGGATCAGCACGGCGGCGGCGGACATCGGGCACGTGCTGAGCAACACGTTCGGGCTGGGGGCGCAGGACATCGTAAACCTGACGACGCAGGTCCTGAAGTACGGGTTGGACGACCTGCTGGCGGCGCTGAAGGGGGCGGGGCTGGCGGCACAGCAGGCGGCCCAGACGCTGCTGGACATGGGCAAGGGGACGATCGCCGAGATCGCCGCGGCGCTCAAGGACGTGTTCGGCGGCCACGCCGACATCCCGCTGCACGTGGACAACGTGGTGCAGAGCCACCTCGACACGGGGGCGGCGCCGGGGACGAACTCGCACGTGGACCAGCGGACCGGGAGCCACATCGACGACACGATCAAGGACTGGCAGGGGAAGCCGACGAGCCACAACGACAACACGAACCAGCTGCCTCACCAGGACACGCACACGGACACGGCGCCGACCAGCCACGTGGACAGCGCGACGCAGCACCAGGACCAGTCGGAGCACGCGGACAACAGCTAGGGCGAGCCGGGGGCGTCAGCCCCCGGTTTCCGAGCGACGTGGAGAAGAAACCGGGGGCTGACGCCCCCGGCTCGCCGGGCGGAAGGAGCACCATGAGCCTCGAACTGCGGCCGCTGGGGGTCAGCTGCAACCTCGCCTGCCGGTACTGCTACCAGCAGCCGCAGCGCGACGCCGGCAACTTCCGCCAGCCCTACGACCTCGACCGCATGAAGGCGGCCGCGGCGAAGGGCGGCGGCCCGTTCGTCCTGTTCGGCGGCGAACCGCTGCTGCTGCCGGTCGCCGACCTGGAGGAGCTGTGGCGGTGGGGCTTCGAGCGCTACGGCCGCAACAGCGTGCAGACCAACGGCGTCCTCGTCGGCGACGAGCACATGCGGCTGTTCCGGCAGTACAACGTGGACGTGGGCGTGTCCGTGGACGGCCCCGCCGAGCTGAACGACGCCCGCCAACACCGCGCCGCCGGCAAGACCCGCGCGGCCACCGCGAAGGTTCACGACACGATCGCCCGACTCGCCCGGGAGTGGCGGCCGCCGGGCGTCATTGTCACACTCCACCGCGGCAACGCCGTCGCCGAGCACCTGCCGCGGATGGCCGAGTGGGTGCGCGAGCTCGACGCCCTCGGCGTCCGCGGCGTCCGCCTCCACCTGCTCGAAGTCGAGGACGACGAGGTCCGCGCCGAACTGGTGTTGTCGGCGCGGGAGAACGTCGCGGCGGTGCGATTCTTCACCGGGCTGCAACGCGAACTGAAGTCGGTGCGGTTCGACCTGGTCGAGGACATGACGCAGCTGCTCCGCGGCCGCGACGGCCGGGCGTCGTGCGTGTGGGGGGCGTGCGACCCGTACACCACGCCGGCGGTGCAGGGCGTGGAGGGGAACGGTCAGTCGAGCAACTGCGGCCGCACGAACAAGGACGGCGTCGATTTCACGAAGGCCGACGCCGTCGGCTACGAGCGCTACCTGATGCTGCACCAGACGCCGCGGGAGCACGGCGGCTGCCGCGGGTGTCGGTTCTTCCTGATGTGCAAGGGGCAGTGCCCCGGCACCGCGGTCGACGGCGACTGGCGGAACCGGACCGAGCACTGCGACATCTGGACGGAGCTGTTCACGGGCCTGGAAGCGGACCTGGTGCGGGCGGGGGAGGTGCCGCTGTCGCTGTCGCCTTCGCGGGAGCGGGTGGAGGCGGCGGCGCTGGCGGCGTGGGCGGAGGGGCGGTCGGCCCGGCTGGAAGTTCTGACGCGCGAGCCGGCCGCGCAGGGGGCCGCATGACGCCGCCGGTCACGCGCCTGGACGTGTCGCTGCCGCCGTTCCGCCGGCGGAGCTGGGCCAGCGCCCGTGCCCGCGAGGTGTGGGAGCCGCGGCTCGACCGGCTCGCCCGCGCCGGCGTCGACGCCGCCCTGGGGGCGCTCGGCGGGTCGGCCGCGTGCGCCGTGCTGCGGGCGATGCCGGACCGCGTGTTCGGCGTCCGCCAGCAGGCCGCGCTCGCCGGGTTCGCCGCCGAGCCGATTCCCGCCGCGCCGGACCACGGGCTCGTCCGATGGGTCGCGGCGTCGCAGTACCCGACCTGCCGGCTGGCGCCCGAAACGCTGCTGATCGGGAAGCCCGCGGCGGTCGCCGAGTGCCGCCGCGCCCGCGCCGCCGGCGACGCCGACCGCGTCGCGGAGTTGCTGGGAATCCCGGAGTGCTGCCGGCGGTTCCACGCGGCGTCGGCCGACTGGTTCGACCTGACGTGGCCGGCCGCGACCACCGGCACCTACGCCGCCGACGCCGACGCGGACCCGGCGGGGGCGGTGCTCCTTCCCGCGCTCGGGCTGCGCTGGGCGTGGTACTACCCGTGTCGGCTGACGTGCCCGGCGACGCTGGAACGGTGCGACCGGCTGTTCGCGGCGCTCGGGGGGGAAGAGGCGGCGTGGCTGCGCGACGTGCTGGCGTGGCCGGCGGAGTGGTCGGCGCTGCACGGCATCGCGGAGGTGAAGGCGCCGGTGCTGAAGGTGATCACGAACACCGACCCGACGGCGGAGCGGCTGACGGTGCGGGTGCGCGGGACGGCGGCGGTGGAGGCCGCGGCCCGGGGCGTCCGCTTCCCGTTCGGGCCGCCGGCCGGGGTCGTGGCCCTGGGGACGAGCCGGGTGCGTTCCGGGCGCAGTGTGAACACGGGGGCGCCCGCGGCCCCGTAGGCGTGTCGGACCCGCGGGGCGCGGCCCCCCCGCCGGGTCCGGGTGTACCGGGCCGATTCTGGGGGAGACGGACATGGCTGTGGACCAGGCCAAGCAGTACCTGACGTCGCTGGCGTCGGACCAGGCCGCGCGGACGAAGCTCCAGGACGCGCTAGCTGAGGACATCGTCAAGGCCGGGGCGGCGGCGGGCTTCACGTTCACCGAGACCGAGCTGGGCGGCCTGCTCGGGAACGTCACCGGCGGCGGCGGCGGCTCGCAGGCGCTCGGCACGTCGATCGGCTGGAGCTGACCACCGGGGTGGCGAGCCGAGCCCCGTGAGGGGCCGGGTGCGTACCCACATCGGTCACGTCGGACGTATTCGATGGTGGTACGCACCCGGGGCCTGACGGCCCTCGGCTCGCCGAACGTTTCGCGGAGTCCTGTATGTCGTTCGCGCAGGTCGTCGGGCGGGTGGGCGTGCCGGCGGTGCTGGTGTCGCCGGCGTGCCGCGGTCGCGTCGCCGCGGCGGCGGCCGCCCTCCCCGCGGGCGTGTCGCACTACTTCGGGTTCGAGACGCGCACCGGCCGGCCGGACGCCGAGTCCGACTTCGCGCTGAACCTGAGCCCCGCCGGGCTGCGCTGGCTCGCGGCCGGCGGCGGCCGGTGGCCCCGGCTCGCGGCGTTCGCCCGGGTGTGGGGCGAAACCGCCGACCCGCCGTTCACCGACGCCGGCGCCGTCTGGCTGGAATTCGACACCTCGGCGGGGGGCGGCGACCCGTCCGTGTTCTTCGCGCTGCTGAACGCCGCGGCGCTGCGGCCGGGCGACGACGGCCCGCGCGCGTTCGACTGGGCGTGCGCCGAAGCCGTGCCGGCGCTGCGCGGCAGTCCGCTACCCGCGAAGGTGGCCGACGCACTGGCACGGTGCGCCGCCGCGTTCCCGCCCGGCCTGGACCGCCTTCAGATCGGGCTGATGCTCGCCCGCCCGGTCGATGCCGTGCGGGTGTGCGCGTTCGGGCTGACCGCCGACGCCGTGCCGCCGCTGTTGCGCCGCGCCGGCTGGCCGGGCGACCTCGCCGAGCTGACCCGCGTCGTGGACCGATACGCGCCGTTCGCCGACACCCTGTGCCTCCACCTCGACGTGGGCGCGGCGGTGTGGCCGACGGTCGGGGTGGAACTGCTGTACCGCGGGGCCGACCCGTGGGACTGGCAGCCGCCGCGGGAGCCGCGCTGGCACGGGCTGTTTGAACGGCTCGTCGCCGACGGGTACTGCCGGCCGGACAAGCACGACGCCCTGCTCGCGTGGCCGGGCCGCACCCCGTACCGCGCCGCGCTCGTGGACCGGCTCATCGCCGCGGCCGCGGGGCCGGCCGAGGAGCCGCCGGCCGACGGCGAACTCGTCACCGGGTTGCAGCACGTGAAGCTGTCGGCGGGGCGCGGCGGGTTCGAGTTCAAGGCGTACTTCGGCTGCCGGCACGACCCGGGGGGGAACCCATGACCGCCGTCGCGGACGCCGTCGCGCGGGGCACCCGCGCCCTCACCGACGCCCGCTCGCCGGACGGGTTCTGGCGCGACTTCTGGACGCCCGCCGGCGTGAGCGACGCCTGGGTGACGGGGTACGTCGGGGCGGTGCTGGCGGCGTCGCCGCTGGCGGCCGGCCGGGCCGCGGCGCGCGAGGCGTGGCAACTCCTGGAGTGCGACCGGTTCCGCGACGCCGGTTGGGGCTACGGCCCGGCCGTGCCCGCCGACGCCGACTCGACGTGCTGGGCGCAGCGGCTGGCGGAAGGGGTCGGCGGCGGCGGCGAACGCACGGCGGCGGCGGCGCGGTGGCTCGAAGGGCACGTCGTCGCCGGCGGCGTGACGACCTACGCCGACGCGGGTCCGATCCGCGGCTTCCTCGGCCTCCCGGCCGACACCGACTTCGGCGCGTGGTGCGCCGCCCACGACTGCGTCACGGCCGCGGTGGCGGGGTTGCCGGCGTTCCGGGCGCGGCTGGTGCCGGCGCTCCTTTCCGCGCAGCGCGCCGACGGCAGCTGGGGCGGCTACTGGTGGTTCGAGCCGGCCTACGCCACGGCGCTGGCGGTCGAAGCGGTGCGCGACGCCGACCCGACGGCCGCGGCGCGGGCGGTCGAGTGGGCGCGGGAACGGGTGCGGGCGCTCCCCGACGCGGCGCCGGCGTTCACCCTGGCGTGCCTCCTGCGCGTGCTCCCGCCCGGCGGCGCGGAAGCCGACGAGTGCCTGACCCGGCTGCTGACCGCGCAGGCCGCCGACGGCCGCTGGCGCGGCGGCGTCCGCCTCCGCGTCCCGCGGCCGGACGAGCGCACGCCGGACGCGGTGGAAGGGTGGGCGCGGTGGCTCGGCGCCACGCCGCCGCTGACGACGCCCGAGGACACGCTGCGGCACACGTTCACCATTTATTCGCTCGACCAGGCCGGCGTCTTCACCACGGCCACGGTGCTCGGCGCGCTGCAAGCGCTGGCCCCCGAATCGGCGGTCGTGACCGTGCGCGTCGGCGCGGACGTGGTGCCCGACGCGCTCGTCGAGGCGTACCGGCGGAACGGCCACGTCACCATCCCCGGCGCGCTCGACGCCGCCGAGGTGACCGGCGTGCGGCCGGCGCTGGTGGAGGCGGTGTACGCCCTCGACGCCGCGACCGCGAAGGGCGACCGCTCGGCGATGGACCGGCAGGCGCTGGTGCGGGCGGAGGGCATCTGGCACCACGGCGCGGCGGCGCGGCGGTTCGTGCTCGGCGAGCGGCTCGCGGGCATCGCCGCCCGGCTGCTCGGGGCGGAGCGGGTGCGGGTGTTCCACGACCAGGCGTTCTTCAAGCCGCCCGGCGGCGGCCGCACCCCGTGGCACCAGGACCGCTACTTCTGGCCGGTGGACACCGACCGCATCCTGACCGTGTGGGTGCCGCTGTCGCCGGTCGGGCCGGCGTCGGGGCGGCTGCGGTTCGTCAGCGGGTCGCACCGCCTCGGCAGCCTCGGCGACGCCGACCGGTTCAACCGCTCCGACGCCGAGCTGGCGGCGTTCGCCCGCGACAACGGGCTGTCACTGCCGGAGCCGGAGGAGCTGCCGGTGGGGAGCGTGTCGGCGCACGCCGGCTGGACGCTCCACGGCGCGGAGCCGAACACCGGCACCACGACCCGCGAGGCGCTGACGGTGATCTATTTCGCCGACGGCGCCCGGCTGGCGAACCCGGCGGTCGGCCCCGACGGCACGGCTTACGAGCGACAGGCGGCGCAGGTGCGGGCGAAGGACTTGGCGCGGTGGTTCCCCGGGCTGAGCGCGGGCGACCGGGCCGTGAGCCGCGAGAACCCGCTGGTGTACGGCTGACCGGCTCGGGTCTTGAGCCCCGAAGGGGCGGCAGTCAATAGCCCAGGGCGTAAGCCCTGGGTAGCCTGGGCGGTGTCACGATCACCGACCCAGGGCTTACGCCCTGGGCTATTGACTGCCGCCCCTTCGGGGCTCATGACCCGAGCCTCCCACCCAAGGGATCGACCGATGCCCGCACCGACCCGCACCTGGGGGCACATCCCCCCGCCCGCCGGCGGCGCCGTCCACGTCGCGAACGCCGTCCGCAGCGCGCGCCCCGTCGCCGCGCCGCCGCCCGTCACGCTCCCCGCGTCGGCCGACCTCCGCCCGGACTTCGCGTTCCTGCCGCCGACCGACCAGGGCGGTCTGAACAGCTGCACCGCCCACGCGATCGGCGCGTGCGTCGCGCTCCTCGACCGCCGCGCCACCGGCCGCACCGCCCCGCCGTCGCCGCTGTTCGTGTACTACAACGAGCGCGTCCACGACAACGACGTGAACACGAAGGCGGCGGTCCTGATGACCACCGGCCTCGAAGTCGTACAGGCCCAGGGCGTGTGCCCCGAGGCGACGTGGCCGTACGACGAGGCGAAGTACGCCGACGTGCCGCCGCCGGCCGCGTTCGCAGAGGGACTGACGTGCCGCATCGCCCGGTACGAGGCGCTGGCGCAGGACGCGACCGCCCTCAAGCAGACGCTCGCCGGCGGGCTGCCGTTCGTGTTCGGCTTCGCGGTGTACCCGGCGTTCCGGGGGACGCAGATTCAGACGGACGGGCACCTCGTCGTGCCGGCCCCCGGCGACTTCCGGCTCGGCGGCCACGCGGTCGTGGCGGTCGGGTACGACGACGCGAACGACTGGTTCGTCTGCCGCAACTCGTTCGGCCCCGGGTGGGGCACGGGCGGGTACTTCACGATGCCGTACGACTACGCCCTGTCGGCGCAGCTCGCCCACGACTTCTGGGTCATCCGCGAGGTGTCCGCGTGACCACCACGATCGAAATGCCGACCCGCCCCGCCGCCGAGACGTTCGACGACCCGCCGGAACTCGCCGACGTGGCGGCGCTGATGCGGGCGCTGGTGCGGGCGCACGCCGACGGCGTGCTGCGCGCCGCGGCGCTGGAGCACCTGGCCGACCCGGGGAAGCAGCTCCGCGCCCGCCTGGCGTTCGAGACCGGGGCGGCGCTCGGGGCGGCGCGCGCCGCGCTCGTGCCGTGGGCCGCCGCGTGCGAGCTGCTGCACAACGCGTCGCTCGTTCACGACGACCTCCAGGACCGCGACGCCGTCCGCCGCGGCCGGCCGACGGTGTGGGTGCGGCACGGCGACGCGGCGGCGGTGAACGTGGGCGACCTGCTGATGATGCTGCCGCACCTGGCGCTGCGCGAGCTGCGCTGCGACCCGGCGGTGTGCTGGCGGCTGTGCGTGCTGCTCGTGACGCGGGCGGTGGGGACGGTGAACGGCCAGTCGGCCGACCTGGAGCGGCCGGACCGCGGCGCCGCCGGGTGGGACGGGTACGAGGCCGTGGCCCGCGGCAAGACCGGGCACTTCTTCGCCCTGCCGGTGGCCGGGGCGGCGGTGGCGGCCGGGCGGGACGCGGCCGAGGCCGACGCGATCGGCGACGCCTTCGCGGACGTGGGGGTGGCGTTCCAGATGGCGAACGACCTGGCCGACCTGTCCGGCCGCACGCCGCGGCGGCGCGGCTCCGACGTGCGCCGCGGGGCGCTGACGGCGCTGGTGGTGGAACACCTCCGGCGCGAGCCGGGCGACCTCGGCCGGTGGCCCGACGCGGCCGAGGTGGACGCGGTGGCGGCGCGGTTCCGCGCCAGCGGCGCCGCGGCCGGGGTGCTCGGCCGGATGGAGGAGGTGCGGCAGCGCTTCCTCGGCCACCCGGGGGTGGGCCGCCACCCGGCCCTGCAGCGCTGCGGCGACGCCCTGCTGCGGCGCATCCTCGCGGCCGCCGCCGCCGACGTCGCGGCGATCGTCGCGGGTCCGGGCTGAAAGCCCCACGCTACCCGCGGCGCAGCTCCGCGAACGCGGCGGTCATCGCGTCGCGCATCATGGCGCTGTCGTTCGAGTACACCACCAGCCGCGCCCCCTGGCGGATCGTCCGCAGCATCTGGTCCGTCCGCCCGAACCAGCACCCGGCCGCGACGTGCCGGCGGTCGGCGGTGTCGATCACCGTCTTCAGCAGCTCGATCAGCCGCGGGTGGTCGTACTCGTTGGGAATACCCATCGCCGTGGTCAGGTCGTTCGGCCCCACGAACACCGCGTGAACCCCCGGGATGGCGCAGATCGCGTCCAGGTTCTCGACCCCCGCCGGCGACTCGATCATCGGGATGAACACCGTGTCGGCGCAGCGCACGGTCGTGACGTACTGCTTCGTCGCCGGGCTCGGCCACTCGTCGCGGTCGAGGACGCGCTTCAGCGCCCGCCCCTTGAGCGGCCGGTACACGGCGGCGGCCGCGAGCGCCTTCGCGTGCGCCACCTCCTCCACATATGGGACCACGACGCCGTCGAACGAGTCGCACACCTTGGACACGTCGTCCGGGTCGCGGCTGTGGGTCCGTGCCAGGCAGGCGATCCCCTTCGAGTTGAGGGCGTACTTCACCGGCAGGAAGTCGGCGATGTCCAGCGCGTTGTGCTCGGCGGTGACGACGACGAAGTCGAGCGCCCCCGGCGGGAGGAAGTCCACGATTGCGGGGCAGACGGCGTGCTGGAAGAAGGTGCCGTACACCCGCTCGCCGCGGACCAGTTTGTCCTTCATCGCCTTGCCGCTCATGGGGGGCTCCTTGGTTCGCCGCTTGCGGCGGTGCATCGCCGCGAGCGGCGGAAGAATCACGTCAGCAGCGTCAGCGGGTTGGCCCGGCTTCGCAGCGGCATCTCCGCGGGGCGGCCGAGCCGGTGCGACTCGAACGCCGCCGCGATCATCTCGATGATGGCCGCCGCGTCGCGGTACGAGCACTTCGTCTCGCGGTCCTTCTCGACCGCGTCGATCAGGTCGGTGATCGCCGCGACGTGGCCGCCCTCGTAGTTGCCGTCGGTGCGCGGCTCCGGCCGGCCGACCCCCGCCGACGTGATGACCTCCCACGTCTTCTTCGAGCGCCCCGGCGACCAGCTGCTGTCGCGCAGCAGGTCCGCCTTCACGCCGTAGCCGCTCTCCAGCTCGATGACGCCCTTCGAGCCGAACACCTGCACCGCGAACCGCGTCGGCTGGCCCGCCGTCCCCTTGCGGCTGGCGAAGTAGCCCGTGACGCCGCGCGGGAAGCTGTACTGCGCCTGCACGTGGTCGCCGGCCAGCGGGCCGATCCCCTCGGCGCCCTCGCGGACGTGCCGCCGCGCCACCGGCTCGCCGCCCTGCGCCACCGTGGCGTAGCAGGTCGTGGCGCTGCCGCCGGCGAGGCTGCGCATCAGGCCGAAGACGTGCGAGCCGAGCACCCACAGGTCTTCGCCGCCGCCGCGGGCGTCCTCCTTGCCGCGGCCGCGGATCTCGAGCAGGTCGCCGATGGCGCCGTCGGCGATGGCGGCCTTCACGGCGGCGAGCACGGGCGAGTATTGGCTGATGTGGGCGATGCCGAGTTTGAGGTGACGCATCTCGAACGCCCTCACCACGGCGTCGGCCTCGGCGGGCGTGCGGCAGAACGGCTTCTCCATGTAGACGTGGCAGCCGGCCTCGGCCGCGGCGAGGAGCATGTCGTGGTGCTGGTCGAGGAAGCGCGGGCAGACCGCCACGAGGTCCGGCTTCTCCTTCGCCAGCATGTCGCGGTACGCCGCGTAGGCGTTGCGGGCGCCGGTGCGCTGCTGGGCGCGACCGCGGCCGGCCTCGTCGGGGTCGGCGACCGCGACGATCTCGACGTTGGGCACGCGGCGGAAGGCCACGTCGACGGCGTGTCCGTAGTCGCCGCGGCCGGTGTGGCCGATGACGCCGACGCGGTAGGTACGCGGCATGGGGGAGGCTCCGGGGAGGAGCCCTGACTGTGCCGCGCGGGGGGCGGCGGGGCAAGGAAAAAGTGGCGGCACGAAACGCCCGGCGAGCCGACCGCCGTCAGGCGGCGGGTGATGGGAACGTCACCCGCCGCCTGACGGCGGTCGGCTCGCCGTGATACCATACCGCCATGCGCCACATCGCCGCCCTCCTCGTCGCGCTCGTGCCGTCCGCCGCCGCGGCCGACTTCCACATCGCCCCCACCGGCAACGACGCCAACCCCGGCACCGCCGCGGCGCCGTTCGCCACGCCCGCCCGCGCCGTCGCCGCGGCCCGTGACGGCGCCACCGTCGTCCTGCACGGCGGGCGCTACGAACTCGCCGAACCGCTCACCGTCACCGAAGGTTCCATCACCTTCGTCGCCGCACCGGGCGAAACCCCGGTCCTCAGCGGCGGCCGCGCCGTCACCCCGAAGGTCGAAGGCGGCCTGTGGGTCGTCCCCGTTCCCGACGCGAAGAACCTCATCCGTCATGTCTCCGTCGGTGGGAAGCTGCGGCTCGCGGCGCGGTGGCCGAAGGAAGGCGCGTTCCCCATCGCCGGCCTCGCCGGGGCCGACCCGAAGGCCAACTACCGCACCCCCGCCGACAAGTTCGAGTACGCCGCGGGCCAGCTCGACCCCGCGCAGCCCGGCCTCACCGACGCCGAGGTCGTGGTGCTCCACTTCTGGGTCGCCGGGCACTACCGCGTGAAGGCGATCGACGCCGCGACGCGCACCATCACGCTCGACCGCAAGAGCATCCGCCGCTTCACCGAGGACGGCGGCGGCAAGCAGCCCGGCCGCTTCTACCTCCTCAACGCCCCCGGCGAGCCGGCGCCCGGCGAGTTCGTCCACGACCGCGCCGCCCGCGTGCTGCGGTACAAGCCGCTTCCCGGCGAGACGCCCGGCCCGGTCGTGGTGCCGCGGCTCGCGCAGGTCGTGGACGTGCGCGGCGAACCCGAGAAGGAACGGTTCGTGGACGGCATCCAGTTCCGCGGCGTCACCTTCGCCGACACCGCGTTTGACCCCGGCCCGACCGCCGCGGGCGACTTGCAGGCGGCGCAGCACGTCCCCGGGTCGGTGCGGTTCCGCGGCGCGAAGAATTGTACGATCCGCGACTGTCGGTTCGTGAACCTCGGCGGCTACGGCCTGGAACTGGGCGACGGCTGCCGCGCCAACCGCGTGTCGCGGAACGAGTTCGCCGACCTCGCGGCGGGCGGAATCCGCATGAGCGGCGGCGCGGCCGGCTCGCCGGCGGCACTCCGCACCGGTGACAACGAGGTGTCCGACAACCACCTCCACGACCTCGGCCGCGTGTGGCACGCCGGCGTCGGCATCCTGAGCCAGCACGCCGACCAGACGCGCATCGTCCACAACCACGTCCACCACCTCGACTACACGGCCATCTCGGTGGGGTGGGTGTGGGGCTACGGCCCGAGCGTGAGCACTCAGAACCTCGTCGAGGGGAACCTCATTCACGACGTGGGCCGCAAGGTGCTGTCGGACATGGGCGGTATCTACCTGCTCGGCCCGGCCCCAGGCACGGTGGTGCGCGGCAACGTGATCCGCGACGTGGAGTCGTTCGGCTACGGCGGCTGGGGCGTCTACACGGACGAGGGGAGCACCGGCGTGCTGATCGAGCACAACCTGGTGTACCGGACCAAGAGCGGCGGGTTCCACCAGCACTACGGGCGGGACAACGTGGTGCGGAACAACATCTTCGCGCTGGCCCGCGAGGGGCAGCTGATGCGGACGCGCGCCGAGCCGCACCGGAGCTTCACGCTGGAGCGGAACATCGTGTACGCGATGGGGACGCCGCTGTTCGCCAAGAACTGGACCGGCCCCGGCTTCGACGCCGACCACAACCTGTACTGGGAAGCGAGCGGCCAGGCGCCGGCGTTCCCGGGCGGCGCCTTCGCCGACTGGCAGAAGGCCGGCCGCGACGCGAACGGGCTCGTGGCCGACCCGCTGTTCACCGACCCGGCGCGCGGCGACTTCCGGTTGCGGCCCGGGTCGCCGGCGGAGCGCGTCGGGTTCGTGCCGTTCGACCCGTCGGCCGCGGGCGTGCGGGGGCTGTCAAAGTAGTAGGCACACTCCGTGTGCCGTCGCTGCCCCAAAGAACGGCACACGGAGTGTGCCTACTACGTTGGCCGGGCCGGCGCTCGACACCGCCCCCGCAGCGGGGTATGCTTAACATCCTCACCCCAATCACCCCTCTGCCCCCCAACCGCATGCTCCGCATCCTCGGCTCCCACAAGCGGTTCTGCGACGGCCTCACCCGCCGCGACCTCCTCCACGTCGGCGCCCTCGCCCCGCTCGGCCTCACCCTCCCCGACTACACCCGCGCCGTCGCGTCCGAGCCGGCCGCCGACGGGTTCGGCTCCGCCAAGCGCTGCGTCCTCCTCTACCTGTGGGGCTCCCCGAGCCAGATCGACACGTTCGACCCCAAGCCGGACGCCCCCGCCGAAATCCGCGGGGCGCTCGGGTCGATCGCCACGTCGCTCCCCGGCGTGCGCGTCGGCGAGGTGCTGCCGCGCATCGCCGCGAACCTGCACCGCCTCACCGTGGTGCGCTCCCTCGGCCACCAGAGCCCGATTCACGGCACCGCCTTCGCGCTCACCGGCGTGCCGACCACCGACCTGCCACTGGAGGGGAACGTCCGCGACCCGCGGCACTGGCCGTTCGTCGGGTGCGTCGTCGATCATCTCGCCGCCCGCACCGACCCGGCCCCGCCACCGGTGCCGCGGAACTACTGGCTGCCGTTCGCATTCGGGTCGAAGCGCGGCCCGTCGCGGCCCGGCCCCTACGGCGGCTTCCTCGGCCCCGCCTACGACCCGGTGTGGGCCGGGTTCCGCGCCCCCGGCACCCGCTCCGCCCTCCGCGACTCCGGCGACCCGAACACGCCGAAGAAGGATGTCGCCGACCCGTACCTCGGCGTCCTCCCCACCGACCGGTTCGACGCCGGCCCGACCGACGACACGCTTACCCTCGACCGCCTCCACGGCCGCGGCTCGCTCCTCGACCAGCTCGACGCGGGCCGGCGGGCGATGGATTCGGCGCCGACCGCGGCGTTCGACCGGCACCGGGCGCTGGCCCGCGCCGTCGTCACGTCCGGGAAGCTGCGCGACGCGCTGGACGTGCAGCGCGAGCCGGGCCGGGTGCGCGACCGCTACGGCATGACGCTGTTCGGCCAGTCGTGCCTGGCGGCGCGGCGCATCCTCGAAGCCGGCGGCACGTTCGTGACCGTGTGCTGGGACGAGTACGGGCTGGTGAACACCGGCTGGGACACGCACGTCCACCAGACGCCGCGGCTGCGGGACGAACTCGGGCCGAGCCTCGACGCGGCGCTGACGGCGCTGCTGGACGACCTGGACGCGCGGGGGATGCTGGCGGACACGGCGGTGGTGGTGCTGAGCGAGCACGGGCGGACGCCGCGGGTGCAGAACGTGACCGGCGGCGGCCGCGACCACTGGGCGCGGGCGTACTCGGCGGCGTTCGCCGGGGCCGGGTTCGCCCGCGGTCGCGTGGTCGGCCGCACCGACAAGATCGGCGGCGACGTGATCGAGGTGCCGGTGTCGCCGAAGGACGTGGTGGCGACCGTGTGTCACGTGTTGGGGATCGGCCCGGACACGGAGTTGTACGACCGGCTCGGCCGGCCGTACCCCGCCGCCGGCCCCGGCCGGGTGCGGCCGGAACTGTTGGGGTGAAGCGGCCGGC
>Ga0105046_10003036_pt1 | contig 26581 bp, 23 predicted proteins | sample MAT03_FD_78385 | JGI IMG/M metagenome (GOLD analysis project Ga0105046, IMG submission 78385) | Freshwater microbial communities from Lake Fryxell liftoff mats and glacier meltwater in Antarctica - MAT-03 (megahit assembly) | ecosystem: Environmental > Aquatic > Freshwater > Ice > Liftoff...
CTGCGTGAGATCGAGGTGGCTTCGTCGCTTCGTCATGAGAATATAGTCAGTTATATCGAACACGGGACGCATAACGGAATCGTATATTTGGTGACGGAGTTCATCGCTGGAATGGACGCGTCACGCCTAGCTAAACATCGCGGGGGCAAGCTCCATTGGAAGGAGGCGGTGCAGATAATTGAGCAAACTCTGGCTGCACTGGATTTCGCTCACAATCTTGGGTTCGTACATCGTGATATCAAGGAACAGAATATTTTGGTCGACGGCACCTTCCCGCAATCAGTTTCCAAATTAACTGATTTTGGTCTTTCGAAAAGCTATAAACAAACCGGCATGAGCGGCGTTACAATGGTCGGTGACGTGGCGGGAACGATCGCATATATGCCGCCGGAACAGGTGCGCGACTTCAAAGAAGTCAGGCCGCCTTCGGATATTTACGCGGTTGGAATGACTGCGTACAGCCTAATAACAGCCGCTCACGCTCTAGACATCGGTCCGAAAGCCGGGATATCCGAAACGGTCAAAGCAATCTTTGAAAAACCGATCATTCCACTCTCGCAGCGAATACCGGACATTCCGTTAAAGGTTGCGGCGGTAATCGAAACGGCGCTTGCGAAGCAAGTTGAACTCCGTTGGGGCAACGCGGATGCAATGCGGCAGGCTTTGCTCCGGGCGGCTTCCGAACACTAATCTAAACCGTTTGGGTGACCTTCTTTAATGAACGCGGAGCGTCTGGGTCGAGCCCCTTCGCCTCGGAGAGAAGTGCCGCGAACATCTGTGCCGGCACGATAAACGGGATCGGCGTGAGGAATTCGTTGGTACCGGTCTGTAATCGGAGGCTGTTCGTGGATAATGAGGCGATGTCATCATCGTTCGTTATGGACAAACGATCCGCGTGAAGATCCTGGAGATTTTTGAGCAGATCGATACTACTTTTTTTGGTAACTCCGGACGGTGCAAACATGATGACCGGAAAACGTCGCTCGACGATCGCAAGCGGTCCGTGAAAAAAATCTGCCGATGAAAATCTCTCCGCCACGACATAGCATGTCTCCATGAGTTTTAGAGCAAGTTCGTACGAGTTGCCGTAATTCATACCACGCCCGACGACAACGCAGTTTTCCATGAACGTGTAACGGTCGACAATAGCTTTGACATCGGGAAGTAGTTCTAAAGCCTTCGACGCCAGGTCCGGAATCGTCTCAAACGCCAGATCGTTGTCGGCGAGAGCGGCGGCCAGCATGTAAAAATGCAGCATTTGGCCTGTGTAAGTTTTGGTTGCCGCTACTGACCGCTCCCGCCCGGCGTGGATCAAAAGCGTTTCGTCCGCGATCTTCGCCATGGTCGAATCGGCTTCGTTCGTGATCGCAAGCGTAAACGCTCCGGACGCTTTTGCTGAATCGAGCACCGCGTTAATGTCCGTACCTTCACCTGACTGCGACACTCCCACCACAAGGGCCCGACTAAGATTCACCTTAGCGTTGTAAAGCGTCACAACCGATGGGGCCGACAGGGAAACAGGAATACCCGTTGTCACCTCAAGCAGGTATCGGCCAAAGAGCGACGCATTGTCAGAACTGCCGCGCGCGACGATCACTATCAGATCAACGTCGCGGTTCCGCAGAAATTTACTCAAACGCCCCACCTTTTCGCGTTCGGCGCTGATCGTCCGTTCCAATACCGATGGCTGCTCGGCGATCTCCTGAAGCATTAATGACATAACGGGAATAATAACATTCGCTAATCGACGTTAAAAGTAAGATCGAGAAAGTTTATGGAAGGATCATTACCATCGCTTCGCCGGTAAGTGTTACCTCGTCGTTTTGATTGCGGCAAACCGTTTCAAGCGTAACGATCCCTTTTTCCTGTCGAATCGCTTTAACGATGCCAGTTGTCGTGATCACGTCACCAAGAAAAACGGGAGCGATGAATCTCATGCTCTGGGAGAGATAAACGATCTTTTTTGACTGAAACTCATTTCCCAACACTCCGGATATAAACGCTCCGCTCAACATTCCATGCGCAATACGCCTTCCAAATCTTGTCGTTTTAGCGAATTCATCGTCCAAATGGATCGGGTTGTAGTCGCCTGAAACTGCAGCGAACTGCCGGACAAGTTCATCCGTAACTGTATTGATATTAGAAAAACTATCGCCTATTTTGATATTCATATTGTTGAGCTGCCACCGTTCAAACCTCGTCAGATAATGGTGAATCTGCTTTGTCATCAAATTCACGCAAAACGGCATTTATCGCTCCGCCGATCATTAAGACCAGTGCGGTTAGATATAACCAAAGCATGAGGATAATCACCGCGCCGAGGGAACCGTACGTTTTATCGTAATTGTTGAAATAGTGCAGGTAAAGGCGAAATCCGCCGGTCAGTATCAGCCATAAGGTGATAGCCACAATAGACCCGTACGTGATCCAGATCCATCTAACCTCGCGAAAGTCTGGCAGAAAATTGTAGATGATCTCACAAGCAAACAGCATTACGATGAGGATCGAGATCCATTGAATTCCAACCAGAATCAACGTCGAGGTGATCGGTATTCCGATCCAAACTGAGCTAAATTGGATGAGCTGCCAGCCGTAAAAAACGATCGTTAAACCGATAGCAGCGAGAATTGTTAAAACAAGTGTCAGACCGATAGAATGTGCTTTCGTCAAGAACCAGCTGCGACGCTCTCGAAGCCCATAGATCGAATTTAGTGAACCCCGAATGGCATCGACACCAGACGACGCCGACCATAATGTAGCGACGAGGCCGAGCGTTAGCTTTCCGCTCGAACTGCTCGCAGCGACATCCTCGACCGTATTTCGCACGAGCACGAATACCGACGCAGGCATTATTTGCTGTAAATACTCAAAAAGTTCGCCTTTCAATGCGTCGGTGGATTCGAGAATGAGCCCTAAAAAACTTACAAGAAAGAAGATCAGCGGAAATAGTGCGAACGAAAAATAGAACGCGGCCTGAGCCGTCCGATTGAAAACGTCCGATTCATCGGCTTTCTTATAAAGCCTTATGAAAAAGTCCTTCCAATCGAATTCTATTATCGATATCATCTTAATTTATCCTCGGTTACGTTCGAGTAAGGTCATCGTAAGTACTGAAAGCAATACCTTTACCTCTTCATCATCGCCAAGGTGCGCGAGCGGTTCCAGAGCAAACGCACCTTCGAAAAATGCCGGTTGTTTCTTAAGCCTGGCGACTTGCGTGCCATCGATTTTCGAAACAATGTACGACGGATTAAATAAATAACCGGTGAACATACCAACGATCGGCAATGCACCGAGCAGGCCATCGACTACCTTAATCCAGCGGTTTTCTTCCCGGATCTCTATAGTTTGAGTCTCGTTCTCGTCGAAGATCAAATAATGTGCCTTGAAGATCGACCGCATTCCTTTGCGTCGTATCGAGCCAAGACTGCGGCCCTGTGAGTCGGTAAAGTTGTATTTCGCCGAAAAATCAATTATCCGATCAGCCTTGATCTGGTAAAGATGCTGCGTTTGCTGTTCGTCAGCGAAAACATTTATGTCTTCCTTAAACTTTAGCAGCTTCTGTTTAACATAGCCGATCAACTGGCCGTTTGCATCGCGAATGTATATCTGGCTGGCAATTGCCAGCAGCTTAAATGTCAATGTTAATGGATAGTTCATTCTTTCTCCTTAAAGATCCTGGGAACGCGTGCAGAAATGCCGCATGTTACTTCATATGAAATTGTCGAAAGTATTCGAGCAAAGTCCTCCGCCGTGATCGACACATTCTGATCCGAGCCGATAATTGTCACCGGAGTTCCAACGCTAACACCCTTAATATCAGTAATATCGAGCGTTATCCAATCCATTGAAACACGCCCAACAACTGGAACAAGCTGGCCATTTACAATAACATGAGCCCGATTCGATAGATTGCGCGCGAAACCATCATGATAGCCGATCGGGACGGAAGCAATTAGGGAATCTCGCTCGGCAAAAAATGTCCTTCCGTATCCGATACTCTCGCCTTTCGGTACTCTCTTAATCAACGCTATGTCCGATGTAACAGAGATTACCGGAAGAAGTTCCGGTTTTTCAATTCCAGAGGGCAATACATCGCCGCCAAGACCGTAAAGCACGCCGCCGAGCCGAACCAAATTACGTCGCGAATCTGGATGAGCGATAGCCCCGGGCGAATTCGCAAGATCAATGTACGTCGGATCGGAACCATTCTGACGAAACGCTCCGACTGCACGATCAAATCGTGCGATCTGCTGCTCGGTAAAATCACTCGACAGATCATCGGCGGCCGCGAAATGAGTCATCAGGCCGTCAACCTTTAGGCTCGTAAACTCAGTCAAACGCGAGGCGAATTCCTCGACTTCGTCGTACCTGACGCCGATCCGACCCATTCCTGTATCGATCTTGACGTGGATATCGACAATTTTCCCTTGCCGAAGTGCCTCTGCATTGAGCAAGACGGCTTTTTCTATTTCGAAAATGACGGGCGTTAGACGATGCTCGATGATCAGTGATTCTTGACCCAGCCAAAAACTGCCGAGGCAAAGGATGGGCTCGCGAATTCCTGCCTCTCGTAATTCGAAGCCCTCTTCAGGCAGTGCGACTCCGAACCAGTCAACACCTTCCCTAGATAGACGTCTCGCACATTCAACCGCCCCGTGCCCGTATCCATCCGCCTTGACGACCGCCATTACCTGAATCTCGTGACCGATAAACGACCTGACCGACCTTAAATTAAACGAAAGGGCATCGAGATCTATTGTCGCTTTTGTCGGTCTTCCAATTAGCACTTCGGTCATATCGTATTAACGTAACGCATGAGGAACATTTGTGTAACTAGTTGCAAACACGAGCATTAAAGTAGTATCAACTATAGTGGTATATTTCCGTGTTTCTTAGGCGGATTAGTATCGCGCTTGTTCTGGAGCATTGATAACGCGCGAATCAATTTGGGGCGTGTTTGTTTTGGTTCAATAATTTCGTCAATGTAACCCCGCTCCGCCGCGACGTAAGGATTCGCAAATTTGTCCTGAAATTCAGCTACTTTTGCTGTCCGGTAGGATTCGTCGTTTTCCCCAATTTCTCGTCGAAATAGTACCCCAACCGCGCCTTCGGAACCCATTACGGCAATCTCTGCGGAAGGATATGCGAAATTGATGTCGGTGCGAATGTGCTTTGACGCCATCACGCAATATGCTCCGCCATAGGCCTTTCGCGTGATCACGGTGATTTTCGGAACGGTTGCCTCGGCGTATGCATAAAGTAATTTTGCGCCGTGGCGGATGATTCCCTGATGCTCCTGATTCACACCGGGCAAAAATCCAGGCACATCTTCGAACGTTATAATCGGGATATTAAAACAATCGCAAAATCGAACAAATCTTGCGGCCTTCACCGAAGCATTAATGTCTAATACGCCAGCAAGGAAAGCAGGCTGATTTGCGACGATACCGACAGAATAGCCGCCTAGTCTGGCGAATCCGATAACAATGTTGGCGGCGTAATGTTCCTGAACCTCGAAAAAATAGCCATCATCCACCACATTATTGATGATGTCACGGATATCGTAAGGTTGGTTGGCCGACTCAGGTACGATCGAATTGAGCTTTTCGTCGCTTCGATCCGACGGATCCGAGGTCGGTACGAACGGCGGCGTGTCCATATTATTCGAAGGCACGAACGAAAGTAATTCTCGCGTCAAACGAAGGGCGTGTTCGTCAGAATCAGCCGCAAAATGAGCAACGCCCGATCTTGCGTTGTGCGTCATCGCTCCACCCAGTTCGTCTTTGGTCACGTCTTCGTGAGTCACGGTTTTAATAACGTCGGGTCCAGTGATGAACATGTAGGAAGTATCCTTCACCATCACATTAAAATCCGTAATGGCTGGCGAATAGACTGCTCCTCCGGCGCAGGGACCGAGTATGCAACTGATCTGCGGCACGACGCCGCTGGAGAGAACATTTCGAAGAAATATATCTGCGTATCCCGCAAGGCTGACCACGCCTTCCTGAATCCGAGCCCCGCCGGAATCATTGAGTCCGATCACGGGTGAACCAACCTTCATCGCCATGTCCATGACCTTGCAGATCTTTTGTGCGTGAGTCTCGGAAAGCGAACCGCCAAAGACTGTAAAATCCTGAGCAAATACAAATACCTCGCGACCGTCGACGAGGCCGTGACCGGTGATGACACCGTCACCCAAGAATTTTTGTTCTTCGAGGCCGAAATCTGTAGATCGGTGAACAACGAACTTGTCGAATTCCTCAAAACTGCCCTCATCGAGAAAGAAATCGATCCTCTCTCGGGCGGTCAATTTTCCACTTGATCGCTGTTTATCGAGGCGGGCTCGTCCTCCGCCTTCTTCAGCGGCGAGCGACCTTTCTTTCAATAAATCGATCTTATTTTCGTGTTTTAATTCGGGCTGCATATCGAATAAGTTTAGCGATTTTACGCCTCTTTTCAAAACGCCGTCAGAAATGATTAAATTGTGCACACAATGTCAGAAATCGAAAGAATAACAAGCAGAGATAATCGGCGTCTGATCAACGCGAGAAACGTTCGAGATGGAAAGGTCAAGACTCAGATCTTCGTCGAGGGTCGCCGGTTGGTCAGCGAAGCTCTCAGATCCGATCTTATAATAAATGAATGTTTTGTATCTGAAGATTTTAGAGAAGAAGAACTGATCGCGTCACTACGCTTGCACACTGAGAAGGTTATCGAGCTTTCTACCAAGCTGTTTTCAACTGTGGCTGATACGGAACAATCGCAGGGAATTCTTGTTTTGGCTGATCGTCCGATTTCCGGACGGTTACTGATAGAAGAGAATTTGAATTCCAACTCGGTGCGACTAGTAATCTTCCTGAAAGAGATAAACAACCCTTCGAACCTCGGAGCGATTCTGCGAAGTGCCGAGGCCGCAGGTGTCGCGGGAGTTGTCGTTTCAGCAAATTCAGCCGACCCATTCTCCGCAAAAGCGTTGCGTTCCGCAATGGGTTCGGGATTCCGACTGCCGGTTTGGGAAAACGTTACTTTCGACGAGGCTATAAGTTGGGCCGTGACTCATACTCTGATTCCAACCGCAGCGGACACTTCTGCCGACCGCTCATACACCGAAAGTGACTGGAAAGTGCCCAGACTACTTATTTTAGGTTCAGAAGCACACGGGCTGACAAATGAGGAACTTGGAAAGATCCCGGAAAAAGTTAAGATCCCAATGCAAAACGGTGTTGAAAGCCTGAACCTCGCGGTTTCTGCCGCAGTTTTAATGTTCGAAGCTCAACGTCAGATTCAAATCTCGCAACCTTAGCGAATTGCATTACTGTTCGACTCGATGACAGGTTTGGCCGCTTCAAGCTCGGCTTTGAAATTCTTTTGAGCGGTCGGGTCATTTGTAATCGCCAGCCCAATAGCGATGTCGGAAACGATCACCTTGGTGTTTACCGGATCGGCCTTTCCAATGCTATTTCTGGCTTCGACGAAGGCGGCTCGTGCCTTAATAAAATCTCCGGTCAACATATACGCACGGCCTTGAAGATAAAAGTTCTCAGCATCGTCAGGTGCAGGTGCTTTAGAAAGATATGTTGCGGGATCAGCATCGACAAGCCGACGGTTGTCTTCGAACGCACTCAAAGGTATGTTTCCGGAGCGCATTTCTGTGATCGGTATTGTCGAGCTTTGCTCGGTTGGTTTGAGGGTAAAATGATAAACCCCGAAACCGATCACTGCCCCGATTAATAGAAGTCCGAAATAAGAGAATATCTTGCCAATCCCGCTTGATTCGCGAATCTCTGATTGATTAGACTCTCCAAACATGGAGAAGCTGTCTTCCTTGGTTGAAATGGGAGTATCCTGAACTGGTGTAACTTCGGGCTTAACATTAGGAGTCAAAGCCTCAGGTTCATCGCCCTCATTCGACTGCTCCGCAATTTCATTTTTTTGTGCGACATCGACCTGATCGTATTCCGCTCTGGGTTCGGCGTGCTCGACCACTTCCGATTCGACCTCGCGAGTGGCGTAGTGGATGGGTGCGGGGATAGTTTCGTGAGGCGAAAGATCGTCCTCCTCTACCGCTTCTGTTGTGGCTTCTCCACTTTCGCTGGTCTGAGTCGGCACTTTGGTCGGCGAGACAGGTAATGCTAATTCGGCGGTCTCTAGTTCAAGGAAATCTTCTTCGTCGGATGTTCCCTGTGATATCGCACCACGAGCCGTGGCGACCGTTTCTTCGTCAAAATCCGGCATGGTTAGAAAATCATCTTGATTTTCGGCCAATAGCGAATCCGAAAAAAATGGTTGCGTTGCCGACGCCGATGTTAGTTTGACGATGACCGCCGTGAGATTGTCCTCTGCACCTCGATCGTAGCACAATGTTTTAATTCGGTTGCAGATAGACTCTAATGGTTCCGACGCGGCTAAAAGGTTCGCTATTTCCGTGTCTCCGATGTGACGTGTTACGCCGTCCGAACAAAGTAAAAATGTCGAATCGCCGCCCACCATTATAGTTTTCAGGTCGACGTCGACCGTGCTTTCAGCTCCAAGCGCACGACTAATTATGTTTTTGCTGGGGTGATTTTCCGCCTGTTCCTCGGTCATGCGACCGGCGCGAACCTCTTCGGCGACCATCGAGTGGTCGTCAGTTTCGCGATGAAGCGTTCCGACGGAATCGAGCCGATAAAGTCGCGAATCCCCAACGTGCCCGATAGTAGCAATGTTTCCTTCGACGTGCAGAGCAACAACCGTGGTCGCCATTTTGGACAGTTGGGCGAGGTCATTCGACATTTGGTGAATCGCTGAATTCGCCTGTTCGAGGGCCATCCGCATTACGCCCTCGGCATCGACGCCGGCCCGTAGGTTTGTGAACGCTTCGCCAAGTAACTCAACCGCCATTTGGGAGGCGACTTCTCCGGCTTGAGCTCCGCCGACTCCGTCAGCTACCGCGAAAATACCTTTTTGACTGATCTCCAGAAACGAGTCCTCATTCTGAGGTCGCTTTTGGCTCAAACCGCGGTCGCTGATAGCGGCCGATTCGATCTCGAAACTCACTTCCATTATTGTCTCTCCCGCAAATGCATTCGTATTTATACTTTAGTGGCACTACTATCAGGTGTAACATTAACCTGATCCTTCAAGCGGTCCAAAGCATTTCGATGTGAAAACGCCATTAACATTCCCAACATCACGAAACTCGTAATAAGGCTAAAACCTCCGTGACTAACGAACGGAAGCGTAATGCCCGTCATTGGTAACGCACGCGTTATGCCGCCGATATTAACCAACGCCTGAAATCCGATAAATGCTGACAGGCCGATCGCACACAATTTGCTGAACATATCGCGTGAATCTCGAGCAGTTTGAACGCCGGCACTGACGAAAACGATTAGGGCAAAGGTTACCAATAATCCACCAAAAAGTCCAAGTTCTTCTGCCAAAGCGGCAAAGATGTAGTCCGAATCCGACACCGGAATTAGCTCGGGATGACCAAGCCCGAGTCCCCGGCCCGTAAGGCCACCGGAGGCGAGGCCAAATGTAGCCTGGGCCGGTTGGAACGCGAGGACGTCAAACCAAGCGTCAACATTTATGGTTTTCTGCAAACTCGGATCTTCCTCGATCATTTGCGGCAGTTTTGGATCGTTTTTTACAAGGTCTGCATAGTAGTCATCGTAATCTTCTTTCCACCATGAAGTCTCCGGCGACGGCGGGTCAAATCCGTCAAGCCACAGGTGAAAACGTTGCTGGATGCGATTAGGCAGGATGGATTTTACCGGTCCGGCCAGCGTCGGCAAAAGCGGGATCTTTTCTTGAGTATGTGTAGGAAGGGCTCCAACGATCAAGACCGCCATGACGAGTAAAACGCTGCCGATTAGTACGAAACGCTGTGAAAAACGACGAACGGCGACAAGGTACAACGTCGCGTAAACCGAACCGAACACCATCATCTGCCCAAAGTCTTTAAGCACAAAAAATGGAAGAAAGGGAAGTAACGCCATAAAGACAAGCGGTAATACGTCTTTAGCTCTTGGAACTCCCCAATAGGTTCTGGCCAAGTTCTTGTAAAGAATTGCAAGAATTGCAGCGAAGCCGATCAGAAATGGTATTTTTGCCGGTTCCCAAGGCGTCATATTGCCAAACGATTTTCCGGCACGGGACGTTATCGCCGCGAATAATAATGGAACAAGCGTTAAGATTACTATCAGAAACCCATTATTCTGCAAAAATCTTAAGACATCATCACGCCGCATCGCGATGAAGACGAAGATCAGACAACCGATGCCGAACAGAGGTATAAGCGTATTTCCAGACAAAAGTAGTCCGGAAACAGTTGTTTTCGCCGGTCGAAATTTTTCCTTCTCAAGGTCTACCGGTTCGGCGGGTGTCGCCGGAAGGCCCATCAACTCCTTCTTTTCGGGAGAGTAATTCTCCTGAATATAGCGCATCTGGATCGTGTGTATCTTTGCCTCACGTTCTTTAGCGATAGCCCTGAGTTTGAGATGAAGCATCTCACGGGCTTTTTCTCTATCCGACATGTCGGAGTTCTGCACGCGTGCCCGATCTGAGCTATCGATATCAGCGACGTATTCATGGTCGGAAAAAAGACGGTATTGCACCGTTAGACCTATTGAAAATAAAAGAACACAGCTCGTGTAAAGCGTCCAGTTGCCTTGGAAACGCAGGAATCGTTTGAGAAATATCGGCAAGATCGCGAGCAATCCGATCAGTGAGAGATTGCGGATCGCCCCGGGGACGCTTGTTTCGTAACCACGGATCAATGCTCCGTAGTATATAGAGTAATGAGCGATCGCCGTCAGAAGCACGATCAGGGCGAGAATAAAAAAATGTGATGAGGTACGGTTCTTCAATCTTTATCTGCCTTTCTTCTTAGCCGGTTTTGCCGGAGCTGCAACTTTGGGTCGGTATTTCTCGCCTAGGAGTCCCAGCTGTCTTGCCTTCAGGATAATATCAGCTGCGACCGGCCCGGCTGTCCCGCCACCGGATTGTCCGGCACCGATTCCTTCGAGGACGACTGCGATCGCGAGCTGCGGGTTCTCGATCGGAGCGATGCAAATGAACCAGCCGTCGGTTCTGCGATAGGTTAAGTAATCTTTGTATTCGATTGTCTCACCGTTTGGACCACGTTTCTTTTTAAGAACGAACTTATGCTCACCTGTTTTCTCATCGTATGCCGGAACGCCGTCTTTTTCTGCGGTTCCGGTCTTTCCGCCTACCACGATCCCAGTTCCGGCAAGTGCAGCTTTGACACGACCACCGGTCCCGCCCGATTCTTCGGTGACGGTCGACATAATGTCCCGAACCATCGCCGCTTGTTGAGGCGTAAGAACCTGAGAAAACATCTGCGGCTCAATGTCGGCCTCGATCTTGGGCTTCATCAGGCGGCCCTGCATATTGCCTGGGGCCGAGGCGATCAAAGCCATTTGAAACGGCGTCATCTGCGAGGCCAAACCCTGGCCTATACCCTCAAGCCCAAAATCGAAAAGCGTGAGATCTTTTCCGGTCACCATTGTTGAGCGGACCGGGCTGATCGAGTTCGCGATCCGTTTGTTGCTGGTGTTCCAAACTTCGGGAAAAAACCCCTGAGTCAGAGCGTCTTCCGCTTTTTCGACTGCCGAAATTCCCAATACTCTGGCTGTTTCTGCCATTCGCTCGCGTCCGAGGCCATTTGCAAGCTGTGCGAAGTATTGATTACTCGAAACGCGGAACGCATCCCTAAGAGGAGCGTTGGTCATACAAAGGTGACAGTTTCCGCCGGCATCGCAGATAGGCCGCGAACCGCGAAAGGGCGTATAGCATGGGGGATCGTTGCTTGCGGGAAGGTCGTCGTAAAGGAGGCCTTCCTTTCCGGCTCGAAAGGCCGAGATCATCGTCATCGTTTTGAACGTCGATCCCGGAACATAGAACTCACGCATTGCACGGCTCAACAACGGCTTGTTTGCTTTATCCGCTTCTAACTTTAAATATCCATCGAGTGTTTCGACATCGGAAAGTTTGTAAGAAGGGTTTGAATAGACAGCCAGAACGTCACCGGTCTGAGGATTCATGACGACGATCGCTCCTTTTTTCCCTTCGAGGAGCTTCGCGGAATAGGCTTGTAATTCGCGATCAATAGTTACGCGAACATCCTTTTGCTCGGGTTCCGGTTTGCGATATTTCGTAAGGATCTCCCACGCCTCCGGCATTGGATCGGCCTCGCGTTTGTAAAGTGTACGTTCCAGGCCGGGGGTGCCGCGTTCAGTTCCGAGCAGGTGGGCCATTTCCTTTTCAAGTGGGAACGATCGATCAATGCTGCCGTCTTTGCCAATTTTGTATGAAGCCAGAGCCGCGTCCAGTTTGCCGGTACGGTCGAGCATCCATCCTCTAAGTGTGGCGGCCGTCGTGCGGCGATTTCTCAGGTCTTTATAGCTTAGCGCCTGCATCTGACTGTCGGAATCATCAGCGTTTCTGGTCCAGTAAACCTGAAATCCAAAGACAGTGAGAGCCAGGATCACAAATACGAAATGCCATATTCGAAGGCTGCGATTCGCTACGGTTTGGGTGAGTTTCCTGGTGACATCAGGCGGAAGCTGGCGTTCGAAAATAAATTTCGGCTTTCCAAAGTTATCTAAGAAGGAAATTACTAAAAAGCCGATCAAAACGGCGAGACCGATCAGATAAATGATCGAAAGACCGGCTGGTGTGCGTTCGAGGATCTGACCGCCAAAAAGGTTTTCGGGCCGCCAGAATGACCAATCGATAAGAAATAGAAATACAAATTTCATTCGCTTGATTGCGTCTTCGAGGTCGGTTTCTCTAACGGATCGCTTTCGTGGGATCTACGAGTAGTAAATTCAAATCCGTCAATCGAGACGGTCGGCTTTTGAGTCGATGACTCATCATCTTCTACTACTTCGTCGACTACTTCTGGAATAGCCTCGAAAGTCACCTCGATCAATCCGAACTTCACAATATCATCTGCATCCAGCACACTCGCCTTGCCGTATGCAATACGTTCACCGTTAATGAATGTTCCGTTTGTCGAGCCAGTATCGGCAACTGAAAGTATGCCATCAGAGTTTATCGCGAGCGTAGCGTGTATCTTTGAAATACTTGCGTCATTGATCGAGAGCCCGTTTTCACCGGTTCGACCTACCGAGATCCGTCCTGCCGGTCTAAACTCGATGCGACGTTCGACCGCGATATCTTTGAGGTTGAAGCGTGTCAGAAACGAGACTTCGCGATTTTCCGCCTCGATCTCCATTGGAGGAATTAGCCCGCCAACGTTAATTGCCGGGACCGTCACGTTTATCTCCACCTCACGCTCTTCATCGTCAAATTTCTCAAAACCGACAAAAAGTTTTACGCCCTCAATGAAATAGTCGGGTTTTACGTTCAGCGAAACCGGTGCATACGTGTAATACAGGCAATCGTTTATGTGATCTATTGCCACAATTAAGAGTTCGTTTTCGAGTTTTTTTAGAAGTGTTTCGCTGTCTGTTGAAAACTTGTCCCACTGCATCTTTAGTTTGATGTAATGTGGAACAACGATGCCCTTGCCTGGAACAGTCTTGGCCTCAGAATCAAGGAGTTTTTTAATCCGATCTCCAAGTTCGCTCGTGGCAAGACTGCTGGAAGGTATCCATCGCCGTCCCGTAAATCGGTCGAATAGATCACCGATCTTTGTGAGGGCTCCGCGAAGTAGCCAGTCAGCAGAAGTTTTCTTTTGAGGAACCTTTTCTTTTTCTGCCATGAACTCGATACGCTGAAAATCGAAATCTAGAAACCGTCGTAATTCTAACCAAATTCCAGAACAAATAAAACTCGGGCATTTAATGCGAAAGGTTTAACTCTTAATACCGGAGAAAAGTTGAAAATAGTTTTAAGAAGTTTCGACTCTTATCCACCAGGAACCGACTCGCACACTTGTTAACGACCTCCTGAGTGTTGTCCGAAATTCTCTTGATCGCATGAGTTGCCGTGGAGAGGAAAATTTCCGGATTGGGGAGGCTGTGAGAGCACCGTAAAAGGTTCGGAAATTTATTTTAATTTACCGAACTATTTTCTTGCATATCTGATGTTCAACAATGTACAATGAGTTTGGAATAAGTTGTACGCAATATTTTTATTCCATGTAACCTCCCGTTTTTGTAGGTAAATAAGTAAAAAAGTTTTGGGGTCTGGGCGCAGGTAATCGCAATGAAAAATGGTCTTTTTGGTAAAAGGCGATCAAATGCAGGGTATTCCGTGGTCGAGATGCTCGTCGTTCTCGTCATATTGGGCGTTCTTACGGCGATCGCTTTGCCACAGTTATATAACTCCAAACGGCTTTATAAGTCGGAAGACCAATCGCTGAAAGTCATGGATTTGATGCGCGAGGCCGGTCAACTCGCGATAACGAGAAGGCGGACTTTTCGGGTAGAGATCGACCTTACGGCCAACGCTCTACTGATCATCGACGAAAATGGAACGGCGGCAGATCGCATGGTAAAAAAAATCCCACTCGAAATGCCTAAAGAAATACGGATGGACGTTATCCCGACCGGTATCGCGAAACCCAATCCCCCGAACTACGCGGATGCAGCATTTGCAACCGACGCGATCGGTCATTTAGAGGGGGCGACAACTGTAATCGGCAATTCTGTATGGGCGGGCCGGTTTAGAAGCGACGGTTCTGTCGTAAACGCTGCAAACAATCCGATAAGTGTAAATTTCTACGTTTGGCCGCCTGTTTCATTTGGCAGCCCTAACCCGCGTAATTCAAGAGAGGTTCGTGCCATTACGCTCTTCGGAGGAAGCGGTGCGATCAGATACTGGAAATTCAACGGTTCAACTTTTGTCACAAGCCAATAAAGAGGCAGGAATTATGAAACGCAACTCAGAAGCAGGCTTTTCCTACATCGACGTGATGATCGCCTTGGTCATTTTGATGGTCGGGATTTTGGCAATGTTGTCGGGCATCTCGGCCTCGATCCTTCAGTCAAGAGGTCAGGAGCAGCAGACACTAGCAAAGCAGATCGCAACTTCGACAATGGAATCCATTATGTCAGTCAAAGAAACTGACCCCGCTCGTCTAGGTTGGGCGGCCGTGGGAAACGTGGGAAGCAATCCGAACGAACTGGGCGTAGCACAGGGTATTTTCGTCACCGGATTTCAACCCGTCTTTCTAAACGCCGGTCCTGACGAAGTTATTGGAACCGCCGACGACAATGGGTCAATGGTGGCACAGTTACAACGACGAATCGTCATTACCGATATCTGTGACCCGGATCGTCCTTCACCTATATGCCCAACCCCGGGCACGAAGGCGATAAGAATGCGAAGAGTTCAGGTAACTATCACTTACAACGTAGGTAGCTTACAGCGTCAAGAGCAATTGGCTACTGTGTTGACGGACTACGCCGTTGATAACTAAGAGGAAATCAATGCAGATCAATTCGACAATAAGTAAAACTAAAAAATTCGGGCGAGCGAGTGGCGCGAACGGATTTACAATTATCGAACTACTTGTATCGTTGGTAATTTTCACTATCGTGACGGGTTCGGTTTGGGGCGTTTTGCGCGCAGCACAACAAGGTAGAGCGGTCGTTAATCAGCAGACGCAACTCGCAAAGAACGTTCGCGTCGGTCTTAATTTGATCGGTCGCGATACTTACAACGCAGGCTTCGGTTATCCTTTAAAAAACACAGTTGTCCTACCTGATAATAGGATTTCAGCTCTTTTGGGGTTGCCCAACGATTTCGACACGACACGCGACACTGTCCCGCCGATCATTGCCGGAAACCAGATCACGATAAATACTTACAACACACTGCCAAATATCAGAACTGATCAGGTGACCTTTCTATTTAAGGATTCGACCTTCAATCTCGTGGGCCCAGGGGCCGATGCAGTATCCCAACCTTTAAATGTGAACGCGGCAACTACCACTGGCGGTGGTATCGACGAGATCGTTCCAATTTCCGGCGTCAACGCTTCTTGCCGGGTCAACGATATTTACCTGATCACGGGTAACACCGGTTCAACACTTGGACTCGCGACCGCACTTGGCGGTACTAACAGAATTCAGTTTTCGAACGGAGACGTACTCGGTTTCAACCAGACAGGATCGGGAAACCCACTTCGCGCGATAACGATCCCGGCAAGTATCACTAGAGTTAAGATGACGACGTATTTTGTTACGGCTGACGGAATTCTTACCAGACGCGAATTCGCAAATGTTCCGCCGGCAATTCCAGCGGTCGCATTTGTTGACGAGCCCTTGGTGTACAACGTTGAGAATTTTCAGATTCAATACGTAATGGACAATGGGACGCTGCTCGACAACCCGAGTGCCGGACCTGACCTGATTGCCGGCACGGCCGACGATTCTCAGGCAGCACTTGCCGCGGTCCGACAGGTTAGATTTACGGTCAGCGTACGTTCACAGGAACTAAATGCTGCCGGACAGCCTTATCGCGCGGTAATGACCTCAACCTTCAGCACTAGAAATCTTGGCTACGAGGCAAACTAATTAATTAGCAGGGCAAAAAAATGAACGAAGTAATAACTGAGCAAGAAAACGTTTTAGATCTGGCTGGCGACCCGCGCCAAAGAGGATCGGCGATCGTCATATCGCTATTTGTTCTGGCGCTGATTTCCGTTTTCGTGGCACTAGCGTTGTCGCGTTCGTCCGCCGAAGCGGCCGCAGTTGGAAACGAGACGGCTGAGGGGCGAACATTCTATGCGGCTCAGGGCAGCCTCGAGATGATGACTCGTAATTTTAATAAAAAATTCGAAGTCAATATTCAGCCGGGCTCGGTTGATTTTGACGACGTGCGAGCCTCCGCCGTACCGGGATTATCGACAAGCGACGGCGGACGATATACATTTCTGCAGGAAGTGTTGCAGACTTCTAACAACCTACCGGTGGTGCTGACCGGCGGACCATTCGGCGGCCTGTATGCGAAGCGCGACAACTGGCGATTGCGAACAACCGCGACAGACGATACCGGAGTTCAGGTTCAGCTCACTCGAAACATCCTTAACAATCTGGTTCCGATCTTCCAATTCGGTATTTTTTATGATGATGACCTCGAGTTCCATCCGGGGCCGCGTTTTGATTTTGGCGGACGCGTTCACTCGAACGGATCGCTCTTCCTGCAAGCAGGAACGGGCGTTTACTTCTCGTCGAAGGTAACGACATCCAACTTCGTTTACACCGACACATCCAAGAATGGCAGTCCATGGACAAACTGGAGCGATAATGTTTTCGTAAGGAATGCTTCGGGAACTTATGTTCGGCTCCGCTCGAATATGGGGAGCGTTCTGGCATCACCAGTAAACGGAGCGCCGGTCGTTTCAAACCCAACACCCACGATACCGCTTCCGACGGCATATAATTCTGCGAGTTGGCCAACCAACGTAGGTCTTTTTGACGGAAATCTGACTGCCAACACGCCTCTACTGCAACTGCCGCTGAAGCTCAACAGTGGTAATACCGCCCCGGATCTTAGCCTCAGCGAGATTATTAGACGTGGCAAGAAAGTAGGTGATTTGTGGAACAATGGAACCGGTTCGGTGGCATCGCCAAACATCATACCTGTTACGGCCGCTGCCAGCGACGATGCGATTACGGCTTCTGAGCGATATTTTAATAAAACTGGTATCCGCATCAGCCTTGCGGACAGGAGACAGAGATTGCCCGGTTGCGCGACTGCTACCGACTCGACGCTTCCGAGGTGCGGAATTCGGTTGGACGGCGATACGTTCGGCTTCACGGAAGGCGGAACAAATCGCGTCGGCTATCAACCTCTTCCAATGCAGGGGTCGCCCGCTTACACCGCGACAAAGGTTAACGGCGATAGATTTGCCAGCGGAACGAGCGGAGGTCATATAAAGGAAACCTGGATCAAGGTTGAAACCGTGATCTACAACCCGGCAACCGAAATTTACGACACGCAGGACATCACACAAGACATCCTTTCGCTGGGTGTAACACAGGTACCTGTTTCATTAACGACCGGTCTTCCGCTCACGAGCACTGACACCAATTTCCGTTTTAGAGACGCTACTTACTACACAAGCGGCATCGACACGCGTTCAATAATAAAACTGCAGCGTTACGTCATTCCCGGCGGCCCTCTGCCAGGCAGCGGCACCTATATTTCCAACGTAAATAACTATAGTTACGTTACTCCGGGAACTGTTCCCAGCGGCGGCAACTGTAATAACATCCCGTCCGCATCAACACTTACACCGGTCGGAAACACTGGCACACTGGCGCCGGCCCCAAGTTTTTTCCCGAACGGCTTCACCGGCGATAACCGGGCTTCTATGCGTAATGCCGTTATAGGTAACGTAACGACCGGCCCAGTTCCGTGCGTCGTGCCTTTTCCGATCAAGATGTTCGACACCCGCGAAGGCCTTTACAATGACACTGATAGCGTGTTCAATCCGACGGCCGCTGGGAACTACGGAACAAACGTTCCCTGGGCCGGCGTGATGAGCATGGTCGATATAGATGTTGCAAATCTAAAACGGTTTCTCGACGGCACGTGGGATGCCAACATGCCGACGACAACTCCGTACTTCACTTTAACCGGGCACGTACTTCGCGGGAACGATATTCCGCAGCCAGGGAATGTTTCTCCCAAAGCGGGCGGCTGGGTCGTCTATGTTTCCGACCGCCGTGGTGATTTCGATTTCGATGGTGAATACGACATGGAGGACGTTTACGGCAACAACGACGGTAACCTTCAACTTGGAGAGGACGTAAATAAAAACGGAATACTCCAGCGTGATTTCGCAAATGAAGCTTCGCGTTACACCGGTGCGGGCAGCCATATCTCGCCCGATATCGCGGCCACCTTTGATCACAAGTTTTACCGCAGGGGCGTTCGGCTAATAAATGGCCAGACCATTCCCGGCATTTACAACACTACAACACCTACAAATACCCGTGGCTTCACTTTTGCTTCGGAGAACGGGGTTTACGTGCAAGGAAACTACAATGCCACTGGAATCGTATCGGTCGGAACGCCGACACCATCGACGGATTACCTACCCTTAAGTACCACGTCGCTTGATGTTCCCGCGTCGGTGGTGGGCGATTCGATCACAATTTTGTCCAATGCATGGCAGGATTCCGCCAGCTTTGCATCGCCTTTCGACAAAAACGCCCGCCAGGCATCTGACACGTTCATGCGCTTCGCGATTTTGTCGGGTGACACGATCACAACGCTCAATGGCACTCCGAATCAAGGCGGCGGCGATCTGAAGATGAACGGCGGCGTTCATAACTTTAAACGCTTCCTCGAAGACTGGGGCGGCAATAGGCTCAGCTACAGCGGTTCGCTCATTAACCTTTTCAATTCGTCTAACAACAACGCCCCGTTCAAATGCTGCAACCGTGTTTACAATCCACCGGATCGAAATTGGGTTTTTGACGCCACCTTCCTGGACGTGAACCGGTTGCCGCCAGGGACACCGTACTTCCAATACGCCCAAACTACTGGTTTCCAGCGAACGAACGATTAGTATTTAGCAGTTTCCGAGACCGAATTTACTACGCCCGAACGGCCAGATAAAACTGGATGTTCGGGCGTATTTTTTTCTATCGTTAAATGAACTTTCACTTTGTGATATCGTAATTTAGTCTGGGAATGTCGCGACATCTATAGCTTTCTTTGTGCCTGATGAGAGAACTCGTTCTAAACAATTGCCGGATCGATAAGCGGTACGATATCCGGAGCGAACTCGGCCGCGGCAGTTACGCGGAGATCTTTTTGGCTAGCGACAATCTCGCGTCTCCGCAGTCGCCTCACAGCTCAGTTGTAGTTAAGGCCCTAATGTTTTTCTCCAAGACGACCTCGATGCCGATCTTGAACGGACACTCGTTGAGAATTTTCAGAATGAAGCAATTGCTCTCGATCGAGTAAGGCACCCGAATATCATAAGCCGCCTTGGTCACGGCACCGCACGCGACTTAAAAGGGATGATTTTCCATTACCTCATCCTCGAGTATCTTTCAGGCGGAGATCTGCAGAACGCTGTGCGTAAAAGGGAAATACCGCTGATACAGGCTTTAAGTTATATAGAGCAAATATGTGCCGGGCTCGGACACGCTCACAAGAACGGCGTTATTCACCGCGATATAAAGCCGCAAAACCTGTTGTTAACGGGTGATCTTGCAACCGTTAAGATCGCGGATTTTGGTGTTGCCCGGTTTTCCCTGGCTGACTCGCCGATAACGCGGGTTGGGACGAATGTTTATGCTCCGCCCGAACACAGTCCAATGTTCGCGGGGCAAACGGGGAGATTAGATGTCGAGAAATTGACTCCCGCAGCCGATATTTATTCGCTTGCAAAGTCAGTTTACACTCTGATCACCCGTGAATCTCCGAGAGCGTATTCAAATCGCCCGATCGACGATTTGCCGCCGGCATTTCGTTACGAAGAATGGGCGGACGACCTGATCCGCATTCTTAAGCGAGCGACTCAGTCCGAAGCGGGAAAACGCCCACAGACAGTTGACGATTTCTGGGGAGAACTCGACATCGTTCGTCGCGTAGTCGCCGACGAGGAAGTAAGCACCGTTATCAAGTCAAGAAATGTCGAGCCGCAACCGCACGTGGCTCGCGGTTACACGCCGATCGTCCCTAAACAGCCGAATTTCGAACCAACAACTGATCCGGAATTTAGAGTCGACTCGCCGCTCGAGCAAATATTACCTACGGCGAATTCTCCGGTTGCACATTCGCCTTACGCCCCAAAGATAAATATTTCGATCGGGTCGAATTCGAATGACGGGGTTCAACCGAAGAAAAAGAGGGTTTTGCGACGATTTGCCGTGTTTTCCTTATGCATTATTGCGTTCACCGGCATTTTATATGGCACGGCAAGTTATATGCGTGGTGTCGGGATACTGCCTCAGATCCTTAGTCCTTTTAAGACTAAAACAGCGGTTGCGAATACGGATATTTTCCTACGATCAGGGCCAAACGCCGATAATGATAAGATAGGTCTGGTCACCAAAAACTCGAAGGTAAAGATTGTAAATACGCAGAATAATTGGTATCAAGTTGATGTGGTCGAGCAGGGAAGAGTGCGTAATCCGGCCGATCCGAAAACTCGCGGATGGTTAAATGGAAAGTATCTGGAGATCGATAATAATTAGGCGGGGAATAATAATTTGAGCGTACTGGATAAAGTCAGAACTTGGATCGACGGCGACTCTTCGGAAAGGGCATTAGAAGAGGCGGCCCGTGACGCGCAGGTGAAACCACGCAGCAAGGCCGAGGGATTTATCGTAAAGATCGCCCGCGAAGTAGAACGCGTAATGCAAGCGGAAATGGTTCCGCTGCCGCAGGGAACAACGATTATTCCCACCGAATACACGATATTTCTAAGCGCGGACGACGACAAAGAATGGCAGGGAGTGAAACGTAGAGGGCTCGAACAGGGGCTTTATCACATTCTTGCAGACCGAGCGAAAGAGATTGCCGGGAAAAAAAAGCTTGAAACAAAATCCTTTGTGATCGAATTACGAATAGACGGAACTCTGGAAAAGGGAGACCTTCGTGTTCAGCATAGTTGGGAAGATTCCGCCTCGAATAAGACGGGCGTTCTCGCTCGTCCTAAATCACCTTCCGCAGTTCCTCCGGCGATACTGCCTATTGATCCGGTCATTAAACCGGTAGAGCTTCCACTAAACTATCAAGCTCCGCCGACGATTCAACAAGCAGTTCCGCTCGCACCGCAGGATGGTGAAGAAATGACTGCCGTTGCGTCGAGAATGGCCGAGCTTTATCGCCTCGAGATCTGGCGTGGCGGTGTTCGGCAGAATGTGGTTCCGATCTACCAAAAAGAAATTGTCATCGGACGTGGTTCGAAATCGAAGCCGGTAGATATCTCACTTTCCGGCGACCCGGAAATAAGCCGCAGGCATTTATCTTTGGTAACCGACGGATCCGGCAATTTCTGGGCAGTAAACGAAGGCCGAAATCCTGCCGCCGTGAACAATTACGAACTTCCGGCGGGCCAGCGATTCGCGGTTCAACCGGGAACTCCGCTGAATATTTGCAGCTACATGCTTCGCATCCAGCCGAAGTAGCTTCAATTGCCGTTTCGATGTTCCTCGATACCGCGTTTTAATAGCTAGCTTTTTGCAAAACTTCCCGCAGACATCTTAGTCAGCCGTGTCTTAGCCTCGGCGAACTTATTCGCCGTATCAGGATGTTAACCGTTGTCCTACGGATATTTTGCCTTAAATTCCGCTTCTAGTTTCAACAGCTCTTCAAACCCTTTAAGGCTTTTTGGATTCATCTCCTTTGACGCTCCGGCCAAAGTGTATGCAGTGCGCCGAAGGGTATCGGTTGATTTCGCCAAAACAATCGCACCTTTCGCCAGTGAAACTGCGTTCCGGCGCCTTGGTATAGTTGTCGCAGCATTTGCTTCGCTCACTGTTTTTCGAAATTCAGCGAAATCAGAATCAAAAATTTTCTGATAGATCTTGTCAGCCGGTATAAAATCGCGCCTGTTAATATTAAGATCTGCTTTCTGGATCAGGATAGACTGATCAGCGCTCAACTTTTTCTGTACGTCCGGTGAACCGAGATCATATTTACCAGTTTCGAGTTGGACGAAAAGTGCCTGTGCGGCGTCGTATTTACGTTCTTTGATCAGACGGCCGACCGAAGACGAGAAATCCTTGCGAAGATTTTCCTCCGTCGACAGGAAATACAACCCGCCCATCGCCTTCCCGAGCCAAGAATCTAGATACATCGCAAACCGGCCACGGGTTAAAGGTTTGGCTCCCGGAGCGAGCATCGAACTGTCCGCGAAGCCGCCCAAGCAAGTTAGATATTGAGCGGCATCTGTCTCATTTACCACTGCCGAGGCCCCGGCCACTTTACAAGTTTTGCCGCCGAGAAGACGGGACGGAACATCGCTTGCAGCGGCAAGGTTGCCGAGAACGTTTTGTGCCTGGCCCACATATAATTGAAAATCAGTCCGTGAAAGATTGTCTGCCGCGTTAAAGCTCCTATTTTTTGTCAAACCACTAACTCCGTAACGCTCGATCAGCGACTGCAAAGCTGAGAAGTACGGAGCTTTTACATCGGCATCAATTACCTGAGAGATACTTACCGGGTCGCCCACTTGTGCATGTAGAACGGTGGACATCGAGAGGGCCAATACAATGATCGCGAATAAATTTTTGAGTTTCATGTGTCGATAATTCTCCTTATTATTTCTTAGGATCGAACTGCGGCCGAGGCGGTGATCTGGTATCTGAACGCGCATTTGCAGCAATCTCTAACTTAAATCGCAGAATGTTTGGTCGAAAGATGTCATAAAACTTATCTGGATCGACATTTTTTCTATTTTTTCTCTTTTCCTATAGATCAAACGAGTTTTCATCGAATGGAAAGTGTCTTGTTTCGATCAGTTTGATCAGTTCGTCCAAAGTTTGTTCGGCCTTGGCCGTTATATCTTCCGGATAGCTGAAAATCACGGTATTTTTTGCAAAGTCTTCGCGATCCAGGATCTGATAACAATAATCCTTATCAACAATAACGTCCAGATCGAGATCAACGTAATCCAACACGCCATCGCCGAATGTCGGCGGCATATTTATGTTGCAATAATAGTTCCGAAAGGTTCCGTCGCTCTCGTAAAAGCGAAAAACATTGTACCAACGGTCGAGCCAATAATATTCGTGAGAGATCGTCCCTTTTTTTATAAAACCGAGATCGGAATGTTCTACATCTTGATCGAAAACACCTGAAAAAGTAAGCAGGGGACCTTCCCGAGAGACATATTCACAGTGCCACGATCGGCGAATGCTTCCGTCGTACTTTCTTGAGTTAACGGTGATCTCCAAATTACCCATCGGCCTGTTCAGGGGTTCGAACGATCAAAACCGAACAGTGAGCGTGATGTACGACAGAACTCGAAACCGAACCAAGAAGTAATCTTTCCCAACGAGTGTAGCCGTGCGACCCGAGCACGATCAGATCTGCTCCGATTTCTTCCGCAGTCTCGACTATTCTGCTGTCAGGTGAACCGAAAAGAACATTGGTCGTGATCTCTACCTCGGGAAACCGGGCAGAAAGTAATACAGAGGTCTCTGAAACTACGGCTGCCGCATTATCCCTTCCTGCCTTTTCCATCTCTGCCATGTCGGGAAGGTAACCGCCATAGAGATCTATTGAGAACGGCAAAGCCATGTCGACGACGCTGATTACATGAATTAGATCGCCGCTCGTCAGATTATATCTGGTCAGCATTTCTGCTGCCGCTTTTCCATGCTTCGTGCCATCAGTGGCGAGAATTATCTTCATATTTTTCTCCTTACTTTTAAAATAGAATCAATCGAAAAAGTATTTATTCTTCCGTTTCGGTTTTCCGACCGGTGTAAGTATTGCGAAGCCGGCCAAGCAGGTCAAATAGAACAAGGCGTTCAGTTTCACTTAATCCGACCAGACAGCTTTCTTCGAGATCGATCCACTGTGCCTCAACATCTGTTCGCGTTGAGTAGCCGTTGTCGGTTAAAAATATCCTTGTCGAACGGGCATCATTTTCGAGGCGATTTCTTGTAACGAGGTTGACGTCGATCAATCCTTTGATCATTTTGTTGATGGTGGGTGCGGAGAGGTTTAGACGATTGGCAATATCTATTTGCCGCAGACCGTCCTTTTCCCAAAGCTCGAGCAGGACAAAAATTTGCCCGCCGTGGAGCCCGATGACTCCCATATTTCTTTCGAGGGAATTACGGAATGCAGTTGTGACCTTCGCCAAAAGGTAGCTGACCGTCTCTTCAAATTTAATATTTCCCGCCATTATTTCCTTGTTTCGATTAGACCTAAGTTTATAACGTTAGCTCACTTATTAGAAGTGATTAGCCCTGCAATTATCTAAGATTAGCAGGCTAAGTTTTGATTATTAGCTGGCTAATAATCAAAACTTAGCACGGTATGTTTTATTTATGAAGTAGGCTAAGATTAATTTATGAAAAAGGCTGAAAAACTTAAAAATGCACGCAATTTGATGCTTAAGCTGCATAAATCCATGCTCGATAATGAGCGGGAAATATACGAGCGGCTTAACGGACCGCTTAATTCATCGCAATTTTTAGGTCTTCTGCTTGAAGACAAAGATTTTGAATGGCTGCGAAAGTTCTCGATGCTGATCGTCGAGATCGACGAAATGTTTGCGGCCAAGGATGGCATTCCGGAAGAGTTGATCGATGCGAATTTAGAAAAGGTGACGGAGCTGGTGGAGATGAAAGAACCGGATGAACAGTTTCGCGAAAGATATCAGTTCTCCCTGCAAAGTGTGCCTGAGGCCGCGTCGCTTCACAGTGAAATAAAGTCAATAATGTCAGAACGTCCCGCGTAAGCAGGCGATCCGAACACAAAATACCTAATAATTTACTTTAAGTAGAGATCTCTAAATGCCCGATCAAGCAGCCGATCGAGACAATCTTTAACGTCCGCTCTTTTTCCAGTCCGACAAAAATCCTTCGAGGCCTTTATCGGTCAGCGGATGTTTTACAAGTTGCGTAATTATCTTAAAAGGAATGGTCGCGACGTCCGCACCGGCGAGGGCACAGTCCACAATGTGCATAGGATGCCTTATTGAGGCCGCCAAAACCTCTGTTTCGAATCCATAATTGCCGTAGATCTGCACGATCTCCTCGATCAACTGCATTCCATTCTGCCCGATGTCGTCGAGGCGTCCGATAAATGGCGAAATATAACTCGCACCCGCTTTCGCGGCAAGCAGTGCCTGCGCGGCTGAGAAACATAACGTAACATTTACCTTCGTGCCTTCGCTGCGGAATGTGCGGCAAGCTTTTAGTCCGTCGAGCGTCAAAGGAACCTTGACGACAACGTTGTCAGCTATTTTCGCTAATTCGCGGCCTTCCGAAAGCATTCCGGCGGTGTCTAATGCGGTAACCTCGGCAGAAACATCGCCTTTTACAAGCTTGCAGATCGCCGCGATATGTTCCTTAAAATCAATATCTCCTTCTTTTGCCACCAGCGAAGGGTTCGTCGTCACGCCATCGATCAAACCAAGCTCAACCGCCTCTTCTATTTCGTCTAAATTTGCTGTATCGATAAAAAATTTCATATGTATTTAATGGTAAACGGTAAATGTAAAACGGTTAATAAACTGCAATTTACCATTTACCATTTACTACAGTGTTCTGTAAGATTCCAATTCCTTCAATTTCAACTTCGCAGATGTCTCCGGGCGAAAGTTTTGATGCTCCGGACGGAGTTCCGGTCGCGATAATTTCGCCGGGCATCAAAGTCATCTGTCTTGAGATATATCGTATCAGAAAATCGACCGGGAAAACCATTTGCGAGGTGCGGCCCGATTGTTTTATCTCTCCGTTAACACGGCAAAGAACTGCAAGATCTGTCGTGTCGAGATCGTTAATGATATGTGGGCCGACGCAGCAGAAAGTATCGAATGATTTACCGCGAGTGAATTGTACGTCATTGCGTTGGATATCGCGGGCAGTCACATCATTCAAACAGGTGTAACCGAGAATGTAATCTTTTACATTAACTTCATCATCTAAGTCCTTACACTTCTGTGAGATAACAA
>Ga0105046_10003043_pt1 | contig 26534 bp, 23 predicted proteins | sample MAT03_FD_78385 | JGI IMG/M metagenome (GOLD analysis project Ga0105046, IMG submission 78385) | Freshwater microbial communities from Lake Fryxell liftoff mats and glacier meltwater in Antarctica - MAT-03 (megahit assembly) | ecosystem: Environmental > Aquatic > Freshwater > Ice > Liftoff...
AAACTCGCACCGCAACCGATGCCGGAAGACTGCCTGCTGACCGGCACGTTGGAGCAGACCAACGAACCCTACGCCATCGCCAAGATTGCCGGGCTCAAACTGGTGGAGAACTGCAACCGCCAGTACGGAACCAATTTCATCAGCGGCATGCCGACCAATCTCTACGGCCCCGGGGACAACTTCGATCTTAGCAGTTCGCACGTGCTGCCAGCGATGATGCGCAAGTTCCACGAAGCCAAGCTTGCTGGCGATGCACCGGTGACGCTGTGGGGCAGTGGTACGCCCAAACGTGAATTCCTCCACGTCGACGACCTCGCCGACGCCTGCCTGTTCGTGCTGAAGAACGTCAAAGCCGGCATGGTTCCTGGTGACCTGATCAACATCGGCTGCGGTGAGGACCTCGCCATTGCCGAACTGGCGACGCTGGTGCAACACACCGTCGGTCACTGCGGTGAGATCAACTGGGACCGCAGCAAACCCGATGGCACGCCGCGCAAACTGCAGGACGTCTCACGCCTGAAGTCCTTGGGCTGGAGCGCGAAGATCAGTTTGGCTGATGGCTTGGCATCGACCTACCGCTGGTTCCTCGCCCAGGGCCTTGATCACCTGCGCCAAGTCCACTGACCACCCGTGGGTGATGCTTCGCCGCCACACGGATCACCCGACTCCCGTGATGCCGTGCTCACGCCCGCTCAATGCCATCCGCGTCAACGGTACGTGTTCGCCGCAGCCCTTCCGGTGGCCGCTATCGCCATAGTCTCGCTGTTCGCCGGCTCGACCTGGCTGGGTGGATTGTGCCGGCACTGGTCGCACCTCGCCGCCGTGCTGCTGCTGCTCGCCCTGCCACTCTGTTGGCCACTCCGGCGACGCATGCTGCTGCTGGCGATCGCCGCGCTGGCCGGTGCGTGGCCGTGGGTATTAACGACGTTCCATACACGAGCACCGAGCACCGACCACGGTATCTCGGTGCTGTCCGCCAACCTCTATGATTTTAATCGTCGACGCAGCGAGGTGTTGGCCAGCGTGCTCGCCAAGGATGCTGATTTGGTCGGGGTTCAGGAGGTGTTGGCCGACGATGAAGCACGCTTCGCGACACGATGGCCTTACCGGGTGTGGACGCCTGGACGCGAACTTCTGGCCAGCGCGTTGCTATCGCGTCATCCGATCATCCACAGCACGGTGCATGATCTTGATGGGTTTGCGCTCATCGACGCTGATGTGGCACTGCCGGAAGGTACTTTGCGCGTGCTGGTGGTTCATTTGTGGTCGCCGAAGAAACCGAGTAGTGCCAGTCGGCGCGATGCGCAACTGCAACGACTGGCCGACCTGATCGCTGAACGAGCCGGTCCGGTCCTGCTACTGGGAGATCACAACTGCACCTTGGCATCACCAGCGATAGCGGTCTTGCGTGAGGTCGGGTTACTTCCGCCACCGGGCCTGCGGCCAGCCACCTGGCCAGCGTGGCTCGGGCCCTGCGGGACAGATCTGGATCAGATGTTCGGACGCGGGGTCCGCCTGTCGCCGGCCACTCCGGTCACTTTACCCGGCAGTGACCATCGCGGCTTACACCTGTTCCTGCGTCTGGACGTCCGCTGATCACCGCCGCCCGAGCAGGCGGCGGATCAGGCGCTTGAACAAACCAGAGCCGAAGACTTGCTGTGAAAAGAAACGAAAACACGGTAGCGGCAGGAACCTGGCGGCCTGCCAGAACCAGCGCTGCTGCCAATGTTGGGCAGCGAAATACGGATGGTTCAGCACCTGCTGGAGACGAGTACGGTCATAGGCGCCATCGCCATACCACGTGTCAAGGAAGCTGAGCCCCAGGTATTCCAGTGACGTTTCCAGTGGCGGATATCCTGCGAGTGCTGCAGGAGCATGGGTGTGCATCCAACTGGTGATTTGGGCGTGACACCGTTCACAGCGGATGCGCTGACGTTTGATCTTCAGCGGTGTGGTTAACTGGTCAGCACCCGCACCACCCGAGTCGGATCTGCTGTGAACCCGGTAATCACTGAGCGGCTGTTCGATCCAGGCGCCGATGGCAGACAGCGGCAACAGATGCCAGAACTGAATGTCTTGGGCGGTGTCGCGATGGATATCGAGGGGCAGGAGGCGCTGTAGGAGTTCACGACGGAAGGCCAGTCCTGAAGTTGGGGTGCTCACCGACGAAGCGGCGGTCATGGCCACCACGTCGCCGAAAAAACCCCTGGGCGCGTCACCCAGATACGTTGGAGTGAACCCGAGGTCGGCCTGCACCTGGGAGAATTTCTGCAGGCGGTGGTGGATCCAACCCGGCAGACCGGCGACCAACGGCGTGCGCATGGCTTCGATCACCTGAGCCACCCGCTGCGGATGACAGCGATCATCGGCATCAAGGAGCAGGATGACTTCGCCCGTACATCGTGTCAGCCCCACCTGGGTCGCTGCACTAATGCCGGCATTCGCCTGCTTCACCACCACGATGCGGTGATCGCGCTGCTGCCATAGCGCCAGCCGTTCAGCCGTGTCGTCGGTGGAACCGTCATCGACGGCTACCACTTCGTGCACCGGCAAGGTCTGGTTCAGGCATGATTCCAGACACTCGTCGAGAAACCGTCCGTAGTTGTAACAGGTCACGACGAATGAGATACGCGGCTGCGTCGGCAATGGCGCGAGCGTCAACGGCCTCAGGGGCAACCCAGCTCCCATCCCACGCTCGTGGTGGCTGAGCGCGCTCAACGGCACCACCTTGGGGTCTCACGCGCAAACGTCTTCCTCATCACCGACGGCACGCGCAGGGTTAGTTGGCAAAACGCCGGAAGTAGGGAATCGCCTTGGTCAAACCATCCGCCAGGTTGATGCCCGGTTCCCAACCCAGCTTCTGCTTGGCCAGCGTGATGTCCGGTTTGCGTTGCTTAGGATCATCCGACGGCAGCGGCTTGGTCACGAGTTTCGATTTGCCGCCAACTTGACGCAGGACTTCCTCGGCCAGTTGGCGGATGGTGAACTCGCCAGGGTTGCCCAGATTGACCGGACCGGTGAACCCAGCCTCGGTATCCATCATCTTGAGGAATCCGTCGACCAGATCGTCGACGTAGCAGAATGAGCGGGTTTGCTGGCCATCACCATAGATGGTGATGTCCTCACCCTTCAGCGCCTGCATGATAAAGTTCGATACCACGCGCCCATCGTTGGGATGCATACGCGGGCCGTAGGTGTTGAAGATACGCACCACCTTGATGTCGACTTGATGCTGACGGTGGTAGTCAAAAAACAGAGTCTCGGCGCAGCGTTTGCCCTCGTCGTAACACGAACGGATGCCGATCGGATTGACGTTGCCCCAGTAGCTCTCGCGCTGCGGATGTTCGACTGGGTCGCCATACACTTCGCTGGTGGAAGCCTGCAGGATGCGGGCCTTCACCCGTTTGGCGAGACCGAGCATGTTGATCGCACCATGCACACTGGTCTTGGTGGTCTGCACCGGATCGAACTGGTAGTGTACCGGCGAGGCCGGGCAGGCGAGGTTGAAGATCCAGTCGACTTCGATGTAGAGCGGGAAACACACATCGTGGCGCATGACCTCGAAGTGCGGGTTGCCGAGCAGATGTGCGATGTTCTCTTTGGTGCCGGTGTAGAAATTGTCGGCGCACACCACGTCGCAGCCGCGTTCCAGCAGGCGTTCGCACAGGTGCGAGCCAATGAAACCGGCACCGCCGGTAACTAGGACGCGGGTTTTGAGTGAGCTACGCATAGAGGGCTTCCGATCTGACGGTGGGGCAGATGGCACCTTGGCGGACATGACCCGAGGTGCAACAGTCGCGGATTGCGGCGTACCGCCGCTGGTCCAGGCTCGCCGCATGCTGGTGCGAGACGCAGATGCCGAGCGCGGGTGGCCGCCGCTGGATACCGGTCGTCCGCCGGATATGGACGGGGTGCTGGTGGTTGCGGTCGACCTCGACCACACCGCTGGTGACGCGGATCTGCTCGATGAGCGAGAACGCGCCCGCGTCGCACGCCTGCGCGGCATGGAACTGACGCGCCGCCACCTGGCCGCGCACAGTGCGCTCAGACGCATCCTGGGTTGGCGCCTGGGCGTCGCGCCGGGCAGCATGGACCTTGCGACTGATCCGCACGGCAAACCGTTCCTGCGTCATGGCACCCTCGCCTTTAACCTCAGCCACAGCGGCGCCTGGGCGTTGGTGGCCCTGACGGCAGATGGCGTGATCGGCGTTGATCTCGAAATCGGTGAGCGGCTGCGCGAGGTCGACCAACTCGCCACACGGGTGTTCGACTCCGCCGAACTCGCGATCTTCCGCGCCCTGCCGTCCATCCAGCGTCGGTCGGCATTCCTGACCGCCTGGACGCGCAAAGAAGCCGCGCTCAAGGCGCTCGGCCTTGGGCTGCCGGGTGGCATGGAACATGTGGTGGTTGCCGAGGATCCCGTGCGGCTGCGAGGTGATTTCACCCGTCTTCCCGCTTTGCGTGATCTCCTCCTGCGCGACCTGCCCAGGCTCGCTGGGGGCCACGCTGCGCTCTGCCACGGACCACGTGGGCGTGCCGTGACGTGCGTCCGCTGGCCGACTGATGGCACATCGCGGGAAGCGCAGCAATTGCCAACCCGGCTGCCTGCCTAGTGTGTCCCACCATGCGTCACCATGCCCTGTGGTTGTTCCTACCCGCCATCGCGCTCGGCGCCGCGGAGGACAGCCTTGCCGACCTAGTCTTCCTCCACGACCGCCTGGAACTGCACCCGCGGGTGGGACTCGGTGCGCGGTACGACAGCAACGTCGATGCGGTGCAGGAAGATCCCGAAGATGAACTTGCCGCCATCGGCTTGGTCGGTTGTGAACTGAGTTTCGCTTGGAGCGAGGTGACCACGCTCACGGCCGATGGTGAGGCGCGGATGGTGGTGACCGATCGGTCAGAGCAGCGTTGGCGCAATCAGGGTGCATTCAATCTCGGCGCTCGTCGGATAACGCCCGACGGTAGTCTCGGCGCACGGGTCGCCTATGGCCGCAGCGACGAACCGGATGAACAGACTGGCGAACGACTGTTGGTCGACACCTGGAACGCCTCGCTGACCGGAGACTACACCGGTCGCGTCCATCGTCTGTCGGCTGGGGTGCTGTTCGATCGCAGTGACTACCAGGACGCCTCGCGGGAATTCGGCGAGGATGATCGCGATACCAACACCTACTCGGTGACCGCCGGTTACGGCCTGCGTCTGGAATCGGGTGATGAACTGAGCCTGCGGACGATCGCCGATCTGCGACAGTACGATCACGCCAGCGCCAACAATCCGGACAGCACCGGCACCCACGCCTTGATCGGCTGGAACCGTCAGGTCAGTGAGACCGTCGGCCTGTCGATAGAGGCCGGCGTCGAATACCGTCGCTACGAAAGCACCGACACCGCCGCCGCGGAAGACGTGCTCAGCCCGACTTGGTTGGTTAACGGCAGCACCATTACCGCCAATGAGAGCACGTGGTCGCTGACGCTTTCCGGCGGCGTTGAAGATAGCATCGGCGGCAATCCGGCGCTTGGCTCACGAGCCAATCTCGGATGGAAACGCCCACTCAGCCCGACCTGGTCGGTGCAGGCATACGCCGAAGGTTTCAATCTGCGTGATCTCGAAAGTGTCTCCGGCCAGCCCAAGGATGAGACCTGGACCATCCGTGGTGTGCTGGGTGCCAGCCACGTTCTGCGCCCAGGCTTGGCCGCCGACATTGACGGTGGCTACGAATACAGCGACAGCGATCTGCAGGGCAACTACAGCCGCATGGTCGTGCAAGTCGGAATGACCGCCCGCTTCTGAACACCCGCTCTGATCCTTGCAGGAACACCAAGCCATGGGCCTGTCCTTTCGCCCACGTGCCAACGCCCTGTCTGATCGGGCAACGTCCTCGACCAAATCTGGTGGCGCCGGCTGCCTGATCCTGTTTGGCATGGCCTTCGGCGGCTTCGGCAGCATTTTTGCTGTGCTGTTCTTCTTTTTGCCGTTGTGGCGCGCGCTTGACGCGAACACCTGGGTCGAGGTTCCCTGTACCATCCTCGAAAGCCGGGTCGGTCACAGCAGTGACAGCGACGGGACCACCTACCGCGTCGAAGTGAAATTCGCCTATCACTACCGGGCCGGTGATCTGGAAAGCGACTCGACGGCACCGCGCTTTGAGTCCGAGCGCTACGACTTTCTGGACGGCATCTACACCTCAGGTGCTGACGACAAACAGGCCGCCGTCGAGCAGCTCGCACCGAGAACCACCACCACCTGCCGCGTCAATCCGCTGGTTCCCAGCGAAGCGGTGTTGAAAGCCGGCCTGCCCGATGATCTGTGGTTAGGCTTGTTCACCTTGATCTTTCCACTCGTCGGCTTCGCCTTGGTTGTTGGTGGGGTGATCAGCGCCATTCGCGGACGCCGTGATCGTGCCGGCAGGGAATCGTTGTCCGCTGATGCGACCACCTCATCTGCCCTTCCCGAACTCGTCGGTGACACCACTGGCCCCTGCGAATTAAAGCCGTCCCAAGGACGGTTCGTCAAGGTCGTGGTCATCGGCTTCTTCGCGCTGTTATGGAATGGCTTCATCTGGGGCATCTTGCTCTTCGCCATCATTCCGGAGATCGGCCGTGGTGACTGGGGGGCGTGGTTCCCACTGTTGTTCCTCTCGCTCTTCGCCCTCGTGGGTCTGGGGTTGATCGGCGCGGCGCTCCATCAACTGCTCGCCCTGACCAATCCACGGCTGCGCCTGACAGTGAATCGCCTGGGCTTCCGCCCAGGTGATACGCTGGAACTGGAATGGGAATGCTCCGGCAATCCTGCACGTGTCACCACCCTCACCATTGCCCTGGAAGGCCGCGAATCTGCGACCTACACCCGCGGCACCGACACCACCACCGACACCCATGTGTTCGCCCGCCTGTCCCTGGCGAAGCTTGATGATGCTGCGGCGATTCTGAGTGGTCGGGCCAAGTTGGTTCTGCCAATCGACACCGTTTCGACGTTCATTGCCAGTCGCAATAAACTGCAGTGGTTCCTCATCGTGCGCGGCTCCATTCCCCGGTGGCCGGATATCAGCGATGACTACAACATCACCGTTCTACCGATGCGGAGCACGCCATGAGTCTGGAGATTCTCCTCGCCGAGGGACGTACCGCCTTCACTCCCGGAGAGGAGATCAACGGACAGCTCCGATGGTCGCTCGACCAGGCTCCGCCCTGGGTAGAGTTACGCTTGTTCTGGTACACCGAAGGCAAAGGCACGCAGGACGTCGGCGTGGCCGCACACACGCGGTTCACGCATCAGCATGCCCAGGGCGGCGGCTCCTTCAGCCTGCGGGCACCAGCACATCCGCCATCGTGTTCAGGACGGCTGGTCTCCATCCGCTGGGCGCTTGAACTGGTGACTGGGGATAACCAACCGGTGACGAAGGTCGATCTGGTGATCGCACCCGGAGCGCGTGAAATCATGCTCGGCCACGTGGAATGAGGCATGTTGCCGGCGCGTGACAATCCCTTCCGCATGCAGCGCATTGAAGCGCTGCGCTACCGTCTGGACGAGAACAGCTGGCAGCGGTTGCTGGCACGATTCGCCGCGCAGCACTGGCGTGGTGTGCTGGTCGGCCCACATGGCAGCGGCAAGACCACGCTGCGCGAGGAAATCGAAACCCGCCTGCGCGCTGATGGCTGGAAGGTACGCACCGTGATCCTGGGCGATGACCGGATGATCAGCTGGCCGGACCTACGTGCACTGTGCGACGGTGCGGATGGACGGACGCTGCTGTGCCTCGATGGGCTTGATCGCTTGAGCACACTGCACTGGTGGCGACTGCGTCGTGCGACCCGCACGGTCGGCGGCATCCTGGCCACCAGCCATGTCGCCGGACGACTGCCGACCCTGCACCAACATCACACCAGTCCCGCGCTGCTGCGTGAGCTGGTGCGTGAGCTGCTCGGCGACGATGGCGACTCCCTCACGTGGACCGAGCGCTGCGACACGGTGTTCATCCGGCATTGCGGTGATCTGCGCGCCTGCCTGCGGACGTTCTATGACGACGTGATTGAGAAGCCGTCACGGCACGTCACGCCGTAATCTCGGATCACCGCTCTTACGTCGTCAGTGCGTCGTCAGCGGCGGAACTTCTTCATGCTGTCCTGCGCGTCCTGATGGCCCTGTTCGGCGGCCTTCTGCCACCAGGCGGTCGCTTGCGTGAGGTCCGGTTTCACACCCCAGCCCTTGGCAAAACACTCGCCGAGCTGGTACTGCGCCTGGGCGTGGCCCTGCGCGGCCGACAACAGGTACCATTGCATCGCCGCTGCCAGATCACGTTTGATGCCCCAGCCATAGGTCAGGTGCGCCGCCAACTGGTACTGTGCCTGCGGATCACCTAGGTCGGCAGCGCGGCGATACCACGACAAGGCAAGCTGCTTGTCCTGCACTGCGCCGTCGCCTTTTTCATGGCACTGGCCGAGTGCGAACATCGCTGGTGCGTAGTTGAGTTTGGCCGCATTGGTGAAGCAGGTCACCGCCTGGGCCTTGTTCACCGCTACGCCATCACCCTTCATCCAGGCTTGGCCTTGCTGGTGGAGCGTCACCGCTGCGGGCGATACCGCCGGCGGCGTATCTGGGTGGCTGCTGGCGTGGAAGGCCGCAGTCGCCGGTGCATCGGAGATGGCCGCCGGTGGCGTCACCAGTGACTCGGTGAAGGGTTCGACTACATCCGTCGCCCGACGGTCGTTGGCGTATGCCGGGGTCTTCGGCAGGGGCGTTGAGATCCGACCGGTCTGTGGCAACGGTGTGGGGATGCGGGTGATGGGCGGACGCGTTACGACCATCGACGCCGACTGCGGCAACGGTTCGGCCGGCGACACCGGCGTGGGCGATGGAATGACGACGGCTGGTGCCGCCAGCGGTACCACGACGGGCAACACGGACGCGGGATGGTCGGCAACTACTGCTGACGATGGCGACGCGGTCACATGCGGCACTTCGCTGGCTTCGTAATCGAGGCTGGGATCACTGGTCGGTATATTCCGCGTGCCGACATCCGGCTTGGCAGGTCCAGGGATCGCTGACTGAACGACCACCGCTGACGGAACGACGACCGCTGACGGCTCCGACCATGAGGACGCTACAGCGGCTGGCGGCACAGCTGTGATGGATACCGGGCGCAGTTCGACCGCGGCAACCGGCCGATCTGGCGGCAGCAGGATGGGCGTGCCGATCGGCGTCCAGCCACCCGAGCCATCGACCACCTCATCCCCAGGGCTGGTCACGGACAGGCCACTCATCTCACTGATGGGCGGCGGCTCGCTTGGCCACGGCGTCACCGGCGGCGCCACCCCGTGGCCTTGGCTCGGCGTAGGTTCGGCGTCGAGCCGCAGCGGGCCGGATCCTGGACGGATCTGCCGACGGGTGGTCTTGCCCGTGGGTGGTTTGCCCTGGTTGATATGACTGCGCGCTTCCGGTGAACCGGCCGCCGCGGCGCGCTGCATCCAGCGCGAGGCTTCGTCGACATCTATGCGCACGCCGTCGCCACGCAGATGGCAAACACCGAGGTGGAATTGCGCGCGTGCAAGTCCCTGTGCCGCGGCCTTGCGGAACCACGCCACCGCCTGCGTCGCATCGCGTTCCACGCCACTGCCAGCGAGGTAGAGCATGCCGAGGTGGTACTGCGCGTATTCGTTGCCCTGTTCGGCAGCCAACCGGTACCAGTGCGCGGATTGCTCGGCATCTCGTTTCACCCCGAAACCATCGCGATAACAACTGCCGAGGTTGCGCTGGGCCAACGCATAACCCTGCTCCGCCGCCTTGCGGTACCACGCGGCAGCCGTCGCCGCGTCGGCGCGGGTTCCTTCGCCATGCTGGAAACAGTTCGCGAGATTGTTCTGCGCACTCGCCAAGCCCATGTAGGCCGCGCGGCTGAACCACATCAATGCCTGCTCGCTGCTTTGGGCTACACCTTGGCCCTTGCGGTAGGCCGCACCCAAGTTGTTCATCGCCAGCGGCAGCCCGGCGGTAGCAGCCTTGCGGAAGTACTCGATACCCAGCACCACATCCTTCTCGCAGCCAACACCTTTGGTTAGGCAAGTGCCTAGGCTGTTCTGCGCGCCGGCGTGACCGGCCTCTGCCGCCATGCGATACCATTTGAAGGATTGCACCGGATCGCGCGTCACCCCATTGCCAGTGCGACAACGCTCACCAAGGCGGAATTGCGCCGCGGCATCACCCAACACGGCACGCTGCTGCTCGCCGTCGACACCCAAGGCGGGACCGACGTCATCGTGCTCAGCCATGGTCAAGTCGGGATCATCGCTCACCACATCACCCGCGCGACGCTACCGGCATGCCGGGTTTCATCGGTGTTTTTCCATAGGACATGTGGCCGTAGCCGTACCGCGAGCGGTAGGACGCATCGCCGTTGTAAATACATCCGAGCAGACGGCCGGCGAGCGGCGCGAGAACCTGGCGCACCTGGCGCAACACGTCCTTGCGGGATACCCGGTCGCGCACCACCCACAGCAGGCCGTCGGCGAGTTCACCGAACAGCAGGGCGTCCGACACTAGGCCGAGCGGTGATGTGTCGATGACGATGTAGTCATAGAGCGTGCGCCAGTGCGCCATCAGTTCCGGCAACTGGCGGCTGTGCAGGAGCTCCGCGGGATTGGCAATGCCCCTACCCGCACCCATGAAGTCGAGTTTGGGCAAGGTGGTCGGTGTCGGCACACAATCGTTGGCATCACCAGAGAGCAGCGATCCCAGGCCGCGATCACCGTCCTCATCGATCAGCGTGTGCACCGTCGGCCGGCGTAGGTCACCATCCACCAGCAGCACGCGGATGTTGGCCTCTGCCAGGCTAGTGGCGAGAAACGCCGCGACGGTGGTCTTGCCTTCTCCAGGGCCACAAGACACCACGCCAAGGACCTGACAGCCATCACCTTTGCGGTAGAGCCGCAGCGCCGTACGCAAGTCGCGGTAGGCCTCCTGTAATTGATGGAATTCTGGCGTATCAGCGCCTTCCTTGACCTTGGGCATGCGCCGCATGAACGGCAGACGACCGATGATCGGCAGGCGGGTGAGGTCTTCGGCCACCGCGTGACTGCGCACCCGCTGATCGATGGCATTCAGCAGCAGAGCAACACCGATGCCCGCGAGCAGCCCGACGACCAACGCCACGGCCAGGAACGTGCGTGGCTTGATGTTGACCGGGAACGGCAACGCCTGCGCGCGATCCATCGGCGTCATCTTCGAGCCCTCACGCCGACTGGCGAGGTCCTTCTCGCTGAGGCGGGAGAGCGCCTGCTGGAACAACACTTCCTGCGTGCGGGTTTCCTCGGCCTGCGCCTGGAGTTCGAGTTGCGCATTGCGGTAACTGGTGAGTGCCACCTTGGCCTCAGTGATCTGCTGATCGAGGCTGAGCGATTCACGATCGAGCACGTCGCGTTCACCCAACAGTCTGGCGCGTGAGGATTCAACCGCCTTGACCATTTCGCCTTGGCGGAAGGAGAGTGCATCGAGCACTTCCTTCATCTTGGGATGTTTGGGCAAGTAGACCGGCGACAACCGGGCTTCTTCAGCACGAAGATCAGCGAGTGAACGCCGCAGATCGTTCACCAAGGCATCGCGCGCAATCTCGGCAATCGCCAACAAGGCATCCATCCGTGCTGGGGTAGGGGCCGCAGACGCTGCCACGGGATGATCACGATCGACCGCGCGCAGTAGCACCAACACGGCCTCGTTGGTGGCCAGTCGCTGATCGAGTGACGTGCGCTGGGTGTTGAGGGTAGCCAGCCGCACCGCAGCGAAATTGTCCTCGGGATTGGCTGAGATCAGCGCGTTCTTCTCGCGCAGTTCGCGATCGCGCGCACGGGCTTGGTTAAGCTTCTGGCGCGCCAACTCCACCTGTTCGGTGTGGAACGACAACTCGTTGGCGGTGCGCTCGACCTGTTGTGCGGCCTGCTCATTCATGAAAGCCGTAACCAGTTCGTCGAGGGCGCGCTGCGCCCGCTCGGCTTCCTCGTCACGCAACGATACCGCAATGCGCCAGCTGTCGCGGCTGACATCCACGCCCAGACGGCTGGCGAATAGCTCCACCGGGTTGGCGCTGGCTCGATAGATCGAGCTGGCAGCGAGCGGGCCACTTTCATACGCGCGGGTCAAGACCTTGCCCGACATCAACAGGTCACGTTGGGTGTTGAGCAGGGTCAGCTCGGCCGCCCCGGAACTCTCGGCCACCACATTCCCGCGACCGCTGGTGTCCAGCCGCAGGGTCGCGGTGGCGAGGTACTGGGGGACGATGAAGGTGCTGGCGTAGTGGACCGCGAAACCAACCGCAGCCGCCATCACCATTGCTGGCCATTTGCGCTGCCACAAGACGCGCGCGATGTGCCCGAAGGTGAGCGGCCCGACGGCGGACGCCTGATGCGGCGGAACAAGTTGCGGGGGAACGTCCATGCGGCGGCCAGCCTAGGACCGACCTTGGATTGTAAACCGTGACCGAAATTGCTGTAGCAGGCATCCGCAGGGAAAACCGTCAGCCCGCGTCAGAGTCACCGTTTAAGAAGCCCAGGCGCAGAACGGGTGAAGCCGAACCCCAACGCGGCTCCAGCGATAACCATCAGACATGTGCCCTGCGAGACGCTGGACAGTAACGCAGCAGTGCCTTATGAGCTTGCTCCAGACCTCATCCCGCCTATTTACTCCGATCGTATGTCCCTCATCGCACAGTGCTTCGGCTTCCTATTGGTCACCTTGGTCTTGGCCCTCGGCGTACACCCGCCGCTCAGCGCTGGCGAAGCACCGGTCACAGCCACGCCAGGAAACACGGCGCAAGCCGCCGCCGATTACCGCCTTGCTCCTGGCGACCTGGTTCGTTTCGAAGTCTTCAACCACCCCGACCTCACTGTGACCACACGCGTCCCTGAAAGTGGTGGCTTCGCCTATCCACTGATCGGCGACATCACCTCAGTGGTCGGTCGACCGGTGGCAGCGGTAGTCGCCGAGATCAAACAACGACTCGAAGCCGAGTACCTGCGTCAAGCGCAAGTCACCGCCACCATCGTTGAGATGACGCCACGCACGGTTTACGTGCTCGGCAACGTCGCACGCCAGGATGCCATCCCCCTGCCCACCTACGCGCGCACCACCGCCATGCAGGCGATCGGTCAGGCTGGTGGTTTCCTGGCGGATGCCGACCTCGCCGGGGTGGTGGTGATCCGTGACGATCCAGCGCGCCCTGGCGTGAAGACCTCATTGCCGGTGGTCGCTGCGCTGCGCCCAGACCAACTCACGCAGGACATCGTCCTGCTACCAGGTGACATGATCAGCGTGCCGCGCTTGGGGGTGCAGCGCGTCTACGTCACCGGCAAGGTCAAGAGCAGCGGTGCCTTCACCATTCCGCCCAATGAACAGCTGACGGTGTCCAAGGCCATTACCCTCGCCGGAGGGTTCGAACAGTTCGCCAGACGCGATCAAGTTCAGCTTATCCGCGTCGGCGAACGTATGCAGGTCATCAATGTCCAAGGGATCCTCAGCGGCGAAATCATTCTGGCCGAACCGGTGTTGAGCGCTGGCGACACCATCAACGTCCCAGACAGCCGCTTCTGACCTATCCGATCACGGCGAAAGAAATTCTGACATCATCGAAACGCCGTGCAGCAGTGCACCCAGGCGATGCGCGCGAAGCGTGTCCACTCGACCAACTGTGATCTCAACGAGCGTACCCATTCAGGGGATTTGCGCTCATATCATCTGGCCCGCTGCCTTGCTCGCATCCACATCGCCTATCCTTGCCGCTGCTGGCATCACAAAGTTGAACAACCCTATCACATGATCGACACCATCGCATGAGCAGTTCCTCCGTCATCTGCACGATGTTCGAAAAGCGATACGCGCTGGGCGTAGGGACGCTGACCAATTCCTTGGTCGCGGCGGGTTTCGACGGGACCTTTTGCATTGGCTACCGTGGCAATCTGCCGGAGTGGCTCGATCAATGCACCGTTGAAGTGCCTGGAGAACGCTGGCGCATCGGTGAACTGACGTTGCGTTTCCTCCGACTCGACACCACCGACCACTTCACCAACCACAAACCACAATTTCTGCTGCGCCTGCTCGACCAGGAATATCCGCAGGCCACTCGGGTGGTCTACATCGATCCCGACATCGTGATCAAATGCCCGTGGTCCTTCATTGAGGAATGGTCCAGCGACGCGGTCGCTTTGTGCACCGACGTGAATGCGCAATGTGCGCCGGGTCATCCGCTGCGACGCCAGTGGGAGCGTTATTTTTTCCCGCACGGCTTGACCTTCCGCCGGCAGATGGCGGTCTACATCAATGCTGGTTTCATCGCCATTCCACGTAGTCAGCGTGTGCTGCTGGAGGAATGGCGTCGGGCGCAGGACCTGATGGCGCCGGCAATCGGTGGCCTGGGGACCGCCTTTCCCAAGGACCGCACTTTCCTCTTCCACATGACCGACCAAGACGCTCTCAACGCCGTGCTCGACAGCACCAACGCGCAGGTCTCGGTGATCGGCCAGGACGGCATGGATTTCATCCCTGGTGGTTACGTCATGTCGCATGCCCAAGGTCGCCCCAAACCATGGGACAAACGCTTCGTGCGGGAAGCCTTGCGCGGCTTTCCTGCGACTATGCCGGACAAACACTACTGGCGCTTCGTCAGTCAGCCGCTGGTCATCCATCGGCCGTTCGCCCGCCTGTGTGCGTGCATCGGTCTGACCATCTCCTCCGCCATCGGCCGGATCTACCGCCGCGGATGATGACCATGGACCCCGGAGTGTTGCAGATCGTGCCGTGCCTGCCGCCGCTCATCGACGGCCTGGGGGACCATGCCTTCGCGCTGGCGGCGGCGTTGCAGAAACATACTGCCACCGCTTCGCATTTTCTGGTCTGCGATCCGGCGTGGAATGTGATCACTGGTCAACGTGATGCGCGCGGCATTCCGGCGCCGGCCGGGGATGCCGCGGCCTTCGGCAAAGTCCTCGCCGAGCACGCCCACCATGGTGTCGTGCTGCTGCATTATGTCGGGTACGCCTACGACGCGCGTCAGGGCCGTCCTGATTGGCTGCTGAACGCATTGACGACCTGGCGGCAGGCACAGCCCGAACGCCGGTTGATCACCATGTTCCATGAGTTGTATGCCAGTGGCCCACCATGGCGGAAGGCCTTCTGGTTATCCGCCGGGCAACAACGCTTGGCGGCGGATCTCGCGCGGCTAAGCGACGCCTGCTTCACCAGCAATGGCCATTATGCTGCGTGGTTGCTCAAACATCTGCCGAGTAGCCGCCCCTGTCCGGTGTGGCCCGTGTTGTCGAACGTCGGCGAACCGACCGAACTGCTGCCCTACGATCAACGTCCGGCAGCCGTGGCGTTGTTTGGCCGGGCACCCAACCGTGCACGTGCCTATCAGCGTGGCGGCGATGCACTGGTCGCGTTATGCCGCCGCCTGAATCTGAGCGAGGTGCACGACCTCGGCGCGCCACTGCCCGATGGCCGGCCAGCGGAACTGCCAGGGCTCACCATTCATCAGCACGGCATTCTGCCGCCCGCTGGTGTTTCGCGCGTGCTCGCGCAGTGCCGCGTAGGTTACCTCGATAATGCCACCGGTCGCCTGAGCAAATCCGGAGTATTCGCCGCATATGCCAGCCATGGGCTTGCGCCGCTGGTGGAATGCCACTACCCGGACGAGGACGGTTTGTTCCGCGACCGTCACCTCGCCAACATCATGGCTCCTCCGGTGGCGGAGGCTTTCCCATCCATCGCCCGCGAAGCGCAGATGTGGTACCGCGGACATTCCTCGACCGAGCTCGCGCGTTTCGTCGCCGAGACCATCACGCGCGTAGCAACAAGTTCGTCTACTCCCACGCAGCCCACGCCGCTGCCCAACCTGCGCTGATCCGTGTACCTGCTCAGCCATCCGATGGGCAATCAGAACATGCGCCACACTGCGGTGGCGCTGGCGGAAGCCGAGGCATTGGCCGAAGCCTGGACCTGCCTGTCGTTCGATCCGTCGGGCATGCTCGGTAGTCTTCTGCCCAAAAATCTCCGCACGCAAGCTGAACGACGCTCGTTCCCGCTCAGCATCCGCCGCCGTCTGCGCAGCCATCCATGGCGAGAAGCCGCGCGGCTGGCCTGCCAACGCTTCGGTTGGAAAAAACCGCTGCGGCACGAACACGGCTGGTGCAGCATCGACGCGGTCTGCCATGACCTTGATCGGCGCGTGGCTGCGCGTTTGCCGCGACTCGACGGCCTGACCGGCGTCTATGCGTATGAGGACGCTGCCGAGGAAACGCTCGCAGCCGCCGGAAAGTTGGGACTGCGCCGCATCTATGATCTGCCGATCGGGTATTGGCGGGCTTTCGCCGCTATCTGCGGCGACGAGGAGCAACGCGAGCCGGCGTGGGCTGGGACCCTAGTGGGCAACCTTGACAGTGCGGAGAAATTCGCGCGCAAGGATCGTGAGATCGCAAATGCCGACCATATCATCGTCGCGTCAAGTTTCACCCGTGCGACCTTGGCGCAATACCCGGCAACGCTCCCGCCGGTGAGCGTGGTGCCGTATGGCGCGCCAGAAATCCACGTCGGTCCACGGTCATGGACCAGCAAGGGACCACTGCGCGTGCTCTACGTCGGCAGTCTGTCGCAGCGTAAAGGAGTCAGCTACCTGCTCGCGGCCATGGGCCAAGTCGCCGCTGCTGCGACGTTGACGGTGATCGGCTCACGGGTCGCACCTTGTGCGCCTTTGGACGAGGCTTTGAAAAAGCTGCGCTATATCCCCTCGTTGCCGCATGCCGGCATTCTGGACGAGATGCGCCAGCACGACGTGCTGGTGTTCCCTTCGCTGTTCGAAGGCTTTGGCTTGGTGATCACCGAAGCCATGTCGCAAGGCATGACGGTCATCACCACGCCGCACACCGCCGGACCGGATCTGATCACTGATGGCCGTGACGGATTCATCGTCCCGATCCGTGACGTAGTGGCGATCAGCGAACGGCTGCTGCTGCTGGCACGTGATCGTGAACGCTTGACCGCGATGGGACGCGCAGCCAGCGCCACTGCGCGCAAACGTACCTGGGCGGTATTCCATCGTGGGCTGCAAGAAGCCCTGGGACTGCGCGCGCCTGTTCTGGTTGCCGGACAGCAGACATCTGGGCCGCCAGCATGCTGACCGCGCTGACGGCAAGGCCACTGGTGATCGAGTTATCGCAGGAGCGTGAAATCGCGCGCCTGAGGATCGTGCGAATGATCTTCGCCACGCTGGTACTCCTGGTGATCGAAGGCGGCTTGCGCAAATGGGCGATGCCCTCGGCACAGAAGGCCTTGTTCTTTATCCGTGACCCTTTTGCCCTGGCTTGCCTATACCTCGCGGTCCGCCATCAGTTCCTGCGTTGGTCGCCACTGACCTTGGTGATCTGCAGCCTGGGAACCGCCTTCATCTTCCTGGCCGCCTACCACATAATAGCACTCAACCTCAGCCCGGTGGTGGCGGGATACGGTTGGCGAAATTATTTCCTTTATGCCAGTTTCGCCCTGGTGATGGCTGCGGTCCTACGACGTTCCGAAGTCATCGGTCTCATCCGTTGGTCCTTGTGGATGGCGCTGCCGATGGCGGTCCTAGGTTATGTGCAATGGACCTCACCGTCGAACGCCTGGGTCAACCAGAGTATCGGTGGCGGCGAAGCCTTTACCGTCGCCCAGGGCGTCGTGCGCACTAACGGCACCTTCACCTTCACCACCGGCTTCGTCTGTTTTGCAGGTGCGACCTTTGCCGCTTTGGCTGCCGCGGCCTTCACCACCGACATCCGTCGCTGGCTGGTGGTCGCCGGTGGCATCGCTGCAGCAACCTGTTTGGCCACCAGCGGTGCACGCACCGCATTCGTCCACGCTGCGCTCAGCGGCGTCACGGTGGTCGCCTGCGAGATGTTCCGTCCACTTGCCCGTCAACGACCGGTGATCTACCTGGGCGCTTTTTCGCTGACGGTAGGTCTGGTCGGTGCCTTGTGGCTGTTCTATCCCCGCGCACTGGACTTGATGTCGGAACGCAGTTCCGCTGCCGCGCGCGTCGAGGATCCCACCGCCCGCGCCCTCGGTTTGCTGACCGGCGGATTCGCTTCCATGGAAGCTGCCGGCTACTTCGGGCACGGACTCGGTATAAGCACCGGTGGTGGATCGAGCGTGGCCACGGGCCAACGTTCCTTCACCCTGGCCGAAGAAGAATTCCCGCGCGTGGTACTCGAATGCGGGCTGGTACTCGGCATGTCCTACATGATCCTGCGTTTCGCCTTGGCCGCGTGGCTGATTCTCGCGGCGATCCGCTGCGTGCGACGCAACGACGACCCCCTGCCTCTGCTGCTCGCGCCTTTTCCCGTGGTGCTTCTGGCCGTCGGCCAGCTCACCATGCAAGGATCGGTGAATGGTTACGGATGGATCTACACTGGCCTGACCCTCGCGGCGATCGCCACCAGCAGTGCGCGTGAGGACGCCCGTGTCTGAGCCGTTGCGCGTGTTGCTGCTGGGCAACTACGCACCTGATCGCCAGGAAAGTATGCAGCGGTTCTCAACCATGCTGGAGCACGGACTCGCCGGACGGGACATCGCCGTGCGCACCGTCACGCCACCGGCTTCCTTCCCGGGACTCAATGGCAGCATCGGTGGCAAGTGGGTTGGCTACCTCGATAAATTTTCACGTTTTCCCGCTGCCTTGCCCGCGCTAGTAGCGTGGGCTGAGGTGGTCCATGTCTGCGACCATTCAAATGCCATGTACTGCAACTGGATCGCTGAACGTCCAACGCTGGTCACCTGCCACGACTTGCTCGCCGTGCGCGGTGCACGCGGCGAAGACACCGACTGCCCAGCCAGCCGCAGCGGCAAGGTCCTGCAAGAATGGATCGTCAGGGGTCTGCGTCAGGCCCGAATGATCGCTGCCGTGTCGAGCTACACGCTTGCGGATGCGCGCCGCATCGTCGGCCGCGACACGGATATACGGCTCGTGCTCAATGGCCTCAACCATGCCTACCAGCCCGTGCCCGTTGATGAGGCGCGCGCTCGGCTTGCCGGATTCGCTGGAATCACCGAGCGTCCCTATCTGCTCAATGTCGGTTCGAATCTCGCGCGCAAGAATCGCGCCGGTGTCCTGCGGGTGTTTGCCCAGCTACGTCAGCACCACAACATCGACTTGGCGTTGGTGGGCCAAGGGATGACACCCGAGCTGGAAAAATTGGCCGAGCAGTTGAACGTACGCGCACACATCCGCGAACTTCCAGGCGTCGACAACCGTACCCTTGAAGCGCTGTATTCCCATGCCCATGCACTATTGTTTCCCAGCCGCTTCGAAGGCTTCGGCTGGCCAATCATCGAGGCACAGGCCAGCGGTTGCCCGGTAGTGTGCAGTGATTGCGGCCCCTTTCCTGAGGTTGCTGGCACGGCAGCCGTCATCCGCTCGTTCACTGATGAGGATGGCATGGCGAACGACCTACGCGCGCTCTTCGATCCGGTGGCACGCAAGTGCACGATAGCTGCCGGCCTCGCCAACGCCGCGCGGTTTACTCGCGAACGAATGATCGACGACTACGCCGCACTCTACCGTGAACTGGGACGTCGCGCATGAAAGCCGTGATCGTTGCCTGCTCATGGATTCTGCCGTGGTTCCTGCGTCGTCGCCTGTTCCGTCTGTTGTTCGGTTGGCAGTGCCATGCCAGCGCGCGAATCGGCTTGGCCTTCATCGCACCACGGCGGTTGGTGATGGAAGCTGGTAGTTTTATCGGCCACCTGACGGTGTGCAAAGGACTCGATCTGCTGGAATTGCAGGAGCACTCTTCGATCGGTCGCGGTAACTGGATCACCGGCTTCCCGCTTGGTGGCAATCGCCATTTCGTCCATCAGCCAGATCGCCATTGTGAACTGGTGGTCGAACGCCATGCAGCGATCACCAACCGCCACCTGATCGACTGTACCAGTAGTGTGCGCATCGGTGCCTTCACCACGGTCGCCGGATTCCAATCACAGATCCTGACCCACAGCATCGATCTGGCAGCCAACCGACAATCGTCAGCGCCGGTGGTGATTGGTCACCATTGCTTCGTCGGCACCAATTGTGTGCTACTGGGTGGCGCGGTGCTGCCGGACTGCTCGGTATTGGGAGCGAAGTCACTGCTCAACAAAGCCTACGCAACGCCTCACCGCCTTTACGCTGGCGTGCCGGCTCGTGAGCTCAAGGAACTACCCGCGGATCTGCCTTACCTCACTCGCACCGTGGGCTTCGTCGACTGATGCCAACTGCGCTCACAGCCAACCACCAAGCGTCGACGCGCACTGCAGTTCCGCTGCGCATCCTGCACGTCACGCGCTCGATTGATCCGCGCAGCGGCGGCACCTACGAAGGTGCGCGCTGCCTAGCCGCCAGCCAGTTGGCCAATGGCCACACGGTGGAAACCGTCGCGCTCGACGCGCCCGGGTTGACACATGCAATGCCGGGAGAAGTCCACTTGGTTGGGCCAGGAAGCGGTGCCTATGGTCGTACGACGGCACTCGATTCCTGGCTGACGAACAACCTCGCACGTTTCAGCGTGGTCGTCGTCCATGGTCTCTGGCAGTACCACGGCTTCTCCGCGCGCAAGATCTGCTTGAAAGCCGGTGTGCCGTACGCCGTGTTCCCGCACGGCATGCTTGATCCGTGGTTCAAGCGCACCTACCCGCTCAAGCACTTGAAGAAGTGGCTGTACTGGCCATGGGGCGAATATCGCGTGCTGCGTGATGCCGCGGCCGTGTTGTTCACCGCTGAGGAAGAACGCCAGGCCGCACGCCAATCGTTCTGGCTCTACCGTGCACACGAGGAAGTCGTCGGCTTCGGCACTGAGACGCCACCCGACGATGCCGAGACCCAACGGAACGCGTTCCTGGCACGTTTTCCCGAGTTGCGCGATAAACGTCTGCTGTTGTTCATTGGGCGTGTGCATCCCAAAAAAGGTGTCGATCTCCTAATGCGCGCCTTCGCTGCACATGGCGCCAATCTGCACCTGGTGATGGCCGGTCCCGATCCCGACGGCATGCGTCCGATGCTGGAGCAACTCGCTGGTGCCGCTGCGTCACGCATCACCTGGACCGGCATGATCCAAGGCGCGGAGAAATGGGGCGCGTTCCGTTGTGCCGAAGCCTTCATCCTGCCGAGTCATCAAGAAAATTTCGGCGTTGCAGTAGCAGAGGCGCTCGCCTGTGGACTGCCGGTGTTGATCTCGCGACGGGTGAACATCTGGCGTGAAATCGACCAGGCTGGTGCGGGATGGACTGCTGAAGATGACGAGGCCGGCTGTTCAGAGTTGGTGCAACGCTGGGCTAGCTCTTCCGCAGATGATCGCACACGTCTGCGCGCGGCCACGCGCCCATGTTTCGTCGCACACTTCGCCATGGCGGGTGCTGCTGCTCGGCTCGATACCGTTTTGCGCCGGCTGGTCCGCTGATGCGCGTCTTGCATATCCTGCCGAGCCATCTGTACGCCATTGGCGGCATGGAGGACTTCACCCGCAACTTGTCATTGCGCCTCGAACGCCACGGCATCGCCGTCGAAATCTGGCACCTGCCACTGCGAGCTGGGTCGATGCTGATGCGCGATCCGCCGGCACTCACCACCCGTCCGCTCGATGTGCTAACGTGTGCCCGCTATCGTCTGCCTCGTTTCGACCCCACGCGGTTGCGCCACTTCGATCTCATCCACGTCCATGGTATTGGCGGCATCACTGACGCAGTGGCGTTGTCGTGGCCACTTCATCGCCGCCCGATTGTGGTGTCGACGCACGGCGGCATTTTTCACACGCGCCGCCTCTGGCGTCTGAAGCAGTGGTATTTCCGTCTTTGGCAGCCGCTGATCGCACGCCGAGTGGCCTGTTATGTCGCCTGCAGCGTCAATGATCATGACCTGTTCAAGCCGGTGGTGCCGCGACTGGAGCTGATCGAAAACGGCGTCGAGTTGTTCCCGCAGGCGACGGTGGCGAAGGATCCGCTGCGCTGGGTGTGGGTCGGGCGCTGGTCGCGCAACAAAGAACTGCCGGCGTTGTTCCGCGCGGTCGCTGCCGCGCGGCGCTCGCTGCCCGCAGTGCAGCTTGATATTGTCGGTGCCCCCGACGACCTCTCACGCGCCAACCTCGACCAGTTGGCACACGACACCGGACTCACTGGCGGCGTTACCATCCACGAAGCGGTGCCAAGGGCGGCACTCGCGAGCGTGCTCGCGAGTGCCGGTATGACCGTCTCAGCAGCGCGTCACGAAGGTTTCGGTTTGGCGGTGATCGAAGCGATGTCGGCGGGTTGTGTGCCGGTGGTCAACGACATCCCGGTGTTCCGCCGTTTTGTCGCCGAAGCCGGCACCGGTCGTACCTGCGACTATGCGGATGCTGAAGCCGCTGGTGCGGAACTCTGTCGTGCCGCTACCACCCTGCGCGATAGCGACGGTGCGGCATACCAGCAGTCCACCGCTTTCGCCCAGCGATACGCGTGGTCGGCGGTGGAATCACGCTGGCTCACCTTGTACCGCCGCTTGGCCGCCGGAGCTGCGCATGACTGACGAAGCACGATTCCGTCACGAACAGGGCAACACCGCGTGGAGTATGGGCACTTGCCTAAGGCGTGGCATATGGGGCATCGCCCGCGCGTTGCTGTTCCGCCCGACGCCTAAACGCCTGGGCAATCGCTGGCGCTTGTTCCTGTTGCGTCGTTTCGGCGCGACCATTTCTGGAGGACCGTTAATCCTGCCGAGCGTGCGCATCCTCCAACCGTGGCTACTGACCATGGCCGAGGGCGGAGCGATCGGTGAGGACGCCGAGATTTACAACTATGACCGCGTCACCATCGGCAAACATACGGTGATCTCGCAGCAGGTATGCTTGTGTACGGGCAGCCACGACCACCGTGATCCGACCTTCCCCCTGATCTGGAAACCGATCACCATTGGCTCCGGCTGTTGGATCGCAGCACGTGCGTTCGTGCTTCCAGGTGTAACCGTCGGTGATGGCACGGTGGTTGGTGCCTGTTCGCTGGTGACCAAGGATCTGCCTGCCTGGAGCATCTGTTCCGGCAATCCCTGTGTCGTGCTCCGCCCACGCACGATGAAAGATGCTGCTCATGACGCCTGACCCTGCTGCGGCAACTCCGCCGCTGACCGTGATCATCCTGACGCTCAATGCGCAGGACTCCTTACCCAAGGTGGTGGAGTCGGTGCGTGCGATCGCTGTACGCATCCTGGTGGTCGATTCCTTCAGCACCGACACCACGGTGCCGTGGGCACAGGCCAACGGTTGCGACGTGGTGCAGCATCCCTTTGAACACTACGCCGCGCAACGCAACTGGGCGCAGACCCACGCCGCGCTGGCGCCGGATGCCTGGGTCCTGCATCTGGATGCGGACGAGGTCGTCAGTCCGGAACTGGCGGCCAGCATCCGCTCCACACTCGCCGCGCCGGCGTGCGATGGCTACCTGATACGCCGGCTGACCTACTTCCTCGGCCATCCGATCCGTTATGGTCACATGAATCCGAACTGGCATTTGCGGCTCTATCGCGCCGGCAAGGGCGCGTGCGAAAACCGCATGTACGATCAGCATTTCGTCATGGAGGGAACCACCGGTCGCCTGACCGGGCTGATGCACGACTTGCAGTTGGTTTCGATCGAGCGTTGGACCGCCTCCCACAACCGCTGGTCGACCGCCGAAGCACAGGAGATCCTCCAGGCTGAGCAGGCAGACAACCAACTGAAAGCGTCGCTCACCGGCGATCCCCGTCAGCGCAAACGCTGGTTGAAGAATCGCCTCTATTACAAGGCGCCGACGCTCATCCGGCCATTCCTGTTCTTCTTCTACAATTATGTCATCAAGCTCGGCATTCTTGACGGTCGAGTTGGATTCATCTACCACACGTTGCACGCCTTCTGGTTCCGCTTCCTGGTCGATGCCAAACTCTACGAGCTGCGCCGCGAGCGGCAGCGCGCGACCACATCACCAACTCCGTGAACGCTTCTCCGTCACCTGATCGCCGACCACACCTGGCGATCCTATCCTACAATTATGCTCCGGAACCTACCGGCATCCCCTTCTACAACACCGGCATGGCGACATGGTTCGCCGCTCACGGCTGGCGCGTGACCATGCACGCGGGCATTCCGCATTATCCGTGGTGGCGCGTGCCGGAGGCCTACGCCGCGCGCGACTACCGTGGCGGACGAGGCGATGAAGTGATGGACGGTGTGGAGGTGCAGCGCGTGCGCCACTTCGTGCCCGCACCACCAGTGTCGGGCAAGGCACGCATGCGTCTGGACGCCTCGTACCTGTGGCGGACCTTGCTGCGCAGTTTCCACCAACGCCAACGACCTGATGTGCTGGTGGTGATCGCTCCACCGTTCCTCGGTGGACTGCTCGGACTCTTCCTGCGTTGGCGTCACCGCGTCCCGGTGTGCTGGCATGTGCAGGATCTTCAGGTCGATGCCGCGCTCGACCTGGGCATGATTCCCCGGCACCTCGGTCGCATCCTGTTGTGGCTGGAACGCCTGATCCTCGCGCGCGTCGATCTGGTGACCACCGTCAGCCAGGCGATGCGTCGACGTCTGCAAGCCAAGTGCCGAACGCGCCAGCCGGTGGCAATGTTTCCCAATTGGGCTGATGCTGAGACCATGCGGCCGTGGACCGGGGCGAACCGGTTCCGCCAGGAGTGGGGCGTCGATGAGGCCACGCCGGTGGTGATGTACAGTGGGAACCTGGGGCGCAAACAAGGCGTCGAGGTGTTGCTCGAAGCAGCCACACACGTGCGCGTGCCGCACCTGCTGGTGATTGCCGGCGAGGGTGCCGAACGCGCCGACCTGGAGCAGAGGGCGCGTGAACTGGGAGTCACGCGAGTACGTTTTGTGCCGCTTGTGCCCTCCGAACGGCTTGCTGAATTCCTCTGCGCCGGTGATGTGCACTGTATTCCTCAACGCCGGGCCGCGGCAGGACTGGTGATGCCCTCGAAGCTGCTCAACCTGATGGCGGTCGCCCGGCCCGTGGTGGTAACCGCCCCGGCGGACAGCGATTTGGCTGCAGTGGTGGCCCAGGCCGGCTGTGGCAGGGCCGTCGAGCCAGAAGATTCCCAATGCCTGGGACAGGCTCTGGATGAACTGCTGGTGGATGCTAGCGTGCGCCGCGCTTACGGACTTGCCGGTCGGCAATTCGTTCAGGCGACCTTCGCTGCCGACGCAGTGCTTGGCGGATTTTCTCGCCGGTTGCTCCACTTGATCACTAGTGATCGAAGCTGATTCCCGACTCCATGCTCTCCCATTCATCCACAGCCTACACCAAGCAGCTCCTGCTCATCATCAGCGACACCATTGCGGTGGTCGGTGGGCTGGCCGCGTGGTGGTCACTGCGTGAAGTGTCTCCCGATGGCGTGCGCCTCACGTTGCTGTTCGGGCTGGGCACTACCACGTTGATGATCTTCCTCTTCGGGGGCGCCTATACCGTCCTGACCCAAGCTCGTTTGGGTTTGTGGATCAGCCGGGCGTTGTGGTGCTTCGTGTGGGTGTGCTCGCTGCTTTTCGGTGCGGCGTATGTGGCGCACCTCCATGAGCTGCGTCCGAGCTGGGAGATCCTACCGTGGGTAGGCGGTGCCGCCGTGTGGCTGGTCGCTACCCGGATCGCCGCCTACCGCGTGGTGGTGTGGCGCCGTGAACACGGCCATGGCCAGGAGCCAACCATCCTGGTCGGTGATCCCGCACAGTGCATGGCGTTCATGCGACATGTGACGTCGAATCCGCTACTCGGAGTCGATGTCGTCGGACTGTGCACGGATGGCTTGCTGCTGGAGGATGAGGTCGACGAGAATGTTGTCCTTGGCGCGCGCCCGGACCTCACCTCGATGGTCGAGCGACTGTCGGCACAACGCGTGATGGTCTGTGGCCGACTTGACGACCAAGGTCTGGTGGCTTCGGTGATCACTGAACTGATGCCTTATCCGGTGGTGGTGCAGTACGTGCCCGATCTGACGCAGATTCCGGTGTTCACCCTGCGGGTTGGTGAATTCGCTGGCCGACCGGTGATCAACCTTTCGTCAAGCCCGTTCACGCCGTCAGCGCTGCTGCTCAAATGGATCGAGGACAAAGTACTGGCCAGCATCATCCTGGTGATGATCAGCCCGGTGATGTTGGCCGTGGCGTTGGCGGTGAAGATCACCAGTCCAGGGCCGGTGTTCTTCATTCAGGATCGCCATGGACTGGGTGGACGTCCCATCCGCGTGATCAAGTTCCGCACCATGCATCACCGGCCGGCCAACGCGGCCCCCGTCGTCGGCGACCCCCATCTGCCCGCCTTGGAGCACAAGAGCCTCTCTGGACGACTGATCACCCCGCCGTCAGCAGACGGTGCTCTATCAGCCGTGCGCACGCCAACCGCGGTTGCGACGCCCTCCACCACTGATGATGATGGCCGCCAAGCGAAACGGCGGAGCACTGAACCCACACCTGTGGCCAACCATCTGGCAGCGTTCGTCGATGGTGTCGCCACTCCGCCGGCGTTCTCGTCAGACAAGCCACCAGCG
>Ga0105046_10003045_pt1 | contig 26525 bp, 21 predicted proteins | sample MAT03_FD_78385 | JGI IMG/M metagenome (GOLD analysis project Ga0105046, IMG submission 78385) | Freshwater microbial communities from Lake Fryxell liftoff mats and glacier meltwater in Antarctica - MAT-03 (megahit assembly) | ecosystem: Environmental > Aquatic > Freshwater > Ice > Liftoff...
GCCGGAGTCTTCGGCCAGCAGCGCGAGTTCAGCGCCAAGCAGCCGAGTCAGCGGCTCGAAACTCGGCCACAGCGCTGGTGTGGTGTAGAGGTGCATGACCGCCTCGTTATCGCAATGCAGATCGATCACGTGATCAGCATCAATGGCCAAACCAAGCAGCGTGCGGCGCAAACTGCTCAATTCGCTAGGCGCGGGTAACTCGTTCACGCAGGCCAGCAGCGCGCTGCGCGCCTGCGCGACACTCGGCAAGCCCGCATCCAATAGCTCACCCAAACGCGTCATCGCCGCCTGGCTTACATCGGCATACAGGCGATTGAAGTTCTCGCCGCTGGCCAGTTCAAAACGGCCGAGCCCACGACCCAGCAAACGCTGCGACAGTCCGAGCGGATTAGCCGCGGGTACCAGCAGCACTTCGCCACGCAACCGCCCTGCCCCTTCCAGTTCAGCCAGCAAAGCGCGCAGATGGAAAGCTACCAGCAGGCCGGGCGGTTCGTCGGCATGCAGCGCGGCCTGGATGGTCGCTTTGCGGCCACTATTTGCTGGGCCGTAATGCAGGCTGAGCAATTCACGGGTGGTGCCGGGCACCGGCGAAGTCAGCAAATGACGTTGTGTGCGCATGCGGGGGTCCAGAAGCCTTCAGTCGGCGCGGATCATGGCAGCAAGCATCGAAGGAGTGTCTGACACGTCGCTCCCTGGCCCACATTTGTGCAAGCCGGTGTCGCAATCGCGCAATGCGCGTTGCCGAACTGCCATCCGCACGCACCGCGCTTTCACAATTGCGACGCTGACTTGCCAGAGCGCGACGCGGCATCTGGCGACGCTGCAAACCCTGCGTACAGTGCGCCCACAGCCGGCTCCCCCGGCCGTCCAGCGCCGGCTGTGCGCTGCAAATCCCGCCAGATTCCGAGGAACTCACATGCACAAGACCCACAAGCGACGGCTCACAACGCAGCGCTCGCTGCTGGCGTTGGCGCTGACACAGGCCCTGTGGCTGCCTAGCGCGGCCAGCGCCCAAGATGCCGATACTGAGCAGGCACAGACCGAACTCGACACCGTATTTGTCACCGGCTCGCGCATTAAGCGTCTGGACGGCGAGACCGCGCTGCCGATCGAAATCATCACCCGCGAAGATATCCGTGAGCGTGGCGTGACCACCGCAGCGGAAATTGTGCGCACGCTGTCCGCCAATACCGCGCCCTTGTCCGATGGCGCCAGCATTACCGACGGCACCTCGGGCCAGCGCGGTTTCAACGGCGCCAATCTGCGCGGTATCGGCGTGTCGAGCACGCTAATCCTGTTAAATGGCCGACGTCTGGCCAACTTTGCGTCGCCCGGCGATGAGGCCGGTGTCGACCTCAACAACATCCCGGCCGGCGCCATCGAACGCGTCGAGGTGCTCAAGGACGGCGCATCCGCGCTGTACGGTTCAGACGCCATCGGTGGTGTGATCAACTTCATCACCCGTAACGACTACCAAGGGCTTGATCTTAGCCTGTCGGGCGCCGACACCCAGGACGGCGGTGCCGACAAACAAACCGCGACCATCAGCGGTGGTTTTGGCGACCTGCAGGACGATGGCTACAACGTGTTCGGCACGCTCGATGTGCAACATCTGGGCGCGCTGCGCTCCATCCAGCGCGACTTCATCCGCGAGCGACCGTTGGCCTCGCTGCTGCCGGCCTTGATGTCGAGCAATACCTACCCAGCCAATATCGATATCAACACAGCGCAGCGCAATGCGCTGATCACTGCTGGGCTGCTGCCGGCCGGCACCACGCGCAACCGCATCAATCCCAGTTCACCGGGTTGCAATCCGCCCGCCACGGTGTTTGCGCCGCAAGGTCCGGGTGGTCCGGTTGCGTGTAGTTACGACTATATGCAGGACACCGAAATCTACCCCGAGTCAGACAAGATTGGCTTCATCAGTCGCGCCGCCAGAAAAATCGGCGACAGCCATGAGTTGTTCGCCGAATTGGCCTACTCGCGCGCCCAGACCATCTATCGCCTCAGTCCTAATCCGCAACGCATCCGCAATCTGCCGGTGTCGGTGCTGCCAGAACCCTATCGCAGCGTGCTGACCCGAGCGGGTCTGCCGACCACCTTTAGCGGCATCCGCTATCGCATGACTGAAGCCGGCAACCGCACCAATGAGGTCACCAGCGAAGGTAGCCGCATCGTGCTGGGCCTGGAAGGCGCGTTCGGCGAATGGGACTACGGCAGCGCGCTATTCCGTAGTCAAAACGAGGCGACCGATCGCTACGTCGGCGGTTATGTGTTGTTCAGCGAAATTGACGCCGCGGTGCGCAATGGCACGGTCAATCCTTTCGGTCCGTCGTCGGCGCAAGGCCTGGCGCTGCTCGATTCGATCACCATTGACGACGAGGCGCGCAAATCCGAGGGTGTCAGCCAGGGTGTCGATTTCAACTTCACCCGCTCACTGAACGAACTCGATGGCGGATTCCTCGGTTTAGCGCTCGGTGGCGAACTGCGCAATGAGTCGCAGAAGTTCACGCCTTCGGCACTGCTGCTTTCTAACAACATCGCTGGCGATCGCGACAGCACACTCGGCCCTGGCCAATCCAGGTTGGTGGCGACCGACGAAGATCGTAATGTCTTCTCGGCCTATGCCGAGTTGAATGCGCCGGTCACCGAGACGCTGGAATTACAGGCGGCGCTGCGCTTTGACGATTACTCCGAGGTGGGCTCAACGGTCAATCCGAAGTTCGGCATGCGCTGGCAACCCCGTGAGGATTTGATCGTACGTGCCTCTGCCGGCACCGGTTTTCGCGCGCCGTCCCTCAATGATTTGTACCGACCGACGGTGTTCGGTGTCACCTCCAGCTTGATCACCGATCCGCAATGCGCAACCGCCCAAGGCAATATCGACACTTGCACCGACCAGTGGCCGGTTGAACGCCGCAGCAACCCGGATCTTGATCCGGAAACCTCCACGCAGTTCTCGCTCGGCACGGTGTACGAGCCCAGCAACACCTTCAACATAGGGCTGGAATACTGGTGGCTGCAGAAAGAGGACGTGATCAGCACGCTCGGCGAGCAGATCATCATTGAGAGCCCGGCGCTCTACAACGGCACCTTCATCCGACGCGACGCGAGTGGTTTCATCACCAACATCATCTTGCAGAAGCAGAACCAGGGCAAACTGAAAACCTCTGGCGTCGATCTGAGTGCTCGATTGAGCACCGGCGATACCGAATACGGCGAGTTCAGCGTCAACCTGACTGGCACCTACGTGATGAACTACGAGCGCCAGTTCGGGCCGCTGGAACCCTACCGCGACAACGTTGGCCGCTTCCTCAACGACCAAGTGATCCAGCGCTGGCGCCACCGCATCGCGTTCAACTGGGATCAGGGCGCCTTCGGCTTGACGCTAGCAAACACCTACTCCTCCAGTTATCTCGACCAGAACACCACCTACGACCCGTTCACCAACGGGCGCCTGCCAGAGCGCGATGTAGACGCCTACTCGCTGTGGGATCTGACCGGAATCTGGGAAGTCAACGACAACCTCAACTTACGCGCCGGTGTGCTCAACCTGTTCGACGAAGAACCGCCGTTCTCCAACCAAGCATTCTTCTTCATCGCCGGGTTTGATCCTACCTACACCGATCCACGCGGTCGTTCGTACTACGTCGGCCTCGATTACAAGTTCTTCTGATCCCCGCGGCGCGATCTATCCCGAAAGATCGCGTCCGCTCCCCAGGGGGCGTCAGACCGGCCGGTCGTTCGCGACCGGCCGGTGTGGTTTGTGCACTTGCCTGCCCGTATTCTGATGTCTTTGCGGGGGCATTCCATGGCACAAGACACGCAGGATTTTTTGACGTTCCGCCAGAAGCCTATGTCCAAATGCAACCGCCGATAGCAGCCCTAACAGCGGCGCGCCAGCGCCAACAGCTCGTCGGAGCGTTCCACGTCGCGTATCCACTCGGCTGGTAGCGAGCCAAGGCCGCAACGGGCGGCGACTAGGGAACCGGCTAGTGTGGCTAGTGAATCACTGTCGCCGGAGGAATTGGCACCTTGCAAAATCGCGGCGCGCGGGTCGTCGGGGTGGCGTAGGAACAGGTACAAGGCGGCGGCGATGGCCTCGTGTGCAGCCCAGCCGCGCAGGCGATCGAGGGTGATATCGGCGGCCACGCCATTTTGGGCGTCGTCTAAGGCCTGCGCCATCATCATGGCGGTGCGCGTGCAGTAGCGCGCGGCGGCGGCGATCATGTCTGAGGCCACTTGTACGGGCGCCACGTCGCGCAGCGCCAAGGCTACGCCGACTGCCATGGCCGCACTGGCGGCGAGCGCGATTGGATCGCGATGGGTGAGCTTTGAATGGGCAACTGCCCAGCGTTCGGCGCGTTGCAAATCATGGCGAAACAGCAATCCAAACGGATAGGCGCGCATCACCGAGCCGCAGCCGCCCGCAGTTGCGCCGCCGGCCAAATGCCAAGGCGTGCCCGCGGCCAGCGCGCGGCAACCGGCCAAACAGGCGTTGCCGGGTGCCCGATGGCCACCTTGCGGACGCTCCGCCCAATCAACGAAGCGTTTGGCCATGCGGCGCATCGCGGCGTCCAAGTCTTCATCGGCATCGCGACTGTCCAACAAACTGCGCAACACCGCTTCGGCCATTTGCGTGTCGTCGGTGTACGGCGCAAAGTGTTTGCCCGCGCGGTCCCAGTACAACTCGAAACCCGTTACGCCTTGCGCGCCCCAACGCTGACGAATCGCCGCGAGCGACAAAAACTCAGTGGGATGTCCCATCGCATCGCCAATCGCACCACCCAACACACAGCCGGCGATCGCCAGTTGCGCGGGCCGCAGTGAGGCGGATTGGGCCGTGATCGCGGGGTCAACTGGTAGCTCGGCGGGCGCAGGCGGATTGACTGGTGCGGGCGGATTGACTAGTGCAGGAGTGTCAGGCGGCGCTGCTGCTGCGACCGATGCGTTTTGCGCAGCCACCATATTGGGTGCGACAACAGGCCAGTCGAAACCCAGACTGGGCTGCACATCAGGGTCAAAACCTTGTCTACTCATGCATAAGCACCGGAGTTGAATGAGCCGGATTATTGCGCATGGGAGCAACGGCCAACACTGCTCATTTGTAGCGTGAATGAAAGGCTAGCGCGCCGCAAAGGCCCGTGCCCTGCCCCAACCCACCAAACGCCTCAGGCTCTGGTGGGTCGGCACTGTGCGCTGACGTTTTTCCTGCATGGTGACGGTGAATCGTTCGATCAAAGATCGAACCCACCCACAGCCGCGCGCGCTGGGCCGGCGCCGTGCGCTGACGTAGGCTGACACTTCAGTTTGGCTCGCACCCACCACCAGTCAAGCTCCGTGGTGATTTGCAGGTGATTTTCTGGCGCCGCGCTTGTAGTCTTTGCTACAAACGTGCGTGGGTCGTCCACGTTCGCCTCACTCGACGAACAAAATGGCTAAGCCTAAAGCGTACAAATTTGGCGCCACCGATGAACCGACATTTGCGGAGGACTTCGAGGTCTTGACCAAGGCGGTGTTGCAGGTCACGGATATCAAGTCCAATCACAATAAGTATTACGCGATTGAGTTACATGAAGCGCCGGGATTGAGCCGCTATCGGGTGTTTACCCATTACGGGCGCACTGACGATTTGGAAAGCAATCCGAATGCGGGCGCGCGTGAGACGCGGCATTTTGACAACCGGGCAGAGGCGGAGGTCTGTTATCAACAGATTTATCGCGAGAAAACCGGTGCCAGTAAGGGTTACAAAGAAGTGTCGCTGGCGTCATCCAAAATCGGCTCGCATAAGGCGCGCGGTAATTCCAGTGGCGCCATTGACAATAAAACGCTAGAGCGCATCGAAAGCGAAAAGGATAAACGTGCACAACGCGCGCCGTCTACTTTACCCGCCGGTGTGCAGGCGCTGATCGGTTATATCTACGACGAAGCGACCAACGCGCTCACTTCCACAGTCGCCGCCAAGATCACCGCGCACGGCATCGAAACCCCACTCGGTGTGTTGACGCTGGGCCAAATCGAAAAGGGCGAGACCATCCTGCAGCAGCTTTACCAGATCGTCAAAGCGATCGATGGTAAAACCTCGAGCCGCCAGCAATCGCAGATCGAACAATTATCCGGTGAGTTCTATACCTGCATTCCGCACCGCATTGGTCGCACGCGCGAGGCGATTAATGAAGCCATCATCGACTCGCCTGCTGATTTTGAGCAAAAGCAGGAAATCTTGCAGTTAATGAAAGACATGCTGCAAGTCAACGGCGAAGCGGGCAGCGTATTGTTTGATGACGAAATTGATGCCAAATACAAAGCGCTGCAATGCCAGGTTGGCTGGTTGGAACCCAATAGCGTTGAGTTCCAGCAGATTGCCAATTATGTGATTGCTTCGCAAATCAAGAGTAAATCGATCAAAGTCAAACAGGTTTATACGTTGCGCCGGCCGCAAGAATGGGCGGCATTTACCGACCATATCGACAACCAGCGGCAATTACTGCACGGCTCGCGGGTGCGTAACTGGGTGGGTTTGCTGTCCCGCGGTATTTTGATGCCGAAGATCGTGGTGAGCATGGGCGTTAATCGTACCGACGCTGGTTGGCTGGGCAATGGCATTTATTTTGGCGATACCGCCTGCACCGCGGCGTTTTACACCACGCCCGGCAAAAAAGGCACGCGCTTCATGGCGGTCGCGCGCGTCGCTTTGGGCAAAATGGCACCGTACAAAAAAATCACCTACGGCTTGGAAGCGCCGCCGGATGGTTTTGATTCCTGCCACGGTGTGCGCCACAAAATGTTGGCACCCTCACAATTTGCCGACGACGAATACGTGGTGTATTCGCCCAAACAGCAGCGTTTGGAGTATTTGGTGGAGTTCACGGTGTGAGGTTTGCAATGAAGCAAGGATGGGATGAATCTCAGGGCATGGCTCAAGCCATGGTGGGTTCGACCTGCGCTTCATCGGTCGAACGCTTCTGCCCGCTGGAGCGCGCAAGAGTCCGCGCACACCGACAAAGCTTCGCGCCGCTGTTAAACAACAACTCACGATTGGAGTAGTTCATGCTGGTCAAAGTGATACTGGTTGATATCAATCCGAAGATTATTGCCGCTTGGCGCTCCAGTTTTGAGGGCAATCCGGAGGTTGAGATCGTGCATGGTTCGATGCTCGATCAGCCAGTTAGCGCCTGGGTATCGCCTACCAATTCGGCCGGCAGCATGGACGGCGGCTTGGATTTGGTGATCAAAAAATTCCTCGGCAATAGCATCGAATTTGGCGTGAAAAGTCAGATCAAACGCTTGCATCAAGGTGCAATGCCGGTCGGGCACGCGGTGTGTGTGCCCACCGAGCGCCCGCAGCCGCGCTTTTTGATTTCCACGCCGACCATGGTGAGTTCTAACGAAGACATCAGCGCCAGCATGAATGTCGCGCTGGCGTGCGCGGCGGCATTTCAGGCGGTGCATATCCAAAACACCGAAGAACCGGGTTCGATTCGCTCGGTTGCGCTGCCCGGTTTGGGCGCACAAACCGGCCGCGTGCCGGCGGAAATTTGTGCGGATTTGATGTGGACCGCGTACGATTTGTTCCGCGAACATGCGTTTCGCGATTTTGCGCAGATGCGCATGGCTCTGGAAGGCATTCTGGGCCCGTTGACGCCGGCTTCGAACTTCAAAAAACAAGCAGGTCCGGCCTTGGCGAGCATGGGTGTCACCCCATCCAAACCGACGCTGGGTGGCGCCAATGCAGACTTCGATGATGCCGACTTGGACGATTTCGACGATAGCGAGGACGAGAAGTAAGACTACGCATGAGCCAACCCGAGCCAGTGCTTTTGCAACATCCCGGTGCCGCGCCGCACGCGCGTTTCACGCTGCTGTCGGTCACTCCTGCGAGTGAGCCGGGTTTCGTGTTGGTGCGCCTGGCCACCGGGCCCAGTCGACGTGAACTGACCGGCGGCACGGCGTACGGGCCGTTCCCAGACGCGGAGGCGGTCGAACGTCTGCACTATGTGGTTGAGCGCCTGTGCGGCGCCGGTTATCAGCTCTTTGGGCCGCACACCGCGCTGATTGAGCGCTTGAGCGACCCATCGCGACGAGCGCGCGCGCTGGCCGCGGCCAATTTGGGCTGGCGACGCGCGAGTGATGCGGTGCCGGCGTTACTGGCAGCGGCAACAGCCGCAACGTCCGAGTTGCCGATCATCATCGACGCCTTAGGCCGTATCGGCGATGCGCGCGCTATTGTGATTTGCCGCGAACAAGCGAGCAAGAAGCTGCTGTCACGCCGTCGTTCTGGCGTCGAAGCGTTGCGCCGTCTGGCCGATCCCGAAGGTCTGGCGCAGGCACGAGTTGAGGGTTTGGCGCGTTTGCCAGAAGCCATCGCCACGCTGCTCGGCAGCCTGGATGAGAGCCAGGAGCGGCCTGATCAAATCCAAACACTGAGCGTGGCGATGCTGGCACTGGAGCCCGTGCGACGTGGTTTGTTGATCGACCAGTTGTATGAATTTGGCACGCCCTTGTGCGTGCGCGCGGTGCGGGTTTGCCTGCAACAAGATTGGCATCACCCGCATCTGTGGCGCTACACCAAGAGCATTTGGAAACGCGCGATGTTGCGCACCGACGCCACCACTTTTGCGCAATTAGCCTTGGCCTTTGAACGCAGTCGCGGGCGCACGCCCGCTGTGCGCACCACCCTCAAGAGTGGTCTGGACGGGCAAGCGCGGAAAACGCCGGTGTTTAGCGCGCGCACGCAAGCTTGGTTGGTGCGCGCCAGCGCCCGTTGGCTACGCAGACTGGCTTATTGGCAGCGTGATGCGTACGCGCCGGTGGCGGCCAGCGTGTTGGCGCACTATAGCGCCGTCGATGCGCGCGATCCGATCGGTCTGCAAGGCCCATTTGCGCACGCGCTTCTCTTTCACCGTCTGCTGCATGCCGCCGGCTCGCGTTTTCGCGTGGATGCCAGCGCGCGGGTGATCGCCCGCAACGCCGCGGCGGTCAGCCAAGTGTGGTCGCGCAGTGATGTGCCCTTTGTGGATCGCTGGGAAGCGCAGCCGCTGTGCTATCTGCAGTTGGCCGCGTTTGGGCTATTGGCCGAAGTGCGCAGTTTTGGCAGCGCAGGCGTGCTCAGCCACCCAGACTTATTGCAACAAGCAAGCAGCGTGGAATTAGCCGCGCTGATCGGCGCCGATCCGGCGTTGGCGCTATTGGCCGAAGCCGAAGTCAACGCACGATTTGATCTCGCCAGCCCCGATTTAGAGCTTTGCGCGGCATTGTTAGATGGCGCCGAACACGCCCGCGAGCTCAGTTTGTGCCTGCTGGCGGCGTCCGCGCCGGTCTGGATCAAGCGCAGCAAAGCGGTGGCCTTGTTATTGCAACGGCGCAGCATGGAAGCACGCGTCAGCGCCGCACTAGCCGTGCAAGCGGCAATGATCACCCTGGATTCGGACGCGCTTGCCGAGCTTTTGAGCCATTTGCTGGATGCGCTGGACAGCGCGCAGGCGCAAGCCAGCCCGGAGCGTTCCAGCGCCTTGATTAATGTGCTGCTGAGTTATCCCGATGCGGCCGCGCAGGCGCGCAGCCTGGAGCAGATTCTCGCCTGGGTGCAAGACGGTGATCTGCCGCGCCGCACCGTCGGTGGCGCGCTGCTGGGCGCTCATCCAGATGCGCTGCAGTTGCTCGGGACCGCGCGTTTGGTGGCGCTCGCCGACAGCGAAGTGCAAACCGTGCGCGCCGCCGCCTGCGTGTTGGTCGGTCGCGCCATCGCACAACTGCAAACTGACCCGTGGCCGTTGCTGACGCTGGCGCAAACGCGCTTTCCAGACACGCGCCGCTGCGCCTTCGAGTTGCTCAGTGAACTGGATGTGGCGCACCTGCACCTTGATGCATTAGTGGCTTTGTGCGATTCCACTCACGCGCAGGTGCAAGATTTCGCCAAATCCTGGATCGCCGCTCATTTAGAGCAGATCGAACCCGCGGCGTTATTGGAACGCCTGATCGAACACCCGCATGCGCCGATGCGCGCCTTTGCGCTGCAATTGTTAGAGGCGCATTTGCCAGCCGGCGCGCAAGCTTTTGCACACGTCGGGCCGTTTTTGCGCAGCACGCTGCTGACGCCGCGCATGTCGCGCCCGGCTAAGGATCGATTGCTGCGTTTCACCGAACAACGCGGCCTGCAAGATGCTGAACAAGGCGCGTTGGCGCTAGCCGTGCTCGGCGCCGCGCTGCGCACCGCCGTGCAACGCGATTTTGAGCCGCTGGTGCTGGCGCTGACCCGCATTCAACTGCGCCATCCTGAACTGCGCGGCGATTGGCAGCTGCGCACGACGGAGACGGCGCGATGAACCTGGACTTCCGCTACGCCGGGCGCAGTGGTTTGACCGGCGGCGCGCAGGATGCGCGGCTCGCGCTGGCGACCAATCAATTGCGCGAAGCCACCTACTTTCGCGGCACCCTCGGCCAACCGTTATTGGTTCGCGAAGGCCTAGCGGCTTTGTACGATGTCGTGGTCAGCGATTTCAAATGGCGACCGCTCGCACGCGTCGAGTATCGCGCTTGGTTGGAGCGCCAAGATCAGGCCTTTGTTGCCGGCCTGGGCGCGCGCTCACTGCACGCCAAACAGCGCATGGCGGTGTTGCACGCGCGACTGACCGAACTAGACGCCGCCCGCACGCTGCGCCGCATGCCCTTCGACGCGGCGCGCACGCGTTGGATGCACTACGCAGTGCACGACCAGGTCGAGCTCAACCGCGTGTTAGATCCGGTTATCACTGTGCATCCGGATCAGTTGTCCTTCGAGGCTTTCTCGCGCGATCAGAGCAGTTACGCCCGTTTGGGACTCAGCCACGGCGTATTTGCGCGTATTGATGAAATCGAATACGGCACTACGAATATCGATTTCAGCGCCAGCTTGCACGATCACCTGGATCGGTTGCGCAGTTATCGCAGCACGCGTTTTGATGTCGGCGCCGGTGGTTTTAGCTCTGAGCGTTTGCAACCGCAAGCAAGCGACCATTGCGCGCTGGAAAAACGTATCGAGCTGCCACATGGTTGGCTAGAAGGCTTCCTGCGGGTGCACGGATTGATGTCGATGGGGCTGACGCGCCTGCGTCTGGCGCCGATCGATGTGCTCAATGTGCTGAACTTTCTGCTCGCCCACAAAACTCGGCAATCGCCGCGTGCGCTGCGCTTTGAGCTGCGCCCCGGCGAAGCAGTGCGACTGGTGTTAGAACCCTGGAATCGCTCGTTCTGGTGTTCGCCCAGCAGCATCTATCAAGGCGAGCAGATCCAGACTATTCGCGTGTGGGGTCGCGAGCGCCTGCGCGTTTTGCAGCGCGTTTTGCCACAGGCCAAACACATCGACGTGTACTTGGCGGCCAGCGGTTTGCCCAGTGTATGGGTGGTCGCGCTGGGCGATGTGGAGTTCACGCTGGCGCTGTCCGGTTGGACCGATAACGACTGGGTAGAAGGTGAGGCGCGTTTTGATCTACTCACGCGGCGGCTGACGGTCAGCGCGACGGAACTGGATCTCGTCTACAACACGCTGCGTGGTCAACGTTGGGCGCGCACGCCGGAACTCGCCGCTGGGCTAGGCTTGGGCATCGAAAAAACCCGCAGCGCACTGAGTATCCTGTGCGAAGCGGGGCGCGCGATGGTGGATCTATCCAGCGATTGTGTGCGCCATCGTGATCTGCTGATGTCGCCGTTTGTCGCCAGCCAAGCGCTGAGTTTGGTCAAACAAACGCAAGCCAGCGACCCAAAAGCCAAAGCCGGCCAAGCGGTGTTCGATACCGGCGCCATCCACATCATCGCGCGGCGCCCGGTGGCCGACGGCTACAAACTGTCTGGCAACGCCGCCGACGGTGCCACCCGCGTGCGGCCGCTGCTGCATGTCAACGCGGCGGGAGAAATTTTGGATGCCTCCTGCACCTGCGCGCAAATGCAACGCGACGGCTTGGCGAAAGGGCCGTGTCCGCATGTGCTGGCGCTGCGGCTAGCGCATATGCAGCGTCTGCAACAGGAGGATGGCGGTGGCCAATAGCCAGTTTTCGATCCGGTCAGATGGTTTTACTCGGCGCAAATCCGCTGCCGCTGGAGCAGGCCGCGCGCGCGAGGCTTGCGCGCGTCACAGCGTCGCTGTAGAAATGACCTGCAACTCTAGTGATCTCGAGAGTGGCGCGGCGCGAATGCGGTACATCGTCTTCGCAACCCGTGCGGCGTTACGCCGTGCATGTTTACGTGTCGCTTTTTCATCACGGGCCCGATCGGCACTCTCGGATCGGGCACATCCGCGCCCGCTGCTGGTGGGCGACCTGCGGTCGCCGCGGGCTAATCGGATGTGCCCGATCCGCATTAGTGGACCGGTCCCGTCGCGAGCTTCGTCGGAAGACCGCGCCGCGCCACCCTCGAGATCAATAGGCTGTACCCATGAGTGAAGAAGACGAGATCGCGCGTCTTTACAAACGTTTGGCGCGGCTAGACGATGCTGTGGTACTGCAACGGATGCAGGCCCACGGCTACTGGCCCGCACAAACTGGTTTTCCACCCGATCCTAGCGACGAAGCCAACGAACGCCGCGAAATCGAAGCGGAGTTGGCGCGCATCGGCAAAAGCGCCGTCACGCAGGATGTGGAGCCAGCGCTGAAAGCCGAACGCATTCGTCGTTGGGACGAAAGCAAAAAACGTCGATCAATCAAAAAAGCCGAACGCGACGCCCAGCGGCGTGCGCAGTTGCAAGCCTGGGCGCAGATCAAAGCCGCCACGATTGTGCACGCTGGCATCGGCGTCAGCGCACAACTGGGTGATACCCACAGCGATGTCGACAAGTTAACAGCGCAGGGCTTGCCGATTTTGCACAGCGCCGCCGATTTGGCCGCCGCATTGGGCATTTCGATGTCGCGCTTGCGCTGGTTGAGCTTCCATCGCCGCGGCGCCACGCTGGTGCATTACCACCGCTACGGCATCGCGAAAAAATCCGGCGGCATTCGTGCGATTTCCGCGCCCAAACCGGTGCTCGATCAATGTCAGCGTTGGATTTTGGCGCACATTCTGACGCCATTACCGGTCACCCAATACGCACATGGTTTTGTCAGCGCACGCTCCTGTGTCAGCAACGCAGCCCAGCATATCGGCCGCAAAGTGCTGATTAATATGGACTTGAAAGACTTTTTTCCGAGCATCCACTTTAGCCGGGTGCGAGGTTTGTACCGCGCGTTTGGCTACTCGGGCGCGGTCGCATCCCTTTTGGCGCTGCTCTGCACTGAGCCGCCGCGCATTGCCGCCAGCATTGCCGGTGATCCGCGCCAGCGCGTTTTCCACGTCGCGTTGGGCGATCGCTGCCTGCCCCAAGGTGCCTGTTGCAGCCCCGCGATCACCAATTTGATCTGCAAAGGTTTTGACCAGCGTCTAGCCGGTTTGGCCCGCAAACAGGGCTACACCTTCACGCGCTACGCGGACGACTTAAGTTTTTCTGGCGACAACCGCGATGCAGTCGGCGCGCTGCTCGGCGCGGTACGTCGGGTCGTCGCCAACGAAGGTTTCGCCGAACACCCAGACAAAACGCAGATCATGGGTCAGGCGCGCCGCCAGGAAGTCACCGGTCTGGTGGTCAACCACGCCGTTGGCTTGAAACGCGAAGACAAACGGCGCTTGCGCGCCATGCTGCACAACGCCGCAAAATTTGGTCTGGAATCACAAAATCGCGAAAACCACCCAAATTTCGGCCACTACTTGCAAGGTTGGGTGGCCTACGCCGTGATGGTCGACCCCAGCAGCGCTGCCGTGTGGAAAAGCGCGTTAAGGCGTGCGTTAAAAAACGCCTGAGTTTTAGGTGCGTGAGAGTCCCGGTCGATCCGGTCTGGCGGCAGCGCCGCTCGTTCAAGCCGGCGCGCGCGCGCAGCAAAGCTTAATAAGATCGTAGGTCACGTTGCCCGCAGGGCTACGTGACAGTGCTCCGATGTCACGTAGGCCTGCGGCCTACGTGACCTGCGCATCAACGCTGAAAAAAATGCATTAAAATCATTTGCTTGCGGTATTTTTGGTGAGAGAACGGCAGTAGACTGTGGACCATCGTGTTGAAAAGGCACGGACCATGGGTCAAATTGATCGCATCACTCAGCAGCCTGAAGTGATGGGGGGTGTTCGGACAAGTTCGCACCCACGAAACCGCGTTTCTCCACCCACCAACAAAAACCACCTATCAGCGCCGCGCCAGCATCCTGCTGATCACCGTCTCAACGATTGCCGCAGGCAATTGCGCGCTCACTTCGAGCACATACCAGTTGTCCAGCGGCGGCAGCTTGGTGGCGTCTTTTTCGGTGGTAATGCACGGCAAGCCATCGCTGAATTGTGGGATGCCGATCGCGGCGTAATCGACATGATCGGCTTGTGGGTGTTCGATAACGTCGATGCCGAGCGCGCGCACGCTGGCGAACACACGATCTGGATTGCCGGTGCCGGCGACCACATGCGCTTTTCGACCCTGCCACGCCGAGAGCTGCTGCTGAACCCCCGCCAAGCTGCGTAAACCGCTGACCCGCATCGTCATCGGCCATTCGCCTGGCACCGGCGAGCCGCCATTGCGCACAATCAAATCGACCCGACTTAAGCGGCTCAGCGGCGCGCGCAGTGGTCCTGCGGGCAGCATTTTTTGATTGCCAAAGCCGCGCAAACCATCCACCACGACGATCTCGCAGCAGCGCGCCAGCGCCAGATGCTCCAGGCCATCGTCGGAGATCAGCAGGTCGAGCTGCACCACACCTAACAAACGGCGCGCCGCGGCAACGCGGTCCTCACCCACCGCTACCGGTGCGCCAGTGCGTCGGGCGATCAGCAAGGGTTCGTCGCCCACTTGCGCGGCAGTGCTCAAACTGTCGACTAAGCGTACGCCTTGGGTACGCCGTCCATAACCGCGGCTGATGACGCCGACCGTGAAACCTTGCGCACGCAATTGTTCGACGAGTGCGATGGTCAGCGGCGTTTTCCCGGTGCCACCTACGGTCAGATTACCCACCACGACTACCGCAACGCCAAGATCAGGCGCGCGCCGCAAGCGCCATCGATACGGCAATTGCACCAGCAGCCGCAAGCTCGCGTACAAATGAGCGCCTAGCTGCAACCACCAGGGACAACGCGCGCCGCGGTACCAGATGGCCTGCAGTTGCTCACGGGAAATCAGCATCGGCACCGTCCTCGCGCGAGCGATACAGCTGCGCATACATGCCCGCACGCGCCAGCAGCGCCTGATGGCTGCCCTGCTCGACAATCCGGCCCTCATCCAAGACGACGATGCGATCGGCTTGTTCAACCGTGGACAATCGGTGCGCGATAACAATCGTTGTACGGCCGCTCATCGCCGCGCGCAGTGCCTGCTGCACGGCGCGTTCCGACGCGTTATCCAAAGCCGAGGTAGCCTCGTCCAAAATCAGGATCGGCGCGTCCTTTAATAGCGCGCGGGCAATCGCCAGACGTTGCCGCTGGCCACCGGATAGCGCGGCACCGCGTTCGCCAATAACGCTATCCAAACCCTGCGGCAGCGCTTCGATGAACTCCCAGGCATGCGCCGCGCGCGCCGCGCTTTCGATCGCCGCGCGGCTGCTACGACGCAAACTGCCATAGGCAATATTGCGCGCCACGCTGTCGTTGAATAACACGATTTGCTGGCTGACCAGCGCCAGTTGCTGGCGCAGCGCGGTCAGCTGATATTGATCAAGCGGCACGCCATCGATACACACACTGCCTTGATCGGGCGCCAGAAAACGCGCCAACAGCGCGACTAAGGAACTCTTGCCGCTGCCCGAGCGACCCACCAGTGCCACGGTCTCGCCCGCTTGGATATGCAGATCGATGCCGCGTAACGCGTAATCGTCGCGCCCTGGATAACGCAGGTACACGCCGCTAAATTGCACTTCACCGCGCACCCGCTCGGGCGCCAATAGTCCTTGGTCGGGCTCGCTTGGTTCATCGAGAATCGCAAAGACCGATTCGGCGGCGGCCAAACCGCGCTGAACGATAGCCTGGGCGCTGGTCAATCGTTTTAATGACGGCAAAATCGCCAACATGGCCGTCATGAACGCCATAAATGCGCCGGGCGTTAAGCGCTCTAATTCGCCGGGCCGCGTCGCCATATACACCACTAGCGCCAAACTGCTGGCCGCCAAAATTTGCACCAGCGCTGAACTGAGCGCATTGGTTGCCGCCACTTTCAAATGTTGGCGGCGATTGTGTTCGTTTACCGTGCTGAAGCGCTCGGCTTCGTCTTGTTTGCCGCCGTAAATCTTGATTTCGCGCTCGCCCAATATGACGTCTTGACCGATTTGGGTCACGTCGGCGACCGAGGTTTGAATCCGTCGGCTAATCGCGCGATAGCGCTTGGATACCAGCCGCACGACCAGCGCAATCGCCGGCCCGGCTAATAGAACCGACAGCGTCAGTTGTGGACTGTAATAGCTCATCACGCAGAGCAAACCAATGATGATCAGACTGTCCAGAACCCAGATTTTCAGGCCTTCGGTGCAGGCCTGACCAATCTGCTCCACTTGAAAACTCAAGCGAGACAGCACGTCGCCGCTGGCATGTTCGGCAAAAAAACGCGATGGCAATACCAAATAGCGGTCAAACACCTGCGCGCGCAAATCAGCAATGATGCGTCGACTGATCCACGCCATGCCGTAATCGCCGACAAAAACACCCAAACCACGCGCCAGAAACAAAGCGATGATCGCCAACGGCAACCAGGCAATCACACTGGCCGAACGCGCGCCCAAGGCGTCGTCCAACAAGGGCTGCATCAGCGCGGTAAAACCCGCCGCCACGCTGGCTTCCAAAATCATCCCGCACAGCGCACCCAAGGCCACCAGCCAATGCGGTTTGGCGTACGGCAACAGGCGCGCGTACAGGCCCTCGGAGCCCACCACGGGGTTCACGGCGTGCCGTTGCTTTGAACGGTCGCGATCGATAAATTGCGATAGCCGGTCTGCGCCAACGCGTCCATCGCGGTGACCACCGATTGATGCTGCGTGCGCGCGTCGGCGCGCAGAATCACCGATTTGCTCGCCGGATCGCCGCCCAATCGCTCCAGGGCGGTTTTCAGGGTGTCGATGCTGGCGTTGAGCACTTCATTGTTGTTGACAAAAAAACGCCCCTCCGCGTCGATTTGCAGCATCAGAGGTTGATCGTTCTCAGTTTTGTCCTCCATGCTGGCCTGCGGCAACTGCACCTTGATGCGCGAGTTTTGATCAAACGTGGCCGTCACCATGAAAAAGATCAGCAACACCAGGATCACGTCGATCAACGGAATCACGGTGATCTCCGGATCGTCGTTGTCCGGCGTGGAGAACTTCATCGTGCAGCCCTCGCTGGCGCCGGCGTCGGCAGCACTTCGGGCGCATGCTCTAAGCTGTCGATCAACAAAGCCGCTTCACGCTCCAACTCGACGGCCAGATCGCCTACTCGACCCTTGAAATAACGGTGGAACAAATAGGCGACGATCGCCACGCACAAACCGGCAGCGGTTGCGATCAAAGCTTCACCAATACCACCCGCCAGCGCATTGGCGTCACCAATGCCGGCCGTGGTAATGACCAAAAACATACGGATCAAACCAGAAATGGTACCGAGCAGGCCCATCAACGGCGAGATGATCGCGATGGTGCCCAAGGCATTCAGATAGCGATTGAGTCGGTACACCGCGATCCTGCCGGCGTCTTCCGCCTTTTCGCGTAGGACTTCGCGCGATCGCTGCCGATGGGAGACAATCGCCGCCAGAATCGAGCCCAAAGGCGAATTGCCGCGCAATTTTTCCAGATGATCGCGTTCGATCTTCGCCGAGCGTGCCCAGGCACGCACTTCAGCACCCAACTTGGACGGCACTACCACGCTGCTGCGCAACGACCAGAAGCGCTCCAGAATAATGCCAACCATGGCGATCGACGCCAGTACCAGGGGCAACATGACCCAGCCACCGGTCTTCAAAATCTCAAACACAAATGACCTCACATCAGCCAACATATCAGGCGCGCGATCATACAAGGCCTGCCGTGAGTCTGCCGGAGGTTGAATTCAAAACAACCTATGCCTTAGCGCAATTGGCCGATCGGCTCCTGCCACCAACGGCGCTGTTCACGCTGGCTGGAAATCGCGATCGGCGCAGCCGCTGTAAATCGCACCTCGATGGCACCTAGATCGGCACTATTGTGTTGTGAGGCACCTGACTCGCGCACCCGATTGACCACCTCGATGCGCGGAAAAGCAAAGCGGTTGCGGTAACCGGCCGAATACAACACGGCTGACGGCGATACGGCGCGCAGAAAATCCACGCTACTGGAACCGGCGCTGCCGTGGTGGCCGGCCACCAGTACATCGACATCGAGCTTAGCGGCTTGCTCGCGAATCAGGCGTCCCTCGATGATTTCGCCAATATCGCCGGGAATCAAAGCACTACCGGCGCCACTGCTGATGCGCACCACGCAAGAACTCTCATTGCCCAGATAAGGCAGCGTGGCGGGTGGGTGCAGAATCTCAAAAGCCACAGCGTCCCATTGCCAGTGCTGGCCCGTTTCACACAACTGTGAGCCGTCAATGGTGGCCGGCGCCGAGCTGGATATTTGATCGATCAGCAGGCGTCGACGCAGACTTTTGGTACCGCCCGCATGGTCCAGATCGTCGTGGCTGACGACCAAACGATCTAATCGCGCCACACCCAACTGCGCCAAACTGGGCACTAATACCCGATCCCCGAGATCACCCCCTTCAGCAAATCCCGGACCGGTATCGATCAACAGCGCATGTTGCGCGGTGCGCACCAGCACCGCTTGGCCTTGTCCGACATCCAGCACCGTCAGCACAAATTCACCGGGGTTGGGCGCCTCAACACGCGGCGCCAGCAGAGGCAACAATCCAAAAACGCCCAACCAGCGCCCCGGCCAGCCGCGCGGCGCAAGCAGCCACAAGCTACCCCACAGCGCTAAACACCAGACGATGAACGACGGTGCCGGCAGGGCCAGCCGCGCTGCCGGCCAAGCGGCAGCAACGACGATCAGCCCATCAAATCCAGCCAGCAGCCAAGCCGCCAACTGCAGCGCTCCCGTGCTTGCCGCTGCGATCGGCCAGAGTACCAGCGCGGCCAGCAAAACCGGAACCACCAGGAAGGTGACATAGGGCACGGCGAGCAGATTCACCAAAGGCGCCGCTAGGCTGGTCTGCTGAAAAAACGCCAAACCCATCGGCAACAGCGCAATCGATAATCCTAATTGCGGCAAAACCCACATGCGCCAGGCCGATTCACGCCGCCAGCGGCCGCTAAAAGCCAAGATTAACCAAGCAACCGCGCCGAAGGACAGCCAAAAGCCAGCGGTGAGTGGCGCCAAAGGGTCCAGCAGCAGCACGGCAAACAAGGCCAGCGCATAACGTGTCCACCAACCCAACTCACGGCGCGTCAAAACCCCCGCCAACATCGCCGCAATGGTCAGCACCGTGCGTTGCGTGGGCAGCGTGAACCCGGCCAGAGCCGCGTAAAGGGCAGCCGTCATTAAGGCGCCAAGTGCCATCGCCTGCGGCCTGGGCACTCGCAAGGCCAGCACCGGCAACAGCCAATAAACCAACCAAACCAAGCCACCACCGAGCGCCGCCGCCAAACCCACGTGCAGACCAGAAATCGCGATCAAATGGCTGGTGCCAGTGGCGCGAAACAAATCCCAGGCACGCTCGTCCAACTCGCGGGTGTCACCGATGGCGAGCGCTTTGGCGGTCGCCCGAATCCGACCCGGCGGCAGCGCCAGATCAAAACGCTCAGCAATGTGCGCACGAATGGCGTCGATGCGGGCCGTCGCGCGGCAGGCTGCAACATCCGGCCGCGATTCGGTTGCCACCCGGCGCACGATGTAACCCGTCGCGCCAATATTCGCCGCCAGCGCATAGCGTTCAAAATCAAAACCGGCCGGATTCACCAAGCCATGCGGGCGCTTTAAACGCACGATCACCTGCAAACAGTCGCCCGGACTGACCGAGATTTGCTGTTCATACCAAGACACACGAATCCGCTCTGGCAGCGCCAAATCACCCGCCACCAAGGCCAAATCAAAGCGTGATGCACGGCCCTCGCGCGTCGGCAAACCCACCACCGTTCCTACCACCGGTAAATCCTGGCCTTGCAGCTCAGGCGCCAAACGCTGCGCATAACGCTGTTCACCCACCACGCAGGCGTACACAAAACCCATCAACAACGCACAGCAAAAGGCCAAGGTTTGCGACAGGAGCGGGGTTTGTCCGCCAAATCGCGGCGCGGCAAGGTGCGAGGGATCAGGTCCGGGTGCTTGCGCAGCGGACCGCAGAACCCAAAGCTGCGCCACCAATGCCAGCGCCAGCAGCGCGACTAAGGTCGAAAACGCGGGCAAATCGGCCAGCAGCAAGACCCAACTGGCGCCTGCGGCAAAACCAAAACCGTGGACGGGCAGCAGTCGAAAAGCGCCCACGGCTGAGAAGGGTCAGGTTTCGGCCGGCGCCAGCCGACCGCCACGTAATTCCAACACGCGATCCATGCGCGCCGCCAAGCGCCGATCATGGGTTACGATCACCAGACTGGTGCCAATTTCCCGATTTAACTCCAGCATCAGCGCATACACCTGCGCCGCGGTCCGTTCATCCAAATTGCCAGTGGGTTCGTCGCCCAGCACGCACGCCGGCCTGGTCACCAAAGCGCGCGCGACGGCCGCGCGTTGACGCTCACCACCGGATAGCTCACTGGGTTTGTGCCGCGCACGTTCACCCAAACCCACCCTGCCGAGCAATGCCTCAGCGCGTTCGCTGGCCTCAATTACCGACATGCCACCAATCAACAGCGGCATTGCGACGTTTTCCAGCGCGGTGAATTCCGGCAACAAGTGATGAAACTGATAGACAAAACCCAGCGCCTGATTGCGCAAGCGACCACGTTCACGATCTGATAATCGCGACATTTGCTGACCCAGCACCGTCACTTCGCCACGGCTCGGCAGGTCCAATCCGCCCAGGATATGTAGCAAAGTACTTTTTCCAGCGCCGGAAGTGCCGATGATCGCGACGCTTTCGCCTCGTGCGACCGATAGCGAAGCATCACTGAGAACTTCGACACGTAAATCACCCTCGGCATACACCTTGGCAATTCCGCTCGCTGCAATCACGGCATCACTCATAACGAAGCGCCTGCGCCGGTTGCGTGCGCGCCGCACGCCACGCCGGATATACGGTGGCGACGACAGCAAATACTACCGACAACATGCCAATTCGGCCGACATCGGGCCAGCGTAATTCTGAGGGCACCGAGCTGATGTAATAAATATCGCCCGGCATGGCCTGAAAACCAAACAGACTTTCCAGAAAAGGCACAATCACGTGGATATGACTGGCAATAACCACGCCAAACAACAATCCCAGTAAAGTGCCAATGACGCCCACCGCCAAGCCTTGCACCATAAATACGGTCATAACCAGTTTTGGACTCGCGCCCAGTGTGCGCAAAATGGCGATATCTGCCTGTTTATCAGTCACCACCATGACCAATGTGGATACCAAATTAAATGCCGCAACTGCGACAATGAGCGACAGAATAATAAACATCACTAACTTTTCGGTCTTCACCGCGCGAAAGAAATTGCTGTGCTGCTGGGTCCAGTCACGCACGCTGTACAGGCCATCCAAGCGCGTGGTCAAATTCTGCGCCACTCGCCAGGCTTGAAACATATCATCCAGTTTGAGTCGAACGCCGGTGACACCCTCGCCTTCGCGAAACAACTTTGCCGCGTCTTGCAGGTGAATGAACGCAAAACTGCGGTCATATTCATACATACCGACTTCAAATAATCCGACAATTTGAAAGCGCCGCATTTGCGGTATGACGCCAATCGGCGTGGCACGCATTTGCGGCGCCATCAGTGTCACCTGATCACCCAAGGTCACGCCCAAGGTATGCGCCAGCTCAGCGCCCAGGACTATTCGGTATTTACCAGGCTCCAGCAGGTCAAAACTGCCGATTTTAGTACTCGCGCCGACCTCGGAAACACTGTCCTCCAAATCCGGCAGCACGCCGCGAATCATCGCGCCACTAATGCGCTTGGCTTGCAGCATGCCTTCGCGTTCGATGTACGGCGCCGCACCGACCACATGCGGATCAAGCCGAGCCGCGTCGACCAAGGCGGGCCAATCACTGACATTATCACCAAACGCAGTAATGGTCGCGTGTGAAACCATGCCAAGTATGCGCGACCGTAATTCTTGCTCAAAACCATTCATCACTGAAATGACAACGATGAGTGCACTAACCCCCAAGGCAATGCCCAACATCGAAACCAATGAGATAAACGAAATAAAATGATTGCGTCGTTTAGCGCCGGTGTAACGCAGCCCAATGGCAATCGACAGCGGATGAAAGAGTTTCATGCCGCACCAACGAATAATGCTGGACTGGGGCGATGCACAGCCAGCCAAAGACGCAGTCGATGCTGCAGCTCGCTGTTAATTCGATCCGGAAACACCATGCATGCATGTTTATCACCGCCGCTGCCTTCAAAATGCAGCTGAACTAGACCCAGAAATCGCGAAGACTGCAGCAGATTCGCCGCTTGCGGGCTAAGCTCGCCACGCTTACTCAATTCGATATTGCCATCGGCATACAATCTGATCTTTGTGGGTCGCGCAATAGCGCGCCGCCATTCGCGCGCGGCGATCAGCACGACCAACAGCACCGCCAATAGCATGACCCAAATCGGCAATTGCGCGCGGCCTAAGGCCAATAGTGCTGCCGTCAGTGCAACTAACAAAATCCCGCGCTCCCAGAATCCAGGTCGCAAATCAATGTCGATCGGTGTGGCGTAAACGCTGGACGAGAGCATTGAGTTCCGCTTCCTCCGAGTGGCTGCGGCCTAACAACAGGGCCCAGAGCTGGTCGTCTTCCATGGCCAGCAAACGTACGAAGTTATGCCGCTCAGCGTCTGACGCTAAGATGAAGTGCCCGTCCAAATAGCGCACTAGCACGAAGTCCAACTCTTTCATGCCACGTCGACATTGCCAGCGCAACTGGCGCACCAGCGCGGCGAGATCTTCACCCGCCGTGCCGCTCACCCGCCGCCGCCTAAATCGCTGTTCAGAAACAAATTGGATCGAAAACCCGGCATTACACGGAGCGCCGCGCAATCATCGCCTTTTTGATCTCGGCGATTGCTTTGGCCGGATTGAGGCCCTTCGGACAGGTTTTGGTGCAATTCATGATGGTGTGGCAGCGATACAAACGGAAGGGATCTTCCAGATCGTCCAGCCGCGCGCCGGTATCCTCGTCACGGCTATCTACTATCCATCGATAGGCCTGCAACAAAACCGCCGGACCCAGATAACGATCGCCATTCCACCAATAACTTGGGCAAGAAGTGCTGCAACATGCGCACATTATGCACTCATACAAGCCATCGAGCAGTTTGCGATCTTGCGGCGATTGCAGGCGCTCTTTATCCGGTGGCGGCGAAGTCTGAGTGCGAATCCACGGCTTAATCGACGCGTATTGCGCATAAAACTGGGTCAGATCCGGCACCAAGTCTTTGACTACCGGCATATGCGGCAAAGGATAAATCTTCACATCGCCCGATACGTCGCCGATGGCCTTGGTGCACGCCAGCGTATTAGTGCCGTCGATATTCATCGCACACGAACCGCAAATGCCCTCCCGGCAAGAACGTCGGAAGGTGAGCGTTGGATCAATCTCATTTTTGATCTTAATCAGCGCATCGAGAACCATCGGCCCACAGCTGGCCAAATCAACCTCATAAGTATCCGTGCGTGGATTAGCGCCGCTATCTGGATCGTAGCGATAAATTTTGAACTGACGCAACTTTTGCGCACCACCCGGCTTGGCGGCAAAGTGCTTGCCCTTGGTAATCTTAGAGTTCTTCGGGAGCGTGAATTGGGCCATTTCTACTGCCTCTATTGGGCGGGTTTGAAACCCGCCCCTTTGATGTTAATAGGTGCGTGCTTTGGGCGGCACCGCTTCAACTTCGTCTGTCAACGTATACAAATGCACCGGTCGGTAATCGAAACTCACTTTGTTGTGCTCATCAACATAAGCCAAAGTGTGTTTGAGCCATTCGTTATCGTCTCGATTCGGATAATCTTCGCGCGCGTGTGCGCCGCGACTTTCCTTGCGATTTTCGGCCGAATAGATTGATACCAATGCGCATCCGAGGAGATTTTGTAGCTCCAATGTTTCAACCAAATCCGAGTTCCACACCAATGAGCGGTCGGAAACCCGCACATCGTCGAAATTGCGGCTGATGTCGCTGACTTTGCGGCAGCCTTCTTCCAGCGACTCGCCAGTGCGGAACACGGCGGCATGGTTTTGCATCGCTTTTTGCATAGCCATGCGAATGTCAGCGGTTGGGGTGCTGCCATTGGCGTTACGTAAACGATCAAAATTGCCGAGCGCTTTGTCATACGCGGAACTGGGTAGTTTTTTGTGCGCGGATGCAGGTTTGATCACCTGCGCGGCGCGATTGGCCGCAGCGCGCCCAAACACCACCAAATCCAACAGAGAATTAGATCCCAGCCGATTAGCGCCGTGCACCGACACACAGGCGGCCTCGCCGATTGCGAACAAACCGGGCACGACGGAATCCGGATCGCCATTTTTGATGGTCACCACTTCGCCGTGCACATTGGTTTGAATGCCGCCCATGTTGTAATGGACCGTCGGCAAAACGGGAATGGGTTCGCGCGTGACATCCACGCCGGCAAAAATGCTCGCGGTTTCCGCTATACCCGGCAGTCGTTCGTGAATAACTTCCGGTCCGAGATGCTCCAAATGCAGGTGAATATGGTCATTGGCGGCGCCTACGCCGCGACCTTCACGGATTTCGATAGTCATCGCGCGGCTGACCACATCGCGCGAAGCGAGATCCTTGGCGTTCGGAGCGTAGCGCTCCATAAAGCGCTCGTTCTTCGAGTTGGTCAAATAACCGCCCTCGCCACGCACGCCTTCGGTGATCAAACAGCCCGCACCGTAAATGCCGGTGGGATGAAACTGAGTGAACTCCATATCCTGCAAAGGCAAACCGGCACGCAACACCATGCCGTTCCCGTCACCGGTGCAGGTATGCGCTGAGGTACATGAGAAGTAGGATCTGCCGTATCCACCGGTGGCTAAGACCACCGAGTGGGCGTGGAACATATGCAGCGTGCCTTCGGACAAATCCCAGGCGATAACGCCACGGCAAGTGCCATCCTCATCCATAATCAGATCAAGGGCGAAATACTCGACGTAAAAACGCGCGTCAAACTTCAAAGCCTGTTGATACAGGGTGTGCAATATTGCATGACCCGTGCGATCCGCGGCGGCGCAGGTACGCTGCGCCGTGCCCTGACCGTAATGCGTGGTCATACCACCAAATGGACGTTGGTAAATCCGTCCATCTTCGGTGCGCGAAAATGGCACACCATAATGTTCCAGTTCGATAATGGCCGGAATGGCTTCCTTGCACATATATTCGATTGCATCTTGGTCACCGAGCCAGTCGGAGCCTTTGATGGTGTCGTAAAAATGAAAGCGCCAGTCGTCTTCGCCCATATTGCCTAAGGCCGCGCTAATCCCACCTTGCGCCGCAACGGTGTGACTGCGAGTGGGGAAAACCTTGGTAATGCAAGCGGTGGCTAAACCCTTAGCGGCCATGCCCATAGTGGCGCGCAGTCCCGCGCCGCCAGCGCCGACGACAATGACGTCGTAGTTGTGGTGAGTGATCTTGTAGGCTTCGGTCATGTGCGCTCAACCGCGATAAAAACCAGTCGCAGGATTGCGATGCTGGACGATAGGACAGCCAAAATCGCGCCAAAACGGATCAGCACCATCAAGGTGATCTCCAAAGCGCGTGGATGTACGTAATCTTCAATGACCACCTGCAAACCCAAATAGGCGTGGTGAAACAAAGCCCAAATAAACGCCAGTAGCAACACGGCATTCAACGGTTGCCCCACCGCTGAACTCAGCGCTGCGTAATCACCGCCTTTATTGGCAATCGCAAACCACAAGAACCAAACGCTCAGCGGTGCCAAGGCCATTGCGGTGACGCGCTGCATCCACCAATGATTGGCGCCCTCCCGCGCTGAGCCCAGACCATGAACGATTTTTAACGGCGTACGAAATGCGCTCATGTTGCCCTCCTCAGGCCCACAGCAGCCACAGCAACAACGCGGTTAGCGTGGGCGCCAACACCACAACCACCCAGCCGGTCGCGTAAGCGCGTTTGATCTCCAGACCCCAACCGGTATCCCACGCCAAATGGCGTAAACCATTGAGCCAGTGGTACATCAAGCAAAATACAAAACCGGCACAAACAAGACGACCGATGAAACCGTTGGCCAAGTCGGTAAACGTCGCAAACGCTTGCTGTCCGGTCGCCAACGCAACCACCCCCCACACCAGCCCTAGTGCGGCGGCGCTGAGTGCCACGCCAGTGGCTCGGTGAATGATCGAAAGCAGCGATGTCAGTTGCGGTCGGTAGACCTGCAGATGCGGCGATAGCGGACGCGCTCGC
>Ga0105046_10003046_pt1 | contig 26525 bp, 22 predicted proteins | sample MAT03_FD_78385 | JGI IMG/M metagenome (GOLD analysis project Ga0105046, IMG submission 78385) | Freshwater microbial communities from Lake Fryxell liftoff mats and glacier meltwater in Antarctica - MAT-03 (megahit assembly) | ecosystem: Environmental > Aquatic > Freshwater > Ice > Liftoff...
CGGCGAGCTGCTGACCCTGCTCGAGGCCGACAAGCGCGGCTGGGCCGTCACGCTCGCGCTCAGCCAGGATCGCTTCATCGTCCCGCCGAACGTGGCGATCCTGGCGACCATGAACACCGCCGATCGCTCGATCGCCCTGCTCGACGCGGCCCTGCGCCGGCGCTTCGCGTTCCACGAATTGATGCCCGATCCGGCCGCGCTGGGTGACAGCATCGTGCTCGGCCTCCCGCTCGGGCATATGCTCGGGTGGATCAACGAGGCGCTGGTGCGTGCGCTCGGCGAGGGCATGCGCCACCTGCAGGTCGGGCACGCCTACCTCATGCACAACCGTCAGCCGATCTCCGACCCGGCCCGCCTCGCTGCCGCGTTGCGCAACGATATTCTCCCGCTGCTCGAGGAGTACTGCCACGACCAGCGCCCGCACCTGCGCAGCATCGTGGGCGCCGGCTTATTCCGCGGCAGCAGCCTCGAGATCGATGCCTCTCTGTTCGAGCCGGCCAACCGTGAGCGGCTCGGCTCAGCGCTACGTGAGCACTTCGCCGAGCGCCTCAGGGCCCCGGAGATCGTCGATCTACTCGCTCGCAACGAGGGGCCCGAGGACGAGTCTTGACCGAGATCGAGCTCCGGGAGTGGCAACGTGTCCTGCTCCCACGCGCGGACTTCGGCGCGGACGAACACGCGGCGCTGCTGCGGCTGCCGGGGCACGCGTTTCACCTGCGCGAGCGAGGCGGACAGCTCGAGCTGCGGGCACGCGCCCACGTCGGTCGGGTCCAGCTCGGCCGACTGACGATCACAGTATTACCGAAGCTCGCCGAGCGCACCCTGCTCGGTCTCTTTACGTATGCCCACAACCTCGGAGATCTGAGACCCGCCGATCCCGCCGCTTATCCCGGTGGAGCGCTGCTGCAGGACATCCTCGCCGAGCAGCTCCGTCGTCAGGTCCAGGCCATCGTCGATCGCGGTCTGCACCGCAGTTATCAGCGCGTCACACTCGACCTGTCCGCGCCGCGCGGGCGGCTCGACGCCGCTGCGCTGGCCCGGCGCATGCCGCTGCTCCGGCCGGTCCTTCCGTGCGTCACGCATGACCGCAGCATCGACCATGCGCTCAATCGTCTGTTGTATGCCGGGCTCCTCCTGGCCGCCCGCGTCGTCGCGCACGAGCCGCTACGCCGGCGCCTTCGGGAGCTGGCCGCGCGGCTCACCGACGATGTCACGGACCAGCCGTTGACGCGGGCGCTGCTCGCAGCGGGTCGTCGAGCGCTGCATCGTCTCGTCGACCACTATCGTCCGGCGCTGCACCTCATTGAGCTGTTGTACGCGGGTGCGGGCCTCGACCTGAGCACGCACCAGCCGACGTTCACGGCCGCGGGATTCCTGTTCGACATGAATCGGTTCTTCCAGGCGCTGGTCCTGCGTCTGCTCGAGGAGGGTCTGCCCGACTGCACGGTGGAGCACGAGAAGCCGCTTCGCCGGGCCTATCGGTGGGCAGCACCGCATCTCCCGGGCCGACGACGACCGACGCCGCGCCCGGACATCACCGTCGCCAGTCAGGGTCGGCATTTCCTCCTCGACGCCAAGTACCGCGACCTCTCGGTCGGTCCGCTGCCCCGCGAGATCCTGTACCAGCTCACCATGTACGCCGCGAGCCAGGGACCGGGTGGCGCGGCGGCGATGATCTACCCGCGGCAAGAGGCCTCCGCGCTCGCGCAGGAGCGCCTCGATCTGCACTCCGCGCTGCACTCCGCGCCGCACGCCTCGCTGTATCTGCGGCCCGTCCCATTGCTCGAGCTCGCGGCCAGCCTCGACGCTGGCGATCAAGGCCTGGCATTTCGCCGCAAGCTCGCCCGAACCCTCGCGTTCGGACCGGCGGCGCGCATCGGGCCTGCCGCTTGACCGGCAGGCTCGCGCAGGAAATACCTCGCAGCGAGGCAAATGAAGGCCGTCGAACTCGCGGTCGCCCCACCCCGGACGACCAGCGGGGCGCCGACGATCCCACACGGAGGGGCGAGGCCGCTGGCTCGGGACCCAGGCGGGGGGGCCCCCGGCTCGCGCGCAGGCGCCTCGTGTTTAACTTCGCCGCGCCGGCCGACGCGAGTGGTCTGACGTCATTCGCCTCGAGATGGCGCCGAGCACGTGCCGGGGAGGAACCGCCGTCGGGTTAGGGACCCGCCGCCAGCGGCCCCCTCCGCCAAAGCCTCACCCGCCCCGCGCTCTCCTTCACCGCCGCCCCATGAGCCCGCACCCCGGCTCACCCCGGCCGTCGGCAAATAGCGACAACCGACGAACCGATCGGCATATCGAAGTGTCGCATCAACCGCCGCTCGAGGTTCATGATCGCATAAAACGGCCGATTGATGAACGCCGGGGGCACCTTCACCGGGTACTCCGCGTGCTCCTGGATGCCCTTGCGCAGCCGGCTCCACATGCGCTCGGCGAACACCGCCGGGAACAGCAGCGACGTATGGTAGGTCATACGTTCGATGATGAGGCCCGCCCGCTCGAGCACCGGTCGCAGCGTGTTGGCCATATAGCGGCGCTTGTGATGCACCGAGATGTCGTGCTCGCCCCACAGCAGCGGCACTGCTGGCACGCTGGCGACCAGCAGGCCGCCGGGGCGCATGATGTCATGTACGGCCCGCGCCGCGGCGACGTCGTCGTCGATATGCTCGAGCACATCAATCAACGTCACGACATCGAAGGGACCGGACACGGGCAGTCGATCGGGCAGGCTGCCGTGGAGCACCTCGAGCCCGAGGGTCTCGGCGGCGAACTTCGCGGTCGCCTCGTCGTGTTCGACCAGCGTGATCTCGCCGAAGCGGCCGAGCTCGCGGGTCAGCAGCGTGCAGGCGCCGCCGATGTCGAGCAGCTTGAGCGGCTCGCCTGGCGCCGGCTGTGGCTGCCACTTCTCGACCAGCTCGAGGATCAGCTCGCGCTTGGCGATCCGCCAGAAGTGTCGGTCTTCGAGATCAAACCAGCGGTCGTACGCGCTTCGATCCATGCGGTCTCCAGAGTCTTTAATCGATATCGACGTTGGCCACTTCGGCCGCGTGTTGCGCCTGCGCCGTGGGATCGGCGAGCACCTCGCGGACCATGTAGATCGGCTTGCGCTGCGACTCGTGATATGTGCGGATCACGAACTCGCCGACCAGGCCGAGGCTCACGAACTGCACGCCGACCATCACCAGCAGCGCCGCCAGCATCAGCAGCGGGCGGTCGCCGATGTCCTCGCCGAGGACGAATTTGTCGACGGTCAGGTATAGGCCGATCAACACGCCGAGGCCGCCCGAGAGCAGGCCGACGCCGCCGAACACGTGGGCCGGTCGGGTGCTGTAGCTCAGCAGGAAGCGGACCGTCATCAGGTCGAGCGCCACCTTCATCGTGCGGGCGATCGTCCGCATGAAGCCGGTGTACTTCGACACGCCGGCCTTGCGGGCCCGGTGATTGACGCCCATCTCCGTCCAGCGGATCCCGAGGCTCGACGCCACCGCCGGCACGAAGCGGTGCAGCTCGCCGTAGAGCTTGACGTTCTTGACGACGTCGCGGTGATAGACCTTGAGCGAGCAGCCGTAGTCGTGCAGCGCCACCCCGGTGACGCGACCGATCAGCCAATTGGCGACCCGCGACGGCAGCTTGCGGCTGACGAACGCGTCCTGTCGCTGGACCCGCCAGCCGCTGACGACGTCGTAGCCCTCCTCGGCCTTGGCCAGCAGCATCGGAATATCGGCCGGGTCGTTTTGCAGGTCGGCGTCGATCGTGATGACCCACTCGCCGCGCGCGCGGTCGAAGCCGGCCGCGAACGCCGGCGTCTGCCCGAAGTTTCGCCGGAACCGGATCGCTATCACCCGGGGGTCGCGCTCGTGCGCCTTGCGGAGCAGCTCAAAGCTGCCGTCGACGCTGCCGTCGTCGACGCAGATGATCTCGTAGGTGCGACCGGTGCGGTCCATCCCGGCCATCAGCTCGGCCAGCAACGCGTCGATGCTCTCGACCTCGTTGTAGATCGGGACCACCACCGAAATGTACGGGTCGCGCTCCGGCTGACCCGGGCGGTGCAACACCGGGCCGTTGACGTCGCTGCGGCTGCGCGCCATCGACATCGACATCGCGGCCGGTACCAGCGTCTCTGGGGGCTTTTGCGGGCTCATGGCAGGCTCCGTCAGCGCGCCAGCTTCGCCCGGCGCTCGCGGTGCCACGCCACCTGCGCCGCGAGACCCTCGCGCAGCGCCACCTTCGGCGCGTAACCCCACGCCTGCTGCGCCGCCGCGACGCTCGCCCAGGTGTCGAGCACGTCCCCGGCCTCGCGCTCTTGCCGGTTCTGCTGCACCGGACCCGCCACCTCGGCGAGCGTGCCGAGCACGTCGCGCAGCGTCACGCGCGAGCCGCCGCCAATATTAAACACCCCGAGCACGCCCTCGGCCGCCGCCGCGATGTTCGCCTCGACGATATCCGCGATGAACGTGAAGTCTCGCGTCTGCTCGCCGTCCCCGAACACATTGATCGCGCCGCCGTCCAGGGTCGCCTCGATGAACTTGTGAAACGCCATGTCCGGCCGCTGCCTGGGCCCGTAGACCGTGAAGTAGCGCAGCGACGCGGTCGCCAGCCCGAAGTTGTGGCGATAAAGCTCCGCCAGGTGCTCGGCCGCCAGCTTGGTCACCCCGTACGGCGAGAACGGCTGCGTCGGGCTCGCCTCCGTCATCGGCAGCTCGTGCGCCTCGCCGTACACCGAGGACGATGACGCATACACCACCTTGCGTACGCTCGAGCGGCGCACCGCCTCCAGCAGGCGCTGCGTCGACAGCACGTTGTCCCGCAGGTACGCCTCGAAGCTGTGCCCCCAGCTCGCGCGCACGCCCGCCTGCGCCGCCTGATGAAACACGACCTCGACGCCTTCCAGCAGCGGCTCCATCGCACACTCGGCGAGGTCCTCAACCACCAGCGTGAACTTCGGCTCGTCGCGCAGGCGGACCAAATTATTATCTTTGTAGCTGCGCGGATAATAATCGCTAAAGCGGTCGACCCCGACGACCTCGTGGCCGAGCGCCAGCAGCCGCTCCGACAGGCTCGAGCCGATGAATCCCGCAGCGCCGGTCACCAGGCAACGCATGGCAATTTTCCTCCTGCGCCGCTTGCGCCGTGCACGAACATGGGGGTCAGCCTTACCACGACCCCCGACCGCCGCGCCACACCCCGCCCCGATCCCGGGGCCGCCGACCTATGCGCCCCGGCTCGGCCCACGAAACGCCCGCGAAGCGGTCGCCCGCGGGCTTCTCGTCGCCACGTCCGAAAACGGCCAGACCCCGCCGTGGCCCCGCGCTACAAGGCGGCTCGCATGTTCGACCTCGACGCCTGCTACGCCGCGCTCACCGCCCGCGACGCCCGCTTCGACGGCATGTTCTTCGTCGGCGTCGCGACCACCGGCATCTACTGCCGGCCGGTCTGCGTCGCCCGCACGCCGCGCCGAGATCGCTGCAGCTTCCACCGCTCCGCGGCCGAGGCCGAGCGCTTCGTTCACCACCAAGGACCCCCATGCTCATGCCCACGCACACCGCTCCACGCGACGCCCTGCTCACCCTCCAGATCTCGAGCCCGCTCGGACCCCTGCGCCTGCTCGCCCGCGACGGCGCGCTGTGTGGCGTCTACATGAACCTTCAGAACGCCCCGCCCGCCGCCCCTGGCCCTGACGAGCCCGTCCTGCTGCGCGCCGCCCAGCAACTGCGCGAGTACTTCGCCGGCACGCGCCGCGACTTCGACCTCCCGCTGCGCCCGCGCGGCACCGAATTCCAGCAGACCGTGTGGCGCGCGCTCGCCGAGATCCCCTACGGCGTCACCCGCAGCTACGCCCAGCTTGCGACCGCGATCGGTCGACCGACCGCGTGCCGGGCCGTCGGCGGCGCCAACGGCAAGAACCCGCTCGGCATCGTCGTGCCTTGCCACCGCGTCATCGGCCATCACGGTGCGCTCACCGGCTACGCCGGCGGCCCCGACAACAAGCGCTGGTTACTCGCCCACGAGGCCGCCGCCCCGCTCGTGCTGCGCTGACCCCGCGCGTCTGGTGTTCTCGGGCGCGGGCCACTATCGTCGGCGTTATGCAGGAGCAACCGATCGCGCTGGTCACCGGAGGCAACCGCGGCATCGGCCGGGAGATCGCCCGTCAGCTCGGCGAACGCGGCTATCACGTGATGCTCGCCGCCCGCGACGCCGCCCAGGGCATCGCCGCCGCCCGCGAGCTCGCCCACGAGTTCACCCCGCTCGACATCACCTCGCAGGCCAGCATCGACCGCCTCGCCGAGAGCCTCGCGCGCCGCAAGCTCACCCTCGATATCCTGGTCCACAACGCCGGCGTCATGTTTCGCCACTTCGACCTCGAGGTCGCGCGCGACACCCTCGCCGTCAACTACTACGGCCCGCTGCGCCTCACGCAGGCCCTCCTGCCGTTCTTGAACCCGCACGCCCGCGTCGTCATCCTCTCGAGCGGCCTCGGAGATCGCAGCGCCCTCGGCCCGGCATTGCGAGCCCGCTTCGCCGACGGTGCGCTCGACCGCCCCGCGCTCACGACCCTCATGGACGACTTCCTCGCCCACGTCGCCGCCGGAGATCACGAGGCCGCCGGCTGGCCATCGCATGCATATGCAGTCTCGAAGATCGGCGCCACCATGCTGGCGCAGGTGCTCGCGCGCGAGCTCGCCGACGACCCGCGACGACTCCGCTTCAACGCGCTGTGCCCCGGCTGGGTGAAGACCGCGATGGGCGGCGAGGGGGCCGAGCGCGAGGTCAGCGAGGGGGCCGACACCGCCGTGTGGCTGGCCACCCAGGCCCCCGAGGGCCCGACTGGCGGCTTCTTTCGCGACCGCGCCGCAGCAACTTGGTGATGATGATGTTGCTGATAAGGTGCGTGTGGTCGCCTAGGGGGCCGTGCGAGCCCGAATTCGGGGGGTTGTCTCGAGACAGACCCGGATCGCGACAAAATCGGGACAGGATCGGGCCGGAACCCGGGGATCTCGCCGCCGTGCGGGGGCTCGTACGGGGGGGCCGCTCGACAGGCGGGTGGTCTCGCGTGGACGGGCACGCTGCCCAATGGTCAGGCGGCCTTCGGCTCGTCGTTCTGCGAGGACTGGGACGGGGGGGACCCCTTCGAGCTCGGTGGCGCGGGCGTGTGCGACCAGACCGACGCCTTCTGGAGCTTCTTTGAACCGATAGTTTGCGGGGGGACGCTGTCGCTGTATTGCTTCGAGAATTGAGCCCGGAGTCGGTACGATCGATTTAGAGCGTGGGCAGCAGATCCTCGCAATTTTGCTCGATGGGATCGCGCGCGCGTGGTGATTGTCGACATCACAGTGGACGGCCACGTGCGGGCCTTCGAGCGCATGAACGGCGTCCCGAGGCGGATCAAGTACGACAACCAGAAGGCGGTCGTCATTCGCCGCGAGGGCGGTCAGCCGATCTTCAACCCGCGATTCGTCGACTTTGCGACGTACTATGAATTTTCGCCCGAGCTCGCTCGGGTAGCGAGACGATGATCGTCGCCGAGCCCGGCACGAGTGCCGAGGCGGGGATGATGCGCCGGGTAGTTGCCCTTGGCTGGCGTGGGCCGTGGGCGACCTCGCGGGGTCGCGGTCTGTTGGCGTCGGTGTCGTCCATCTGCCGCTACTCCTCCCGGGTGATCACACGCTCTCGACCGCCCGTTGGAGCCGCGTCCGCACGTCGGCTGCGTAGGGTTGGAGCGCCGGATTGCCGGTTCGTTCCATGCTGGTGACCGGATCGACAGCTGCAATCTCGACGCGGCCGCCGCCGGCCTCGCGGACGATCACGTTGCACGGCAGCAGCACCCCCAGCTTGTCCTCCGCCTGCAGCGCCGCGTGGGCGATCTTCGGGCTGCAGGCGCCGAGGATCCGGTACTTTGGGATGTCCGCGCCGATCTTCGCTTTCAACGTCGACTGCACGTCGATGTCCGTCAGGATGCCGAAACCCTCGGCCTTCAGGGTCTCAATGACGCGCGCGAGGGCCGCGTCGAAATCCAGCGTCGTCTCTTTGGCAATGTAGTAGCTCATGGTCTTGCTTCTCCCCGATGTACGGACGTGCCGCCCATCGCCCACGGGGACCGGGCCCAGAGGGCGTTGAGGTGCTCGGCGGTTTCACTCGTATTGTTCTTGTTATTCGTCATGAGTCTTTGCGATCGGCCCGGGGCTCCACGGGCCAGCCCTGACGGTAGAGCGTGCGCTCGTTAGCTCAGGCGGGTGCGGGCGGCGTCGAGGAGGAGGCGCTTCTCGGCGCTGGCGATCGTTGCGCGGGCGACATCGACGGCGTCGACGTTGACCGAGATCGAGGTGATGCCGAGGCGCACGAGGGTCTCGGCGAACGCCGGGCGGTTGGAGGGCGCCTGGCCGCACAGCGAGGATGTGAGGCCGTTCGCGCGGGCGGCGGCGACGATGCGGGCGATCGCGTCGACGACGGCGCCATCGGTCTCGTCGAAGAGTTCGGCGCAGGTCTCGGAGTCGCGGTCGACGCCGAGCATGAGCTGGGTGAGGTCGTTGGAGCCGATCGAGACGCCATGGATGCCGAGCTTGGCGTATTCGGGGATCCAATAGGCGACGGAGGGGACCTCGGCCATGATCCAGCGCAGGAGCCCGCGGTCGCGGCCGAGCGGGCTGCGATCGATGCGTTCGAGGCATTGTGCGAGCTCCCAGCGGGTGCGCACAAACGGGATCATGATGTGCAGGTTCGGGGTCTCCGCGCGGACGCGGGCGATCGTCTCGAGCTCGAGGTCGAAGAGCGCCGGGTCCTTCACATAGCGGAAGCAGCCGCGATAGCCGATCATCGGGTTCTCCTCGCGCGGCTCGTGCTCCTCGCCGCCGACGAGGCCGCGAAACTCGTTGGTGCGAAAGTCGTAGGTGCGATACACGACCGGACGCGGCATGAATGGGCGGGTGATGCGAAGCAACTGCGCTGTCATCTTCTCGACCAGCTCGCGGCCGCGGCCCTGCGCGATCAGGGCGCTCGGGTGCTGGCCGCCGAGCGCGTCGAGCAGCATGAACTCGGCGCGTAGCAGCCCGACGCCGTCGACCGGGAGCGCGGCGGCGGCCTCGGCCTTGTCGGCCATGGCGAGGTTGACGTAGAGGCGGGTAGCGAGGGCCTCGGGGGCGGCGCTCGGGCGCGGGGTGACGACCTCGACGCGCGCGACGGCGGTTGTTGTGGGAGCGCCGGCGATCACCTGGCCGCGGCGGCCGTCCATCGTGACGAGTTCGCCGTCGCGGAGCACGCGGGTGGCCTCGCGGGTGCCGACGATGCAGGGGATCCGGAGCTCGCGGCTGACGATCGCGGCGTGGCAGGTCATGCCGCCGGAGTCGGTGATGATGCCAGCGGCGCGGCGCAGGGTCGGCACCCAGTCGGGCGAGGTCATCGGCGCGACCAGGACCTCGCCGGTCTCGAGGCGCGCGCCCTCCGACGGGGAGCGCAGCACGCGGACCTTGCCAGAGGCGATCCCGGGCGCGGCGCCGAGGCCGGAGATCAGGACCTTGCCGTCGCCGTCGCCGTCGCCGTCGACGGCGGCGGCGGTGACGGTGGCGAGGGTGGTGATCGGGCGGGTCTGAACGATCGCAAACGTGCCGGCCTCTTCGGCCCACTCGATGTCTTGCGGGGCGCCGTAGTGGGCCTCGATCTTGAGCGCGAGGCTGGCGAGGGTCAGGGCCTCGGCGTCGCTGAGGACGCGGCGGGCCCCGTCCTCGGGCGAGAAGTCGACGTGTTCGTCATGACCGTCGGCGCCGCGACGGAGCATGAAGGCCTTGTGACCGACCCGCGCGGACCGCAGCGTCGGCCCTTGCTTGCTCAGGGTGTAGGTGTCGACTTCGACCTGGCCGCCGACGACGACCTCACCGAGGCCGAATGCGGCCTCGAGGACGATCGTGGCGAGGTCGCCGGTCGCGGGGTCGGCGGTGAAGATCACGCCCGAGCGGGCCGAGTCGATCATGCGCTGGATGACGACGGCGATCGTCGGCTCCTCGCTCATGTTCTCGGCCTTGCGGTAGGCGATCGCGCGCTGGCCGTACGCCGACTCCCAACAGTCGACCAGGCGCTCGCACAGGGCGTCCGGGCCGACGACGTTGGTGTAGGTCTCGTGCATGCCGGCGAAGGAGGTGTCGCCGGTGTCCTCGCTGGTCGCCGAGGAGCGGACCGCGACGGCCGTGTCGGCGCCGAGCTTGGTGTAGGCCGCGGTCACGGCGGCCCGGATGTCGTCGGGCACGCCAGCGCGGCGGACCAGCGCCTGCATCGCGGTCGCGGCGGCGGCCAGCGCTTTGGGGTCGTCGGCGTCGGCGGCGGCGAACTGGCGTTGCAGCTCGTCGCGCACGCCGCCGGCGTCGAGCGCCGCGAGGTAGGCGGCGGCGGTCACGACGAAGCCGGGTGGCACCGGCAGGCCGGCGTGGGTCATCTCTCCGAGGTTGGCCCCCTTGCCGCCGACGGTGGCAGTATCGCTGCGGGAGATGTCTTCGAACCAGGCGACGATCGGCATTCCGCTCCCGTAGCAAACCTCGTACCAGTCGCACTCGCTGTAATTCGTTCATGGCGCGCGTGGATCGACGCGCGCCGTTTGCGGGCAGGTGCAGGGCTTGCGCCGCGACACCTGGCCCAGGTGCGCGCCCGACCAGAACTCGTGGGGGCGCAGGCCTTGCGTCGGCCACGCAAGCCTTGCCCCGCCGCTCTGCCCGCGCGGCCAGGACACCTCGCGTAATCGTATCGAGCGGCTGGCACGGACCTTGCTGAGCTGGACCCCTTGAACCTGAGACCCCCTGGTGACCATGACCAATTGCGACAAAGTATGCATTCTGACAGGAGCCACCGGTGGCATCGGCGCGGCGACGGCTCGCCGTTTGGCGGCTCAGGGCGCCCGTTTGATGCTCATCGACATCCCCGGGACGCCACTCGCCGCCCTCGCCGAAGAGCTGGGGGCCGCCTGGACGGTCGCAGACATCACCGAGGATGCGGAGGTCGAGCAGTACACCGCCCGGACGCTCGCGCACTTCGGAGCCATCGACGCGGTGCTGGCCAACGCTGGCACCGAGGGTCGACTCGCGCCGATCTCACAGACGCGGCCTGAGGAGGTCGTGCGGGTCTTCGCGGTCAACGTCTTCGGAGCGTTCTCGGCGATCCGCCACGCCGCGCCGCACATGAGGAGCGGTGGTTCGATCGTCGTAACCGCATCGGTAGCCTCGTTCGTCGGCTCGCCGGGGCTGGCCCCGTACTGCGCCAGCAAGCACGCGTTGTTGGGGCTGGTGCGGAGCGCGGCGCAGGAACTGGGGCCGCTGGGGATCCGCGTCAACGCGATCCACCCCGGGCCCGTCGAAAACCGGATGATGCGCTCGATCGAGGAGCAGGCGTCGCCTGGCAACGCGGCAGCGGTGCATCAGAGCTTCGCGGCGCGGGTCCCAATGGGTCGCTACGCGACCAACGAGGAGATTGCAGCCATGGCGGCGTTTCTCGTCAGCGACGACAGCGCTTACTGCAACGGCGCCTCGTTCGTCGTCGACGGCGGCATGCTGACCGCATAGGCGTGGCCCAAATAACGCAGATCGTACATCGTACGGACGATTAACCGCGGCAGAAAGGCCAAAGACATGCGGACATCCATGAGTGAGCAAGACATGACGGGTATGGCCAATCGCCTCCGTGCCGACCATCGCACATTCGAGGAGCGGTTTGAAGACCTGTGCGTTCGGGCGCGCGGCGATTGGCACGACCTCGATGAGGTATGGGGCCAGTTCGTGCGTGGCATCGACGAGCACTTCAAATTTGAGGAGGGCCAGTTGTTCCCGACCTTCGCCGCGCAAGGCCCGGACTGTCGCTCCTTGGTCGAAGAACTCGTCGCGCAACATCAGGAGATTCGAAGGATGCTCGAGGACCTCGGGTTGCAGATCCAACTGAAGGAGATCCGCACATCGACGATACAATCGTTCACCGAGCTCTTGCGCAGGCACGCCAACATCGAGAACGTCCAGATCTATCCGTGGGCCGAGCGGGCAGGTCGCCCGTGGGCTCCGACGCGCCTTCAGTCGCCGCACGAAGGTGGATGAGTGTGTCATCTTCTCCATCTCTCATGGCTGTCGTCCTCGGGTCTATCGTATGTTCGTCGTGCTCGGTCAAGCCCGCGGAACCGACACACGAAGCCGCAGCCAAAGCTCCGCCCATGACCTCGCCGGCCGTGCCCCCCGGCACCGCCAGGCGGATGGCGGACCACTTCCAGGACTCGGTGCGGATCAAAAACGCCGTGATCGCAGGTGAGTTGCAGGACGTTCGCGAACCCGCACGACGCATCCGCGAGAGCTCTGGCTCCCACCCTGAACCGTGGCGACCGTTCCTTCAGGCGAACGAGGAATTCGCCGCCATCGCGCTCGCTGCCTCCGATCTGCCCGCCGCGGCCCAGTCGGCCGCCGATCTGGCGCGCACCTGCGGCGAGTGTCACGCCGCCTTCGATGCCGGCCCGGACTTCGCGCCGCCCGGCATCGCGCCTGTAGCCCCGCCGCACGCCACGAAGGAACATATGCTCCGTCATCAATGGGCCGCCGACCGTATGTGGGAGGCGCTGATCTCGCGCAACGATGCCGCGTGGCAGGCAGGTGCGGCGGCCCTCGCCGACACCTCCCTCGACAAGGAGGACCTCAACGCCGACGTCGAGCTCCCGGATGACCTCCTCGGACTCAACGAGCATGTGATCCAGCTCGGCGCACGGGCCCGAACGACGCCGGAATGGCGAGCCCGCGCGAGGATCTACGGCGACTTCCTCGCATCGTGCGCGGCGTGCCACCAGGGCGGCTGTTGACCAGAAGAGCGCACGGAAGGTGTACGATCGCCGGAACCGGTCTGCATAACCATGGTCAAATCCGCCGCCATGACAATTCATAGGTGTGAGTGCGTCCTGCCGCACCCGCGGCGGCGGATCGTGTTGACGGGCGGTCCGGGCGCCGGCAAGACGGCGCTCCTCGAGCTTGTCCGCCAATCGTTCTGCGCTCATGTCCGCGTGTTGCCGGAGTCCGCCGGTATCCTGTTCGGCGGCGGCTTCCCACGCGGCAGCTCGTCGGCGATGCGGCGCGCAGCTCAGCGGGCCATCTTCCACACGCAGCGGGAGCTCGAGGCGGTCGCCGACGCCGCAGACGAGACCGTGGTGTTGTGCGACCGCGGGACCGTCGACGGCGTCGCGTACTGGCCCGGTCCCGGGGACTTCTGGGCCGAGGTCGGGACGACGCTCGCCGCCCAGCTCGCGCGCTACGACGCGGTGATCCACCTCCGGACGCCGCGGTCCGAGCACGGATACAACAACCTCGCCAATCCGCTGCGCGTCGAGTCCGCGGCGGAGGCCGCCGCGATCGACGAGCGGATCCTCGACGCGTGGGCTGGGCATCCCCACCGCGTCGTGATCGCAGCCACACCGGACTTCCTCGCCAAGGCGCGCGAGGCGCTGGCGGTGCTCGCCGCGTTGCTGCCAGGCTGTTGCCGAAGCAATACAGTGAGCGCCACGGGCGCAGAGTTTGCAGCGGCGTGAACCGACTGCACACCGTTGGCGGGCAAACCCCGCGTCGCATGCTGCAATATCGTGAATTCCGTGCATGCACCGCGCGGCGTAATGGTACGCCCCGTGCACTATCCGCCGCGGTCAGCCGCATTTCGACGACGGAAGACTCGGAGAACCACACATGACGACCGAACAACCCTGGCTCCTCGGCCTCGACCTCAGCCCACGATCCGGCGGGGCCCTCCAATTCGCCCGCTGGCTCCGCGCCACGCTCTGCGCCCGTGTCCACGGGGTGCACATCAGCGAGCTGTGGATCACGGGGCTCGTGCCCAATGAGGGCGCGGCGTACATGTTCACCCTCCGCACCGAGGCCGAACGCTGGCTCGCCACGCTCGACGCCGGTGCCGCCGGATCGCCGGTCGATGAGGCGAGGATCGTCGACGACGTGAACGCGGAAGGCGGACTCGGCACCGCTGCGATGGGCGCCCCGGGGATCATCGTCGGCCGGCGCGTCGCCGGTGAGGGCGCGTGGATCCGCCTCGGTCGGGTCACTCGTCGGCTGCTGCGCAGCTCGCCTGCGCCGGTCGTCGTGGTGCCGCCCGAGCTGGCGACGGGGGCGTTCCCCGGGCCCGTCGTGCTGGCCAGCGAGATCGGTGAGGACAGCGTCGCCGCTGCCCGGTTCGCCGTCACGTTGGCGCAGCAGCTCGGTCGCTCGCTCGTGTGTGTCCACGTCGGCCAGCCGCGCTGGGACGAGCCGCCCGCCGCGGACGAGCCGCGCTGGGAGCAGCTGCGCCGCAAGTACCGTGACGCCGTTCAGCGCAAGGCCCGCGAATGGGCGCAGGTCCACTGCCCCGGCGCCGAGCTGGTGGTCGAGTACGGTGACCCGCAGGAGCGGCTGACCGCGACCGCCGCCCACCTGGGGGCATGCCTGCTGGTCGTCGGAACGCATCGTCCGGGGCTGCTCGAGCGGTTCCTCGTCGGTAGCACGTCGAGCGCCCTCGCGGCGACTGCTGGCTGCGCCGTCGCCGTCGTGCCGGCACAACTGCAATGCGACGAGGAGTGAGAGTTCGATGGTCCTGGCATCTGTCTGTGTCACGACCCCGCGAGGTGCAGTCCGTGCACCATCCGGCAAGTGGTTCAACCCCCACGCGTGTGGCACGGGGTTTGCTCATACAACACCATGGCAAGGCCGCTAACACTCTCCTTCCTCGGCGCGAACGGAACCGTCACCGGTTCGAAGCACCTGCTCGACGACGGGCGCGTTCAGGTTCTCCTCGACTGCGGCCTATTCCAGGGCTACAAGCAGCTCCGGCTGCGCAATTGGCAGGACCTCCCGCTGTCCGCACGCGCGCTCGATGCGATCGTCCTGACCCACGCGCACATCGATCACAGCGGCTACCTGCCGGTGCTCTGGCGTGCCGGCTACCGTGGGGCGGTGTACTGCACGCCGTCGACCGCGGCCTTGTGCGAGGTCCTCCTGCCCGACGCCGGTCACCTGCAGGAGCTCGACGCCGGGTACGCCAACCGGCACGGTTTCTCACGTCACCACCCGGCGCTGCCGTTGTACACCGCCGACGACGCTCGCCGCTCGCTCGAGCTGTTGCAGCCGGTCGAGTTCGGGGAGCGCTTCAAGCTCCCGGGCGGGCTGCACGCGCGGTTCACCCGGGCGGGACACATCCTCGGCGCCGCGTGTGTGTCGGTCGAGGCCGGCGGGCAGACGGTGCTGTTCTCGGGTGACCTCGGGCGCGATCAGGACGTGCTCATGCACCCGCCGGAGCCGCGGCCCCCGGCCGACGTCGTGGTGATGGAGGCGACCTACGGCGATCGCCTGCATGACCCCGGCGATCCAGGCGAGGCGCTCGGCGCGGCGATCCGACGGACGATCGCCCGCGGCGGTACCGTCGTCATCCCCGCGTTCTCGGTCGGCCGCACCCAGTCGCTGCTGGTGTTGCTCCACCGCCTGCGCACTGCCGGCCAGCTCCCCGACGTGCCGATCGTCGTCGACAGTCCGATGGCCACCTCGGTGACCGAGCTGTATGCGCGGCGCGCCCGCGACCACCGCCTGGACCCCGCGACCTGCCGCGAGGTCTTCGACGGCGTCGAGTACACGCGCGACGTGACCGCCTCGCAGGAGATCGACCGCCGGGGCGGGCCGTGCGTGGTGATCTCTGCCAGCGGAATGGCGACCGGTGGGCGCGTCGTGCATCACCTCAAGCGCTTCGCGCCGCATCCCGAGAACATGATCCTGCTGGTCGGGTTCCAGGCCGGAGGCACGCGTGGCGCTGCACTGGCCGCGGGCGCCACGAGCCTCAAGATCCACGGGCAGTTCGTCCCTGTGCGCGCCGAGGTGGCCCGCCTCGACGGCCTGTCCGCGCACGCCGATCAGCGCGAGCTGATCGCCTGGCTCGGCGCCGGTCCGCGGCCCCGGCAGATCTTCCTCGTGCACGGCGAACCCGGCGGACTCGACGCGCTGCGCGTGGCGATCCGCGAGCAGCTCGGATGGGACGCGATGGTCCCGGACTACCGCGACACAGTGGAGCTGTGACCGACCCGATATACCAATGTCTTGGTATTACGCGGATCGAAACAGTTTGGTGATGTCGAGCAGCAGCACCGGCAGCGCGCCGAAGGCGGCGGCTGTGAGCACCGCCAGCAAGTCGACGGCGGTGAAGCTAAACAGGCCGCGTAGCGCGGGCACCGTCAACAGCAAGGCCAGCACGGCGATCGTGGCGCCGCCGAGCACCAGCAGGGCCGGATTCCACCGGCGTAGCGCGCTCCAGAACGGCTGCGCGAGGCGGCGGGTACACAGCAGGATCGCCAGGTTGCCGGCGACCAGGGCGACGAAGCCGAGGGTCCGCTGGGTCTGCTCGTCGACGCCGCGGGCACGCAGGCCGGCGAGCAGCCACAGCGCGCCGCCCAGCGCCAGCAGGCCCTGCAGCACGCTAAACAGCACGCGTCGCCGGTTGAACAGGTGGGAGCCGTGCGAGCGCGGCGGGCGGCGCATCACGTCGGGCTCCTCCTCCTCCATCTCGAAGACCACCGAGCAGGCCGGATCGATGACGATCTCGAGGAAGACCACGTGGACCGGCGACAGCACCGGGCTCCAGCCGAGCAGCGCCGGGACCAGCGAGAGCCCGGCGATCGGCAGGTGCACGGCGATGATGTAGCCGACGGCCTTCTTGAGGTTGTCGTAGATCCGTCGGCCGATGCGCACCGCATGCACGATCGACCCGAAGTCGTCCTGGACCAGCACCAGCGAGGCGGCCTCGCGGGCGACGTCGGTGCCGCGCAGGCCCATGGCGATGCCGATGTCGGCGGCCTTGAGGGCGGGGGCGTCGTTGACCCCGTCGCCGGTCATGCCGACCACGAGGTCCCTGGCGCGCAGGGCCTGGACAATGCGCAGCTTGTGGGCAGGGGCCGCGCGGGCCACCACGCTGGTCTGCAGCAGCGCGGCGGCGAGGGTCGCCTCGTCCATCGTCTCAATCTCGGGGCCGGTGAGCACCTGCTCGCCGGGGAGGCCGGCCTTGCGGGCGATCGCCCGCGCAGTGTCGGGATGATCTCCGGTGATCATCATGACGCGCACCTGGGCGCACTGGCACAGGGCGATCGCCGCGGGTACGTCGTCACGCAGTGGATCCTCGAGGCCGACCAGGCCGAGCAGCTCGAAGGGCAGCTCGTGCGGGTGCGTCGGCGGCAAGTTGACGGGCGCGGTGCTGCGGGCGACGCCGAGTACGCGCAGGCCCTCGCCAGCCAGCCGCGTCACGGTCGTCCGCCAGCGCGCTGTCGCGGCGGCGTCGAGGTGGCACAGGTCGAACACCGCCTCCGGTGCGCCCTTGGTCGCGACCACCAGGGAGCCCGCGCCCGCGGGTCGCCACGCGTGGGTCACGGCCAGCAATTCCGGCGTGAGCGGGAACTCCTGGGCCGCCGCCCAGTCCGGGTGCAAGTGTTCGGTGGCGCCGAGCGATCGCGTGCCAAGGGCGTGAAACGCCTTCTCCATCGGATCGAAGGGGTCGCGCGGCGAGGCGAGGATGCCAAACTCCACCAGCGCGTGCACCGACTCGGGCAGCGGCGCGTCCGGCTCGTCGAGGTCGAACTCGGCCTCGGCGCTGACCAGGCGGCGGATCGTCATGCGGTTCTGCGTCAGCGTGCCGGTCTTGTCGGTGCACAGCACCTGCATCGCGCCGAGGGTCTCGACCGAGGCGGCACGGCGCGTCAGCACGCGGACCTTGGCGATCCGCCACGCGCCCAGCGCGAGGAAGACCGTGAGCACCACCGGGAACTCCTCGGGCAGCAGCGCCATCGCCAGGGCGATGCCCGACAGCGCCGCTTGCCGCCAGTCGCCATTGCTTAGCCCGAGGATCACCACCAGCAGCAGCGACAACGCCACGCCGACGACCGCCATGCGGCGGACGGCGACGCCCATCTCGCGCTGCAGCGGCGTACGCTCGCGGACGACCTCCTTGAGCGAGGCGCCGATGCGGCCCAGCTCCGAGCGCGGGCCGGTGCCGCACACTTCGGCGAGTCCGCGGCCCGAGCCGATCAGCGTGCCGAAGAACAGCGTCGGTGAGCCGTCGCCGCCGGCTGCGCTCGGCCGCTCGGCCGCGGGGTCGGGGATCTTCGAGACCGGCACCGACTCGCCGGTGAGCAACGACTCGTCGACGCTGAGGGTCGCGCCCTCGCGCAGCAACGCGTCGGCCGGGACGCGGTCGCCCTCGGCGACGAGGATGATGTCGCCGCGCACGAGCTCCCGCGCTGGCACTATCTGCACCAGACCACCGCGGATCACCTGCGCCTGCGGGCTGGATAGGTCGCGCAGCGCGTCGAGGGCTCGCTCGGTGCGACCCTCCTGGACCACCGTGATGGTGATGACCACGACCACGAAGCCGAGCAGGGTGAGGCCCTCCTTCCAGTCGCCGAACGTGAGGTATAGCGCCGCCGCGCCGAGCAGCAGCAGGAACATCGGCTCCTTGAACACCCCGCGCAGCAACCCGAGCAGGCCGCGTCGCTGCTCGGCGGGCAACTCGTTGGGGCCATCCGCCGCGAGTCGGCGCGCGGCCTCCTGCGATGCGAGCCCTGGCCAGCGCTCGCTGGCGGCGTTCGTGGGCTCGGGGACGCGTGCGGCGATCGGCATGGCGGTAGTATCTGCTAGATCGCAGACAGGCGAAATCGGCGGCGCCGCCGCGATTTGAGCATGTGTATCACCGAGCCGAGAAGACGCAGATCATCAACTGGGCGAACTGTGATACCCCGCAGTGAGGTAATCCTCGACTCTTCGTCGAGCCGAGCGCCGCGGCTCACCACGGGTCGTAAGCCAGACACCGAGCATAGTCATTCGATGGCTCTGGGGCGTCGCGGTGCGCGAGTATTTCACTCTCCTTGCGCGCGAAACTCGTAGACCACCGATGTCAGGTCGCCGACGAAGTACGGCCTGCGCCCTTCCGGCCGCAGCACGGCGGCCCCGCCGCGGGTCGGCACCATCATCCCGTCACGCAGTTGATAGTTCGAGACGCTGCATTCCCAGGGTAGCATGACCATGTCCTTGCCCACGCCGGAGCCACGCTCGTCGGCGTGCACCGACGTGATCAACCCGGCCTCGTCGAACCTGAACAGCAAGGTCAGCGTGATGGGTCCGTCCACCAGCGTGGCGTTGGCCGAACGGTCGTCCACCGCCGCCCAGCGCACGCCCTGGCTGGGCAGCAGCGCGGTGGGGTACCAGGGCATCTCGGCGAAGTAGCGCATGAGTTCTCCGCGGGCGATCTCCCCGCCGCCCTGCATGTCAGCCACCGTGAACAGTCCCAACATCGCCGCGTGCAGCTTGCCCACACCGGCGATGTAGCTGTCGTGCACGTGTGCGGCCAGGCCCGGCAGCATGGCCACCCGGCCGTTCCACAGGAAGCCCGGGCGGTGGGTGACTGCCCGCTGCGTCGAGGTGAAGGGTTTCCAGTTCTCGCCGGTGGCCGACATGTTGATCGTGCCAGCGAGTTCGAACGTGGCAGCGGCGATGAATGGCTGCCCGTCCTTGAGCACCGCGCGGAAGTAGCGTTGCACGGGCGCGGGCAGGCCGTCGAGCTCGCGCTCGTCGTAGCGTCCCGCGGGCCTCGGCACCCGCGCAGCGTCGAGCTCGGCCAACTCTGCCTGTGTTGCGCCGGCCCAGCGGGCTCGGCCGAAGGCGACCAGCCCGATGCCAGCCACGATCAGGGCGATACCCGATGCCGCCCAAGTCATTGCGTTCATGATGGATCTCTTCTTTTTGAAGCCAAGCGTCGCGGGCCGATCGAGGACGACAGCGATGCATCACAGCGCCTTTAGAGCCCACATTACCGCGTGTAATGCGATCAGTTCGGAGGGATGACCGCGACCGGGCACGCGGCGCGGCCCGAGAGGACCGAGGCGGTGCTGCCAAGGAAGACGCGGCCGACGGTGCCGAGACGGCGCGAGCCGACGACGATCACCGCGGCCTGGGTCGCGGCGGCGAAGGTCTGGATCTCGTCGACCGTGCTACCGAAGACGAGGTGGTGGCGGTGCGCGCCGAGCTTGTGCTCGGTCATCCAGTCCTGCAGCGCCCGCTCGATCTCCTCGCGGTGGGAGACGCGGGCGGCCTGCCAGCGCGGCTCGAGGTCGTCGATGAGTTCACTGTAACGGGTCTCGCCGACGTGCATCACCACGAGTTCTCGGCCGTGCTTCGCGGCGAGATCGCGGGCGAAGCTGGCGGCGGCCCGGCTGGGCGCCTGGCAGTCGGTGGCGAGCAGGATCGGGCCCGGCGCGATCGCTTGGAGGTCACGCGGGACGACGATGACGGGGCCGGGGAGCTGCCGGAGCACACGGCGCGCCACGTGGCCCAGGCGCCATTCGACATCATCCCGGAGGCCCGCGGCCCGGCCGATCACGAGGCCGGCGGCGCCCTCCGCGGCCAGCGCGAGGCCCTCCTCGGCGGAGTCGGCGTCGAGGACGGTCACGCGAGCGGGCTGGGGAATGTGTAGCTCGTGGGATAGGCGTTTCACGACGTTATGGACGGCAGAGATGGCGTCTGTGCGGATGTACGGGCGGCTCCACATCTCGAGCACGTGAACGGCGATCGTGTGGTCAGGGCCGGCGAGCCAGTGGGCGAAGCGGACGGCGCCCACGCTGCGGTCGCCGAGGTCGAGACCGAGGATCCAGGTGTTTGTATCGGCGTTTGTCATGTTCTCATTTCTGCGGGGCCCGTAGGATGGCGGAGTAATCGGGGGTTACTGCGGCCGCGGACTGGCCGTCTGGGCGCACTGGAGGCGGCAGGTAGCGCGGTCGTCGTCGCCGAGCGCGGCGTCTGCCTGGCACGATGTGACGCAACTCGTGAGGGTATCGAGCACGCCCGCGGACAGCCCGCTGCCGGCGCTGTCGCGGCAGGCGCTTATGCACGCCGCGCCGTCGTCTGCCCCAGGCTTGGCCGCGCGGCAATCGCTGATGCAGCGGACGGCGAGGGTGACCCCAGGGTCGACGACGGGTGTGGGTGTCTCGCGATAGCTGTTGTCGCAGTCGAGGCGGCACGTCGCCCGGTCGGTCGCGCTGAGCTTTTCTCCGGAGCATCGGTCGACGCAGGCGGACAAACCGACCGGGTCGCCCTTCGGGGGATCGCACCCGGCGACCAGGAGCAGCACGAGGAAGGTTCTTCGCATGCAAGGAGCGTTCAGCAAGCTGTGTGCCAGCCCCAAAGGATCGCCCAGCATGCGGTTCTCATCGCGGAAGGGCGCCTGGGTCCGAAGATCTTGCACCGATATGCAAATGTTGCACGTCCCACGCGCCTCGCTACCCCGAGGCGCTGCGGCGGCGACTAAATCGGCATGGGGACCTCATGAAATCTCGACGCAGCCTTGCCACCCTGGAGTATGTGCTCATGCTAGCGGGCTCACCAAGGGTTCAAACTCCATGGCCGTCTTCAACTCCGAGACCGCGACCGTCAAGACCCGCCACGCCATCGCCCATGCGCAGGCGATGACCAAGGAATTCGGGCACCCCGAGCTTACCAGCCTGCACCTGCTCACGGCAGCGCTACAACAGGACGGCGGCCTCGCGCTGCCCCTGCTCGAACGCGCCGGTGTACACGGCGCGGCGATCGAGCGCGCCGTCAAGGCCGAGCTCGCCCGCCAGCCGCGCGTGCAGGGCAGCGAGCCCGGCCCGTCGAAAGAGCTGCGCGACCTGCTCGACCTCGCCGCTGGCGAAGCCGAGGCGCTGCACGACCGCTTCGTCAGCACCGAGCACTTGATCCTCGCCTGCTTCAGCGCCAAGGCGATCAAGCAGAAGATCCGGGCCGCGGAGGTGTTGAGCAAGCTGGGGGGTAGCCGCGAGTTGTTGCTGTCGGCGCTCGCCGAGATCCGCGGGACCCAGACCGTCCACGACGACTCGCCCGAGGATAAATACGAGGTCCTCGCGAAGTACTGTCGTGACCTGACCCAGGCAGCACGCGAGCAGAAGCTCGACCCGGTGATCGGCCGCGACGCCGAGATCCGCCGCGCGATCCAGGTCCTGTCGCGCCGCACCAAGAATAATCCCGTGCTGATCGGCGACCCCGGCGTCGGCAAGACCGCGATCGCCGAGGGCATCGCCCTGCGTATCGCCGCCGGCGACGTCCCCGAGAGCCTGCGCGACTGCAAGCTCATGCAGCTCGACCTCGCGGCGCTGGTCGCGGGAGCCAAGTATCGCGGTGAGTTCGAGGAGCGCCTCAAGGCCGTGCTCAAGGAGGTCGCCGCCGCCAACGGCAAGATCATCCTGTTCATCGACGAGCTACACACTCTGGTCGGCGCTGGCAAGGCCGAGGGTGCGCAGGACGCCGCCAACATGCTCAAGCCGGCGCTCGCGCGCGGCGAGCTGCGTTGCATCGGCGCGACCACCCTCGACGAGTTTCGCAAGCACATCGAGAAGGACAAGGCCCTCGAGCGCCGATTTCAGCCGGTGCTCATCGACGAGCCCTCGGTCGAGGATACGATCGCCATCTTGCGGGGCATCCGCGACAAGTTCGAGGCGCACCACGGCATCCGCATCATGGACGCGGCGATCATCGCAGCGGCTCGCCTGAGCCACCGTTACATCCAGAACCGCTTCTTGCCCGACAAGGCGATCGATCTGATCGACGAGGCCTCCGCACGTCTCAAGATGGAGGTCGAGAGCCTGCCGCTGCCGATCGACGAGCGCGAGCGCAAGATCACCCGGCTGGAGATCGAACGCCAGGCGCTCCTGCGCGAGGATAAGACCGACACGACCGCCGCCCGCCTCGAGCAGATCGCCGCCGAGCTCGCCGCGCTCCGTGAGGAGGTGACCGCCCTGCGCACGCGCTGGCAAAACGAGCGCGACCGCATCGGCGAGGTCAAGCAGCTCAGTGAGCAGATCGAGAACGTCAAGGCGCAGGCGACCCGCGCAGAGCAGGCCGCGGACTATCAGCGGGCCGGCGAGCTCATTCATGGCACTTTGCGGGCGCTCGAGCAGCAGCGTGACGCGGCCCGCACGGCGATCGAGCAGGCCCGGCAGAGCCAGGGTTCGTTCCTCCGCGAGGCCGTCACCGAGGAGGATATCGCCGATGTCGTCTCGCGCTGGACCGGCATCCCCGTCAACAAGATGTTGGAGAAGGAGCAGACGCGCCTGCTGGCGATGGAGCATAATCTCGGCCAGCGCGTGATCGGGCAGCCGGAGGCGATCGCTCGGGTCGCCGCCGCGGTCCGGCAGTCACGCGCGGGTCTCGGCGACCCGAACCGCCCGATCGGCAGCTTCCTGTTCCTCGGCCCGACCGGCGTCGGCAAGACCGAGCTCGCCAAAGCCCTCGCCGAGTTCCTGTTCGACGACGAGCGCCACGTCATTCGCGTCGACATGAGTGAGTACATGGAGAAGTTCTCGGTGTCGCGCTTGATCGGCTCGCCGCCGGGATATGTGGGCCACGAGGAGGGCGGCCAACTCACCGAGGCGGTCCGCCGCAGGCCCTACAGCGTGGTGTTGCTCGACGAGATCGAGAAGGCCCACCCGGAGGTCTTCAACCTGCTGCTGCAGGTGCTCGACGACGGCCGCCTCACCGATAGCCAGGGCCACGTGGTCGACTTCAAGAACACGATCATCCTGATGACGAGCAACATCGGCAGCGACCTGCTCGCGCAGGACCTCTTGCCGAAGCAGTTGGAGGCCGCACGCGACGAGATCCTGCGTCGTCACTTCCGGCCCGAATTCCTCAACCGCCTCGACGCGATCTTGAACTTCCACCCGCTGCGTCGCGAAGACATGATGCAGATCCTCGAGATCCAACTGGGCCTCGTCCGGCAGCGCCTCGACGCCCGCGAGATCGGTCTCGAGGTCACACCGAGGGCCAAGCAACTGCTCGCTGAACGCGGCTACGACCCCGCATTCGGCGCCCGCCCGCTCAAGCGTCTGGTCCAGCAGGCCCTCCTCGACCCGCTCGCTACCGAGATCCTCTCGGGCAAGCTGCACTCCGGCAGCAAGGTCGTCGCCGACGCTGCCGAGGACGGTGAGGGCGAGCTTCAGGTGACTCTGCGCTCCGCGATCTAAACCCGGACACGGCGGACCCTAAAAGGGGAACTCGGTGGCGAGGCTGTTCATGACGGCTTCAAGGCATGCGGCAGCCCGCGCGCGACACACTTGCGCAGATACGCAAAGGGTGCACCTGGTCGGCATATTCACGTGGCGGCCGATCGACGGATCCATGTGCCGGCCCTGCACATACGCGAATGGACCGCAGCGAGCCGTTCATGCTCGGCACTCGGTTGGGGAACTTGGTGACGACGCCGTGAGCCTTGCGCCGCGCCGTCGCGCCGGCCTATCCTGCGCGCGGAGACCCAACTTGATCACTGCTTCGCGCGCACTCGTGGTGCTTCCCCTGTTCGTGCTCGCGGCCTGTCGCCCGGCGCCCGCCACCACGCCGCCTGGCGCAGCAAAGCCCGCGCCGGTGTCGGCGCTGGCCGGCTTCGACGGACCGATCGAGGACGACCCGGTCGCCAAGGAGGCCACCGAGCTGTCCGAGGGCCCGCTGACCCAGTGCGCCGAGCGGGACGCCGCCGGCATGGCCATGGAGGGCGACTTGATCGCCAGCAAGCTCGCGCCGGGTCAGGTGCTCGAGCAAGAGTTTCGCCTGCAACCCGGGCGCTGCTACACCCTGATCGCCGTCGGCGGCGCCGGCATCCAGGAGCTCGACGCCAGCTTCGAGACCCTCGGCCCCGTGCGTGGCAAGAGCACCGTGCTCGCCGCCGACGCGCTCACCGGCACCACCGCGGTCGTCGGCGGCGGTGCGGCCTGCTTCGTCTGGCAGGCCGACCTCAATGCCACGCCTGCCAAGTTCGTGCTGCGCGTGCGCAGCGGCGACGGCGTGGTCGTCAGTCAGCTCTACGCCCGCGACGCCGTCACGCCGTGAGCCGTCGCCACCGGGGCGACGGCGGGTTCGCGCGCGGGCACAGTGCCCGGGCCCTGCGCGACGCCCTCCACACCTGACCTGTCCTGAAGGACACAAAAGGATCGCTCGCATGCGTCGCCTCCCCCTCGCCCTGCTGCTCGCCTGCGATCCCGCCCCCTCGCTGCCCGAGCCCGAGCCCCTGCCCGCGCCCGCGCCCACGCCTCCGGCCCCGGGCCCCGCCGACGAGGACCCTCCGCCCCCGGACCCGCCACCTGTCCCCGGGGACGGCCCGCGCGCGCCCCCGGAGGGCTTCGTCGATCTGCGGATCGCCCTGCCGACCGCCTGCTTCACCGCCGGTTACGCCGCCGCCGACAACTTCACCGGCGCGCCCCTGCCCGGCTACGCGGCGCCCGGCGCGTGGATGCTCGCCGACGCCGCCGCCGCCCTCGAGCGGGTCCAGGACAGCCTTGTCAGCGCCGACCTCGTGCTCCTGATCTTCGACGCCTACCGCCCGCGCCGCGCCAGCGAGGCGATGGTCGCGTGGGCCGAGCGCACCGGTCAACGCGAGCTGGTCGAGGACGGCTACATCGCCCGCCGCTCCGGCCACAACCATGGCCACACGATCGACCTCGGCCTCGCCCGCCGCGGCGCGTGCGGCCCGTCCAACTGGCTCGATATGGGCACCCCCTGGGATACGCTCGACGAGCGCAGCCACACGGCCAACGCCACCGGCGCCGCCCGTGAGAATCGTGCCACCCTGCTCCGCGCCATGCGCTCCGCCGGCTTCCGCGATTACACGCTCGAATGGTGGCACTTCGGCTATCCGCTCACCGGCACCCGCGCCCGCGACGTGCCCTACGGCGCCCACGAGCCCGACGAGACGCCCTGACCCGGGATACAGGTCCAGGACCCCTCATCGGCTCGTGGCCCGCCCAGTCCCCGCGCCGCCGGCGACCGCAAAACCTCGCTGGCCGTCCGGCCCCGCGTCGCGGATACTCGGGCCGCCCATGAGCCTGCCCGTGCCGACCCGCGCCGCACCCGCGACCCGCCTGCTCCCGCGGCACTTCGCGTATCACGTCGAGCTGTCCCCCGCGGAGGTGCTCGAGCGGCTCCGAGCCGACCCCGACGTCCAGGTGATCGCCGGCTACCCCGCGCGCGGTCGCAGCGACCGCAAGTTCCTCGCCGAGTTCGGGCGCGACAGCTTTCGCGTGTGCCAAAACGTCGCCGCGGGGTCGGTCGACACCGGACCCGCCGACCTGCGTCGCCTCGCCCTCGAAGCCGACCTCGTCCCCACCCCGCGGGGCACCCTCGTGCGCGCCCGCTTCGCCCGCGGCCCGCTGTCCAAGCAGGCCAGCTTCTACATCATGTGGGCCGCCAGCTTTATGTGGCTCGGCCTCACCGGCATCACCGGCGCCAAGCTCGGCCTCGTCGGCGCCTTCCTCGCGCTCACCGTGCCCGCCTTCGTCTACGACCTCATGCGCGCGACCGGCAGCGACGACGACCGCCTGCAGCTCCTCAACTTGATGTCCCAGACGCTCGGCCCCGCAGTGCTCGGCGACAACCCCGAGGAGAACATGCCGTACCGCCACGCCCGCCGCCTGCTCGAGCCCACCGCCCGCGCCCCCGACGAAAATGACGACGACGATGACGACAACGACAATGACGACGACG
>Ga0105046_10003047_pt1 | contig 26523 bp, 38 predicted proteins | sample MAT03_FD_78385 | JGI IMG/M metagenome (GOLD analysis project Ga0105046, IMG submission 78385) | Freshwater microbial communities from Lake Fryxell liftoff mats and glacier meltwater in Antarctica - MAT-03 (megahit assembly) | ecosystem: Environmental > Aquatic > Freshwater > Ice > Liftoff...
CCCTCAGCCGCCGAGCGACCTCAATAGATTCTGCATAGTAGCAGAACACTCACGAAGCGGAAAAGTTCAACGCGCGATCTATACGTCGGCTAATCGCCAGCCGCATAGATCGCAATTCGTTCGACTTGGAGGTCAATGTGAGGAGTGGAGGCGACGTATCGCTGGACACACAGAAGGCTTCGTGCCGCGCTCGCTTCAAATACGCTCTTGGAGTGTATGCACTTACCGCGTGTTGGGGTGCGATGCTAGTTGCATTTCCCACCTCTGTTCGTTGATACAAAGTTTCATCTGGAAGAGAAGTGAAACAACAACGAACAAAGCGCTGAACGTGAATCGGCGATCACGGGTTTTTGAAAAGGAAGCTCGCTCGCGCCAACTGGGTTAGCGTAGTCGCTATTTGACACAGGATGTTTAGTCATCTTCCCGCAATGTTGATCGTTCGGCCGAGACCCGCAGTTGGACGTTCCGCCATGTCCATAGAGACCGAACTCCACATGAAACGTCGCGTAAAAAAAGCAGTTTTCATTGTTATTTGTATCTTTGGAATCTGTGCGATTTACGTCTCCAGCTACGCTCCGGCCGTTGCGCTGCTCACTGACCCACTTCCCAAACTGAAGTACTATCACTGGGACGCTCCGTATATTCACCGTCATCCTTTACGCTACTATGCGCCGATAGACTGGCTCATTGACAATACATTACTCGAGCAACCCTTGATGACTTGGGCTAAATTGTGGGGCTCAGATGATCGAATTGCGCTTGCGAAATTTGCACGGAGTTTTGATACGCCCGGCCTGGAACGATACCACTACAAAGGTGAGTGATCTGGGAACGCCTGGTTGGCATTGGAATGTTGATTCGACGGTGACACACCATCAATGACCAAATAACGATAAAATCCACGGGAGACGTCAACAAGTTTCAAAGCTTCGATGGAAAACAAATCTGAACCGCGAATGGGCGCGAATGAACGCGAATAAAGTCAAAAGAAGCTGCAAAAATGAGTTGTTCTCATGCCATGACTTGAGAGCCCGCGCCGGTTGAAGCGTCATTCGAAATGAACCCACACTAGATCACTGCCGTTGTTCGCGTCCATTCGCGGTTTAAACACATGTCCTCTTTTTGCGCACTTCAATAATGACGGATGACGAACGTGTTGCGCGTCTTGGCGCCGAACTGTCGGGCTGCGGTGTGCAGGTGAACGGCGCATTTCAGTTATGGGCTCTCGACGCGCATCTGTCAGACTCGCATTTACTCCGAATCGCAACCTGGGCCGACCTTGAAGTCGTGATGGTCGCTGGTTGTCCGATCACGGATGCCGGTTTGGCTTTGATTTGCTGCTTTCGTCGTTTAACTTCGCTCGACATTGGCGGTACAAGAATTACCGCGAATGCGATCGCGGCCGCCGACCTGCCGAAGACACTCACGACCTTTGGTTTATACGAATTGCCATTGACCGATGAGGCCGCGAATCACATCGGCCAGCTGACGGATATACAAATGCTCAATTGCAACGGTTGCAGATTGTCATTGCAAGCATTTCACCGCCTTGCGGAACTTCTACGGCTTCGAAGCTTCGAGGCGTTAGGCTGTCCTGTTCCCGATGAGCCATGGATTCAAGAAATGAAACTGGGAGTCGCGATCACTTCGTTTGTCCTTGTAGTCCTGGCCAGTGTTGTGATCGCTCCGATTGCGTTTGATGCGTTGATGGGATTCGACAGATCGGTTCAACTTGCTTTCGATCGACTTGTTTTTGGCGTCTCCCTCGACGAGGCGAATGCACAACTGAAGTCGGATCCAATTCGCAATTCAGCAGAATGTTGCCTGCCGCAGGGGCACGGCTTCGAGGTCGAATTCGGGCGTGCTGAACGATCGACCGCAATCATCTACTATTTGTTCAAGAACGGTACTAACTGGTACTATTGTCTCGGATTCGACTCCAAGGGACTTCTGGTCGTCAAGACCCAGGGACACTCGTAACAACCCGACAAATCGGACCTGATACGAATTACGTCGATCTTGCCTCAATTGATTCAACGAACTCAGTGCGTATTGTGGAACCGATCGAGTACGAGTACCGCGATGCGAATTAAGACTACCAGGAAGATCGAGTTGACGAAATCTTGACGAACCAAGCGATGCAAACGGAGCGGAAATGGCGTTACGATTTTTCCACCGATTCGAGATCACCAGCGCCATTTCCGCCCGGCGGTCACCGTTCGTTCGTCGGACGAGATGGTACCACACAATGGAGATTGACGTGTCCCGGCAACGCTACTCTGAATCGCAAATACTGTTTGGTCTCCGTGAGGCGTGGCAGGAATTCACTGGTGTCAACGATCCGTTTGACGCCGAAACGCTCATCTACACATTCATGAAATCCGATGGCTCGTGGGACGAACTTGATTTCGCTGATATCTTTTATGGAATTGAACGGTTTTTCGGATTCCAATGTTCTGACAAGGAATGGACCGATTTCTTCGGATTCAATGCGCCTCAACGCGGCCTTGAGGAGTGGAAACAAACCGTCGCTCCCAACCTGACATTCGGATCGCTGGCTCGCTTCATTGCAGAGCGTGCGCCGGTAATCGCTTCGTTCGATCCGATATCTGTGTTTGGTCGACTGTGCGGCCCGGCAGGCGTCTTCGAAGGGATCGAAGTTGTTGCCAACAAGACAATGGGCAGGGCTTTGAGATTTCCACCGAGCGCGCGAATTATTGATGTAATGCGGGGGCACGACCTCGACAGATTCTGGACACAATTACGTTGGATGACCGAACACGCGGCACCGGAATTGCCATCTTTCTGGCGTAACGTGACTGCCGCGACTGATTGCTTTGCCGTATTGGCGGTGATCGCTGCAGCGATTGGCTCGTGGGCAACGTCCAATCCCGCTTGGGTCGCCCAAACTCTGCTCGTGGCCGTTGTGTCGTACCTGTTTGCATCCGCCTACAAACGATTCACGAACCCGCTTCCATCAAATATAGTGACGTTTCGAGATTTGTCGATGTTGATTGCAGCGCGCGGCTCGTTGACTTCACTTCAGTGGAAACCGCCTGCCGGTTCAACCGACGAACGATAAGCTCCAGCCGAGTTGGTATCGGCGGCTTTTCACATGAAAAGTCAATCGCCCCAACCGACTGAGTTATTTGTCAGTCGCCCCGTTACGGCTGCCGTTCTTCCGACAACTGAATCGTGTGTCCGACATGCTCCCGACAATGTTGAGTCCGACGCGTTCCAAGCCGTCGTGATCGAGAAGCAAGATCCTCCAACAGGGGCCAGCGAATTCATGAAGGTTGTGCCATCAGGCGTTAACGTCGGCTGCACGCCGAGTGCTACGATATCGATCTTGGGTGAACCAGAAGTCGTGGAACAGGATGGCGAAATTACATGGTATACTTACAATCAGCGAAAGGGCGACTGGCGCAAGTATTGGTTGCGTTTTCGCAGCGGAAAGCTGGAAATGATCAACATCTAGGTTCAATCACATGGCCATTCATTAGGTACGGATCGAGTATTCTCCCGGCGGAGGAGGTTGTGCAGCATGTCCTGCCTGACGGATTTCGTCGGATGGCACATTACCGTCTGCTCGGCAATCGCAACCAAACAGCGAGGCTGAATCTCTGTCGATGGCTACTCAGTGTGAACGGGATGCTTGAAAGAAACAGCCGTTCGCTGAAACTGTCGGCCTTGTAGTGGGTGGAGTCTGTAGTCGACCTGATCGCGTCGATCTGCGATCACTCTCAGTGCCCGTTGACGGTGCGCGCGGAGTGCGGCAAACCGCTGATATCGCCCGCAGCCGGCAACGCTCGTCCCTGTGCCACGGCGGGCTTCCTTCCCGTCGGTGTCGTGTTTTCTCCTGTGGCCACAGCAAATCTGACGCTCCGATCTGGCGACTGACGACCTTGTCCATTTACAATCCCAAATACCACCGCACCGCCACTTCGGCTCCGCGGCTCAGTTCAACTCGTTTTATCCGAATGGCTTCCCGCCATTCAGATAAAACGCTTTTCGTTATGCCAAATCCAATGTGGAAGCGAATTGGAAGTTTAGGAATGTGGCTGGCAATTCTGTTCGCCGTTCTATCTGTCATTTCGCTCTTTACCTTTAACATGGGACTGTCTGGTTCAGGCGCAGGTACAGGAGTATTCTCGTATCGGTTCCGTACTGGGTTTCGGATTTCTTACGACGATGACGTTCCAACGTTAGGGACAATTGATATTGAGGGAAGAGCATCGCCTCGCTTTAAGCTTTGGGGACAGGTTTCACCCAAGTACCGCAGTGCGGAAATTGACTGGCTCCTCTTTCAAAAAAAGGAGTCAACCGGACATGCGTTCCTTGACTTGGATCACATGTTAATAGTGCAAGGCAGCAAATCAATTCGTCTGGACGCGAATACACTTTCAAGCCTCTTTGGCATTTCCGGCACTGCTCACAACGACAAGGTGCTGGCAACCACAATCTTTAATTTCCTGCAGGCCGCTCAGAACGGAACTCTCCCCCCTCCACGCCACCATGGCTACTCACTCCCCGAGCCCTTTTCTGGTCGAATGCAACACTTCGCCAACGGAATATCTCTCCGTCCGCTCGAATTGATTTGGGTCGCTGTTTGGTCCGCGTTCGGACTTCGGCGAGTAATTAAGCCCAAGCCAATTGAGCGCGATAACCCTGAACGATAAGATCCAGCCAAGTTGGCGTCGGCGGTTTCTTAAATGGCAAATCAGTCGCGCCTACAGGCTGATCTTTAGCGATCGCCTGATGAATTACATCATCGAAGGCGATACTTTGGTCGTTGCCCCGGATTCTCACTTGTCGCCGTATTCTCCTCCGGAAGCTATACCTGCCGTCGGGAAGCGTTCTTGCAGATCTTTGCGGATTCGTTTATCCATATGGATGGCGCGAAGTTCAATGTGCTAATTCTCAAGCATGGGTACGAGGGGCTCGGTTGTTTCCGCTCACTGCTGGTGTCCACAGGAACTGTCGTAGCTGTTTGTTTGCCGTCTTTTGTCGGCACTGAGCCACGTTCCGGCTATTACTTTTGGCTTGCCGCCTTTGTTTTATCTACAGCTGCCCATTGGTTACTCTATACGAGATCTGGGAATCTTGACTCGAGTGATATCCCGCTCTGTGATTAAAATGCGCGGCAGCCAACAGCGCGATTCACGCTGAGTTGCAGTGGTGCGTTTTCACACTAAACAAGGTCACTCGCCGCAACCACAATCGCAGTCGTGATTTTCTGAAGACGAGGGCACTGAATGACAATCGGCGAACGACTGCTGATTCTGTTTGTGATGATCGCCGTACCGATGACGTTTATTGGTGTTCCAATATTCGTGTTCATGGGTGGCATTCAAAAGTTTGCATTGAAGCCACTTCAGCGACGATTCAACGGGATCGATCTGCATGCCTCGCCGCAACCCGGAGACGTCTGCTTCGTGTACCATACCTATCGCGGCTTTCTCGTGTGGTTTGTCCAAGATGAACATCGTGTATGTGCATCGGCAGTCGATGCAAAACTTCTGCTCAATCGCCTGCTCCGTTTCAATCTGACGTGGGGAATGTTAAGCTACGGGTTGCTATTCGTGCCGTTGCTCGCGATCGGAAATTACGTTTCGCAAAAACGCTCAATTGAGAAGCAAGAGCAAGAGGCTATTACCAAGGGCAACGCAGACAATCTCAAATAACGACAAGATCCAGCCGAGTTTCGGTGGTTCGGTTTCACACTTGACACGGTCGCTCTCCGCAACGGGAGGGATGATCGCCGTCGTTCGCCGTGAATGGTCTCCAAGTCGCTTCCAATCATGATCTTCGCATGCAAAGGGCGAATATGATGCCTGATCCGCTCCTGTTGAAAGTCGGAGACTTCGTTCGCTTTGTCCGCATCCCGGACGAGTGGTCGCAGTCCGGCCATCACGTTCCGCGGGAAACGATGGCCTTCATGAAGAAGATGATCCGCCGCAGCTGGCCCTCGAGAATCAGCCAACTGGACGACTCCGGCTATCCATGGGTTGAAGCAAGGATACGTGAACGCGGAAAACTGATGCACCACATTTGGTTGATTACCGAATCAACTGGTTGGCGGCGCGTTCGCCGACGTACTCCACGAATCGATTAGTTAACGCCGCTTGTTGGGAGTTGAAAAAGAGATGTACTTCAGGCGGTACTACTTGCCTCGATGTTGAAGTTGTGATTCAATGAGGGTCTTCCGTGATGATATTCACTTCGATTACAAATCCACCACGAAGCCCTCCATCGCTGAAGTCAAGTATCGAATTTCGATTGACAAAACGCGGCGAGCAATCACTGAACCCGAGGTGATGGCCTCACAGGCCTATTGATCTCCCTTCTGATTTGAGTTTTCGCATGCGAATGGTCTTTGCCATCATCGTTGCTTTCGGAACTCCCAGCATCATCGCGTGTTTTATTGAAACGGAGATTGTGCCCATCGCTGCGGTAGTTGGATTCACGGGAACCATGGCTTTCATTGTCGCAGCAGTAGTTGATAAGGGTGCTCGCACGGGTTGCCTCATTCGCGGAATTGCACTTGCGAGCCCTCTGTTTTTAGCATTGCTGGCCTCCATTCTTGCCGGCTCTGAAGCAAAAGAAATTATGGTCGCGATGTGCCTGTTTCTATTTTCCGGGTGCTGCTCCGGGGCAATAGCCTCGCTGTTCATTCCGACAAAACCAACGGGGCCCGAGCAAAACCAGGTAAACGTAAATGCTCAAAGTACTGGCATACACAAACATTGAACCCGAGAGTTATCAACACGTTGTTGGTGTCGAAATCGATTTTCCCCCCGAAGCTGTTTCCCCGTTGTGACTCGCGGCTGTGAGCTGTACACTGGCTCATGCCGGGGCAACCTGTCGCTGGTGTGCGGTTAACCATAAGTTGCCGATCACGAGTTTTTGAAATGGATGCTCGCGCGCGGCAACCAGGTTAGCCTTGTCGTTACGAGGCTGATGCGGGCTTCTAAGGGGCTGCTACGTGACACGAACTGAACGAGCCATCATGATCACTGCCCTCGCGTACATGGCCGTCTACATTCCATACTTTCTCGTGCAAATTGTCCGGGCTACAAACGGTGCGCAAGTCTCGCCAGTGGCAATCTTTCCTCTCCATTTCCTCGGCATGGCGCTGAACTTTGCGGCATTGGTTGTTACAATCAGGGACCTGTACTTGCGGTCGTTTGTGAACCCGAACGCGAAGTTGACATGGCTCCTGCTGATACTTGCGACCGGCGGAATTGGGTGGTTCGTATACGTGTTCAAATATGCGTTCAAACCGAGAACTGCGGACAACGCCTCGTAACAAAGCGGTGAATGGAAGCCGCCGATAAAGCCGGATTTGTACTATTGTTTTTTGGCGGCGGCTGAATTACCGCTGTCGTTAGCAGCAGCACTTTATGAAGTTCCACTTCTTCCTTCGCAGGATATTTCTGAATGCGAGTTTTGCATTCCTGCTTCCAGGCTGTGCTCCAGCGACAGACTCGCCGCGTGCGGCTTTTGAAGTATTCCAATCTAGCCTGGACTCGAACGACATTCGGCAATTTCGAATTCTTGTCACCGCCGATACAGTTTCCGCAGCGGCGGTCGCCCGGGATTCGGGGATTGTCACCGGCGATATCCTCGAGTTATTGCTTGAGCGATATCGTTCGTGCAGTCCTTATCGTGTCACGGGAGTATCGATAAACGGAGATGACGCGGAAGTATCAGTCGGCTGGAAAGATCCCGCTGATGGCGAACTGAAGGTTGGGACATTTACTTTAATTAAGGTCAATTCACAATGGCGAGTCGATTTGTCCAATGACGTCGCAGCTTGGGTTGAAACCTTAAAATGGCTAAAGGATGTTGACCGTAAGTTGCAGGATTCAGTTCCAGACGGTCTCTTTCCGGATGGACTATGAACCGCTAACGCGACGAAGCCGGGCGTGCACCGGAGCGATCGATCCCGTCGGTTTTAAGCGGTAGCGTCGGGACGGCGGCCGGTGACGCTGGGCAATTTGCTGTGGGATCAAAATGACGCAGGAGGAGTGGTTGTCACAGTACATAGACGCGGCCTTCGCCGGTGTTGAGCTTGGCACTGGGCTTGACATTCATGCGGCCCAATACCTGGACTCGTTGTCCGACTCGGAAAAGATATTGTCGCTCACAGCAGAACGAAAAGACTGGAAGCGAGTTTCATCCAAAGTGTTCCCCACCCGCCATAGTGCAATTACATACTTGGACGCGGAAGGATTTCGCTTCTACACGCCTGCCCTCATGACGATGTTTATCATTCATGGTGTCGAGCAAGGAATGCTTTTGAATCATTTTCTGTGGAACCTCAAAGTTACGATCCATGGCAAGATCAAAGGCGTTCACTTCAGCAGTTTGTTCAACTTGCATCAGCGTGCGGCAATTATTCGTTTCCTCAAATATTTGATACACCACAAGCGCAAAGGCTGTGATTTCGGTGAGGCATCGACAGTTCTCATGCAAATGCAGTCGCGCACTTCGCACTGAGCCAAATTGCAAATCGAATAATTTGGATTAGGGGCCGGCTTTCCTGGAACCCCTCCCATACCACCTGCCGCGCGGATCCGCACAGAGTGATAACTCACCACTGGAGACCGATCTGCCGAGCGATTGGTACACGCTGCACCGCCGCTGAGGATTGGCCACTATACGTTGGTTTGTGCCTCGATAGACGCAACCTCGCGAGGTCCGTTACTGTTCGTCACCTCGCAGGTTTGGCGAGAATGTGGCTGACGATGACATGAGTGTCAGCCTCACGGCACATTCGCAAGCTTCCTCCCTACGGATTGTTGCCTCCCCGCAGTTGCCTTCGCCTCGAACTTTTGTTGCAATGATCACATTCAAAAAATGTTCCCCAATTCAACTTCCGAATTGATACGGGAGACTCACACCCCACAAGTTCACGCCGTACCGGTCAACCGGAGCGGCGAACAGCGTCGCAACTGAAGTCAAAACTACCTTTCGCGGCCCGCTCACCGCGAGCGTTCTGCAGTAGAGGCGGCGGAAATGTTGCGTCGATCCACGTTTGTCGTTGTTCTTTACGTGTTCGTAGTCTCTCTCGTGGTCGTCGTTTTGTCCAAACCGACGCGCCCTCCAGCGCGCCCTCAGGAGATGATCGAACAGACAGCCATTGATACCATCGATTTTTCCAAGCTTGAATTGCCGATTGCCCAATTCATCCAGTTGGCTCGCAATAATAAAACCATCGGGAAGCAAACCTCAGACTTTCCCAAACTTTGGCAATACTCCTTACCAAAAGAGACATCACAAACAAATCGATTTGTCTTCAATCAGTTTATTCTCCCTATGACGAAGGAACAACGTGCCGAGAACGATCAGCAGATTTCAAAACAAGGTGGAGTACCCTGCTGGCCAATGCTTGGCATTCGCGTCGATACGTCTTCGTCTACCATCGTCGCGGTTGCTGTGTATACTCAGTGCCTGTAGATTTATGATTTCGCTGCGTTTGGCGAAACAAAAAACTGCAGAACAAAGCGATGCACGCCGAATTGCGGTGGTTCGTTTCCAGACTAAACAGGGTCACGCGCCGCAACCGCGTGATCGCAGTCGTTCGCCCCAGAGTGTTTCATGACTACAGTCAAAAGTCGAACCCCTGCAGCTGTGGCGATCGGAGTTCTGGCCTTGGTTGCTTGCTGCGTCATGCTTCCGCAGGACCAACGCGCTCGGAGGTCCCAGATTCCCGCTATGCACCGTGCGTATGTAGTCAAGCACTTTGTTGACTGCGACAGCAGTGAAGTCATGCGACAACTCATGTCGATCCCAAATCTTGTGTTATTCCTCGACAACGATCTTGCAGTGCAGGCACGCGCTTCACGCGGCACTATGGTGCAACTCCATAAGTCGGTGCTACAACGCAAAGACTTGCCTTCAATTCAGTTTTGGAGAGTTGCAAACGACTTAACAGGCAGCGAGATTTCCGACTCGATTTCTGGTTGGCTTGAGGAGCAAGAGGCAGATTCTACCGGTCACTGGGGCGGCAATGGTGGCGTGTATTGGGTATCAAATGGTAGAGTTCTCGCAACTGTTCCGTATGCATACGGGGCGGGTTTCGAAAACCTTCTTCAAACCACTTTGCGTGTATTCAGTCGCAAGGGAATCGATGAAGGGCAAACAGGACGCTAAACCCCAGTTGGCGATGACGGGTTCTTGAAACGAATGCTTGTCCGCGCCAACCGTACTAGCCTGGTCGTTTTGCAAGTGAGGAATCCCGAATGCAGAGGCCGTAGGAGGCGCGGAAGATCGTGCTCGCCCGTGACATACAGGGGCGCACCGAACTGGTCGAATGGATCCGGCACGGCGACACCGTATGGATCGTGACCGACGGGCAGGAGACAGTAATCGGCCCCGATGCGTGGAAACAGGCGTGGTCCGACCTTGAGGCGCGCGGATTCGTGGAGGTGTTTCCCGCGGACCAGACCAAAATGACCGCGGACGAGGATCGCGTCCTGGGGCTGGTCCGAAGTGCGTTCCAAAGTGTTACGCTCGGTGAGGGCGTCGGCCTTCGCCAAGGGCAAGGTCTCGATGACTATGCCGATGCGCAAACACTCGCGTCGTATCGTGAGCAGGATGAGAAACGCGACTGGTCGGCGATTCCCGTAGCGGACCTTGAGGGGTATGGTAGCAGCCTATCCTTTTTCGACGCCGATGGGATGCGGTTTCATTTGCCGGCATATTTGGTCGCCGACCTTGAAAACCGATTGCAGACGGCGGGCGTCCTGTTCCATTTGTTCAATCTGCAGCACGGGGCGGCGTCGCGCTTCGACACCTTGTCTCCTGCCCAGCGCGACGCCGTGCGCGAGTACTTGCTGCTCCGGCTATCCGACCCCCATCGGGAATTTGAACGCCCGATGATCGAAGCAGCGCTTCGCGATTATTGGATTGCCCGCACGGAGTCGTGAGTTCCTGGGCGGAGGCTCTCGAACATCACGATAATTATGGCTGTTGTAAAATAGTTGCGACTGGCACAACTCAAATCGCAGGCTCTTCCGCAACAAGTGTTGCGCCAGAACCAATCGCTGACGCAGACGCTAAAATCCTGGAACGCGACGTCGCAAAATAACGAACCGCTGATCCGGAGTCGCAGCCGCCAGCCAAATTGAGGTGACAGGCCGTACGTCACCTTGTAGACTTAGTCCTCCCGGTGAGTGACCTCGATTGATTCCGTAGACTTGCGCCTAAAATCCACGAGGCGGAATAGTTCAACACACGATATACGTCCGGCTGATCGAGAGCGGCATCGATCGCAATTCGTTATTTCTGAAAGCTCGTTGAGTGTTTCGTACTGCTTTCCATTTCCGCACTCTGTCCGTCACGTTGATCGCGTGCGTCTGCATGGTTTCTGGATGCGACAACAGAAAACCTGGTGACCCCGCCTCTCAGGTGATTGGTGCGTGGAATGTTGACGTCATTTTGGCGTCAACGTCTTCGATGGCATATCTTGTTGATGGAAGCGTCGCCGTCAATAATGGAGACGCATTCGGGGGAAACGCCGACGACTATCCTGTGAGCGGAAAACTCGGGTCGATCTCAGCGGAGGCAACTTCGAGCTTGCTTGAGATACTCCTGGATCCTGAGTCATACGATTGGGAAAACCAGAAAAGTTGCATAGTCACTCCGGGTGTCAAAGTATCATTTCACGACTCTTCGCATCTTGTCGAAATCGTTTTCTGTTTCGAATGTGACATTTTGGTCGTGTACCGTGACAATGAACTCATGTCCGCAGGAAACTTCGACTATGCGCATGGAACCTTAGTCGAATGGCTGCAACTGGAGTTCCCGGGAAATCCAATGATTCGAGAGCTTCGGTAGTGCGGGTTGCCTCATTCGCGGAATTGTACTGGCGAGCCCTCTGGTTTTGGCATTGCTGGCCTCCATTCTTGCCCGCCCTGAAGCAAAAGTTATGATGCTCATTTGTGCCTGTTTTCTATTTGCCGGGAGCTGCTCCGGAGCAATAGCCTCGCTGTTCATTCCGACAAAACCAGCGGGGCTGGAGCAAAACCAGGTAAACGCAAATGCTCAAAGTACTGGCATAAACAAACACTGAACCCGAGTTGTCGCAATGCCGAATGACAGTCCCAACCCATATGCAATTCCTGCCTCGACCATTGAACAGAAGGTGCCGCGTCATTCTCCGTCTCTTCAGCTCACGACCTTCGTCAACGTGGCAACGTGGGCTGTTCTTCTCGCGATCCCGGTCACGCTCAGCATTTTTACATTCACTATCCCAACGGAAATAATCAGCGATCTCTATTACCGTTTCAACTTCTGGCAATTCCTTCCGTTCTATTTTGTGACGCTGTCGGCGGTCAATGGTGTACTCTACCGGCACGCAAGGTGGCAGCGACAGGTTTCCATTCAGATCAATGTTCTGATCTGCGCCCCACTGGCCCTGATACCATTCGTATTTATCATGCTGATAGCAGACGATGGACCGTGGCTGTAAGCTGACCAGGAACGCAGTGCTGACACATTGCGGCATTTCACTTGGCGCGGGCTTCGCCCACAACCCAATTTACGCCCCGACGGAGCTTGCCTCCGTCGAGCGCGGATCATCACCAGAGAACGACCCGATTCGCCACCTGGCCACCATTGCGGCTTGTCCGCATGGAGCCGTGATTCCATTGATCATCGCCCTACGGAGGCAAGCTCCGCAGTGGCGAAAACGCCTTCCTGGCTTGTGCTTTCTGGTGATGATCATCGCTCAATGGGGACGAGCCCCATCGTGGCGGAGATCCCCTCATTCTCAACTGCCCGAGGCGAAGACACCCAGAAACTCGTCGGCCTCCTCATCTGAATTCTTCTCAGAAAAACAAAACTCTCAACGTTTGCTGAGCAAAGCATTGGCACAACCAGTAGGGCGTTGACTTCGCGATTGCCCACGAATCAACAGCGCGTGGGAATGCTGGTGGCCAACCGGGGGCATGAGCCAGGTCGATTCAACCGGATCGTCTGAAAACGCCTTCCCACGATCGCTCAGGACAGCATCGGATTTCACGGACGGGCACTTCATCGGCAGGAATCGGGGGAAACGGGTGAAACCGTGTCAGTGCGTTCGGGCGTCGGATTTGTCAATGCCTGCGTCGCTGCGTAGGATGACTGCTGCCGTACGGCTTTCTGCCCTTGCCCGTGCCGCACGGTACTCGGCTGAAAACATTCTGCCCATGACACGTTTGCGTCCGGGGGAGGCCTGAATATGAAACGCATGGCAACAATCTTGTGTCTCACTGTTGCGACAAGCCAGTGTTTCGCCCAGGAGTCAAAGATACGGGTGGATATCACCCGGCCCACCGGCGAATTCGAAGTGGATGGCGAACTTGGCCTGAAACTGGGTCAAATGGCAACGGTCGAGGGAGCAGTCACCGAAGGCTCAATGAAAGGCTACGAGGGCGGTCCAAACTTGGTCGTCAAAACTATTAACGGTAGGGCAACACAACACATAATACAGATCCCCGTCTCTCCATATTTCGGTAAATTCGGTAAAGCAAACTTCGGCGGTAAGCCACTTCCGACGATGGAGAATGGTTTCAATTACCGCCTTCGAGTTTACGAAACCGGCGAGTTTGTGGATGTCCCGTCCGATGCATATGACGAGGCAGGAATAGCACTTCAAACGACGCGTTTCTACTTTCGAAACTCCTTGACGGTGCTTTCCGGAGACAAGATTGACGCCATCGTTTGGAACCCGATCCAATTCCTCGATCGAGACGCTCTGCTCTCTGGGGTCGCCAAAAATGAAAACAATGCCGCTACGATTCAATCGCAAGGTTGGAAACTTATTCTGACGGACGTCGATAAATGGACTGATGAACAATCGGGCAAACACGCAGAGGTATTTGGGACGGTCCGAGCGACCGAATCCAAAGAAACTTTTCGCGTTGAGGATTGCCGACCTCGGTTAACTCATCTTGAGGATCAACTCGGGAAAACTGTTGCCCTGCGAGGAACGGCACGCAGTCTGAACGACCATTGGTGGTTCAATTATCGCGGCACCGATCTCTACGTCGAAGGAATGGACAAATTGCCAAATTGGGCTGCGGGGAATCACGGGCGGCCGATTGAAATCACAGGAGTACTAGAGCAGGCCGAACTACCAAGGATCGATCAAATCTCCCTGAAATCTGATCGAGATCTGAAAACCTACTTTGTCGTTAAACGGGCCCATTGGACTCCGGTGAAAGAACTTCTTACACCGGAACTTCCTCCCGGAGAATGAAGCAGAACTCGCGCATGCAGTCGAGTTGCGCTCGTTCGATTTTTGAAGAATTCAAATTCTATTCCCGCAACCGGCTGATGCGGGTCGTTCGTTGGCTAAAAATTGAGGTGATTGATGGGCAAGTTGCGAGCCATTTCCACCGTGTGTGTCGCAATCGTTGTGATTCCGCTCGTTTCAGTAGTGGCTTACGCGGCATACAAATTCTGGGAGCTCGAAGCGCCACGGCGTGCCGAGGCAGCGGTATCGCTTGCCGAAGAACGAAAGCGGGAGCCAATGTATGCAGCAATAGACCGTTTGGAGCAAAATGGAGCCGTGTTCGGTGTGCCTGGATGGGGTAAAGTTGATCATGGGGTTATCGATCTGACTTTCTGGCATGCTGAGTTGTCGAAATTGAATGACCTGAGCGAACTCGCGCTTATCGGTTCGCCACGCGCGATCCGGATCGGCCCGAAATGCGATTCCTCCGTATTCCCAATTCTCGAAAGGCTCACTAATCTTCAAGTACTTGATCTGCACGGAGCCCAATTAACTGCTGATGACGTCGAACCGCTGCTTTCAAAGCTTCCGCATTGTCGGATTGGAGACATTGAGCGAGACTACTGAAAATAATGTCAACGAACAATGCGGATGCACGCTGAGTGGCGGTGGTTCGTCTTCACACTGAACATGGTGATTCGGCGGGACCGAGTGATGTCAGCCGTTCGTTTGGAAAGAAGTTCTGTGATGTATCGCCAATTGATACTTTGCACTTTGTGGGTGCTTTTCTGTGACATTGCTTCGGCGGAAGTTCTCAAGAACGGCCAATCGGCTCGCGATGCCATCAACGCAATGAAAGCGGGTGGCTACGAAGAGACCACCTTAGATATGGGGCCGCGGGGCAAGGACCAGGATATTCATTTCTGGATCATTGACCAGGGAATTCTGATCGCTGAGCATTCCGAAACCAACGACGAGATTGCGAGCCTGAGATTCCTGTTAGAGGACGAGCGGCCGAAAAAGTACCGGCAAATGTTTGTGTTCGACGTCATAGCATTTGATGCCGAAACCGGGGAGATGAGGATTCGCACCAGAAAGCCGAAGCCGGTCCCAAGGAAACCGTCACGTAATGCAGACAATCCATTCGATTCGCCGCCAAAAAAGCCGTGACCCGGAGTCTAAAGAAGACGAACAAGCCGGAGCACACGGAGCCATGGGCCGCGCGGCTTTGAAATGGAAAATCGTTCGCCGCATCCCGGTGAACGGGGTCGTTCGCCTACACAGAAGGGCTCAATGGTGATCACTTCCGGCAAAACTGATGTGCGATTCCCTTGGGGATATTTCGTCGTGTCCCTGTTGCCAATAGGGTTGATCGGCGCGATTTATTCCCTTCCTGCGGTGCTCGACCCAGACGACGCGATGGGGGCTGCCATGCTGAGCTCAGTTTTGATCGGTCCGGTCGGCGCGGTGGTTGTCGGCTGGGGCATCATTCGGCTGTGGCGGGGCGATTGCCAACGGTTTCCCGCACTACGGTGGCTCGTATGGATTCCGCTGCTTATCGGTATTGTGGGGATTCTCTTGGGGTAACATCGACGTTGACTAACGCGACATCAACTATGCAGCTCGCTTACTTTCTGGCATTCACTTCGGCATCGAACGATTTTTCCTGATCCCGGATACTGACTTCGCACTCAGGATTCTGCGAGCTGCAGTTGAGCTTTAAATAGCTTGCGATACACTCATGCCGATTCTGCGGGTCGAAGTCAACTCCAAGAGCAACCTGGCACGTGGGCGGCGAACAAGCGGTTCCAGCCCAGTTGGCGTCGGCGGTTTCTCACATGGCAAGTCAACCGCGCCAACCGGCTGAACCTGTGCGTTCGCCGACCCAAGCAAAATCTCTTTGGAGTTAGTACGTGCGTAAAACGGCTACGGCATTGTCTGCTATCACGCTGCTTGCATGGCTTGCATACCACGCGGTTGGTTCCCGCTACGACGGTTCCGCTAAAAGCCCAACCAACATTCCACTCATTGGAGAGAAGCTAAGCGAATTGAGGTTTGCGGGACCTGCACGCTTTCGTGGTTTTGAACACCCACATGGCGGCGGCACATTTACGGTTACTGGAACAGCAACGCCCGATTCCGTCCGCAGATTTTGCGATGGTGCAAAGGTCTCACTCTCGCAGAATGGAACGAACATTCAAGACCGTGACGCCATTCTGGAGTATCTACAGAATCACGATATTTCCTTACCCGATTCAAATGCCGAAGATCCGACCGAAGTGTTGTTTGGATTCGGCGGACGATTTCACAAGCTCTACGGCGTGTACAACCCAGATACGCAACGGTTTGCGATCTCACTACAATTTGACGGTTCTAAATGATTTGCGCTGCCGATTGAGGCGAACAAAGCTATGCACGTGCGGACAGGAAATGGTTTGATGACAAGCGGGGGTAGATCCCGCGTGGGTAAGCGTTAGCCGTGTCGATCCACCGATGGACCGCGGCCCGTAACAAACCGTTACACACGGAGCCGCAGACCGCGCGGTTTTTGAAATGGAGAGTCGTTCGCCGCGACCCGGTGAACGATGGTGTTCGCGACAATGGTGCCCACTTGAGCGACAATCCGTATGCCATATCTGGTTTCCGTGAAGCAGCGCGCCCTTCCTTGAAGTGGCTTTGCCGATTTTCCTTAGTGGCTCTGATTCTGAACGTCGTTTCCCTGATGATGCTCGACACTCGAGAGTGGCTGGTTGATTTTGACCTTCGAATTCTGCTCTTTGCGGCATTTCCGGTTTTCGCGTTCGCTGTCCCAGTTGCTACATTGTTTGCAGCGATCGATCAACCTGGAGCGGATGGCCGAATGACAAGATTTGCCAGTTCACTGCTCATCGCCTCAGAAGCATTTTGGTTTCTGATGATCGCGCTTGGCACATTCTGTCGAGACGCATTTCTGACGTTCTATTGGCCGTGGGAGGCGCGAGGAATGAAAATCGTCGCAGTGAACAACCTGAATTTATCGGAAATGTTTTGGCAACGTACTCTTGCCTCCTCACTGCCCGATAATCCAGTGCTGCGGGAATTGCCCGGAGAGATATTGATTCTAGCGTACTGTCTCGCAACGTCGATCTCATGCTGGTGTATCTGCAAGCCTCGCAGGTGGCGTCATGCCGCCCTATGCGCCGTATCGCAGTTGGCACTGTTCTTTCCTTTCGTCATTCTTGTGAAACGTGTCTTCTCCGTTAAGTACTTGGTCACGTACCCTGAAATATTCTTCAACGTATGACGGAGCGGCAACCGGATGAAACCGTGTCAGTGCGTTCGGGCGTCGTATTCGTCGGCCCAATTTGTCAACGCCTGCGTCGCTGTGTAGGATTACTGTTGCCGCCCGCCGTTCTGCCTTTGCGCGCGTCGTGCGGTATTCGGCGGAAAGAATCTTGTCCAAGATTTGTTCTGTGGCACTAAAGTTTTGCAGGCTGCACTTATGCAACCGTCTGTAGGTGTAGCAATGATGATGACATGCCTTACTCTTGGGTTTGGCTGCTGCGCCCAGACGGATCCAGATTACGTCGGCCCGCGTACAAATGCGTTCGCTGCGGGCATGGCTTCCGAGCCGTGGACACCGGAGCGATTGGTGACGGAGTCGGCCAAGACTGTGGCGGCCTGAAACGAACGACGCCCTGTGAGAGCGGGGCGCTCCTTGGACGATGACACTACCGGGAGTCGCGTGCATGAAACTGATCGTTTTTCGCAATCATATGGTTCTACTGACAATGACCGTGCTCTTGGGCTGCACGCAAGCCACAACGCCTCCGACTTCGAAGGAAGTGCCGTCCATTTCTGCAGGGTTCCTTACTACGGTTGATCTCACAACTGAACCGCAAGAGATTCGCGACTTTGTAAAGTTAGCCTCAAGCACGAATATAGTAGGACGTCCGGCGGCTGACTTCACGGCAGCCTTGGCACAATTTGACGACATAACGCCGAAGGATGCCACCAAAGATGGTTTCCAGCAGTTGTTCTATTTCCCTCCGATGTCCGGTTCTGCGAAGAGGGAAAAAGCTGACGCACAGAAGAATGGCGATATCGCGTATACCCCGTTAGTGAGTGTTCAGGTGGTTGACGGAGTTATTCGGGACGTGCAAGGGTTCCAACAAGGCTTCTGACACCTTGATGCTCCTTGGCGCGACAGCTGGGTCATTCGACTGTCAGTCTTCAGCAACACAAGCTTTCATTTCGATGTCAAATGTTGTTCATGCAACCCAGTGAGCCTTCATCAGTGGCCCAGCAGCAGATCGAGTGCCCAACATCCCTTGGGGTGCGTCACAACTTCGAAATGTTGAGCGAGTTCGAAGTTGCCTCCTTCCTTAAGGGCATTGCTTAACTCCAGAGACAACGCCTCTCCGTCATAAACGCATTGTGCCAGATGCCTCAAACTGTCATTCAGATTTATCGGTTTCGCGATTGTTCTAAACGGATTGCCGAAGATATGCCGGACGATATCAGCATGTGCAGCTTTCTCCTGCGCTACTTGCGGGTCATCGAAGTGTCGCACAATATCTGCTGAGATGTACCAATTGGCATCGACAGCGGCGAATGCCGCACTTTGCATCATGCCTTCGTGGCGCTGAAACTCTATTATCGCCGTCAGGGCATCCACGAATCCGTCACCCAAATGTTGGGACAGTTCAATCCCGTCAGACAGTTGGAGTCGGGCTTCGGCCAGTTCCTGATCGCTCGCGCGCACGTCCGCATAAAGTTCTGAAACTTCGACTGCATGCTGGCCACTCGCGCCAAGCTGATTCCAAACACGACGACAACAGGCACAGCAATACAGTCTGGTTTTTCGTTCCTCTCGCAATCCCTTTTGTTCAAGCCACTTCAGCAAGCGGTCCGGTTCGCGTGCAATCAGCCAATCCTGCTCAGAAGTGACCAGTGGTGGCAAGACAAGGTCATCTCTTGTTTCACCACGCAATAGCGATCTCAACATTTCTACTCTGACCAAGTGTTCTGACGTCGCCAGCACATCGGATTCCCGACTGCGAAACGTCATTAAGAAGTCGGTCCCGATGTAAGAAAGCTCCTCCCAACTCGCAAAAAATTCCTCCAGACTATTAGCGATAACGCAACTGCCCCCAGATGCTTCATGGCAAAGATAGACGACCGAACAAGGCGTTCTTTTGTCATCGACATACAAGCCAACATAATCTCCGTTTCCGACCGGTATCAATGGAAGTGAATGCTCCCAAATCCTGGCATCTTTGGGATGGTCCGGCCGCATGCCTTTCGCCCAGTCGGGGAGTTCGTGAGAAAGCTCAATGATTTCTTCCGCAGAAAGGAATTCCGGACCTCCCCAAACAACCTTGCTGAAACGATCACAGCTTGCGATAGCGATTTGTCGCTGGAGTGTGCTCGGAATTGATGTCCAGTTATATGTGAGGTTGCTGTGCACGAACCTTTGGTCCACAGTTGTCGCATTTCCGTGGGAATCGGGAGCCTGCTCCGATTTGCTAGGTCATCGACTTCTTCATGTGAAATCGGCGGGCGAATGCTGCCGTCAATTTTGATTTCGCCGGGCAGCTTCTTCAACGTTTCCACGTATTTTGCAGCACGGTCAAACCAAACGCTGTAGTCGAACACGGGCATCACTCCGGTAATATTGACGGCCACGACATCCGAGACAATTCTGACGTCGGAAGTGTTTTTCTGCAAAGCAGCCGCAAATGAATTCAACTCCCATGGGCGTTTATTCGCGACCAACTGCCAGTTTGGAATTCATCTTTTCAATTTGCCGCCTGAACCAATCCCTCGTCGGTTGTGTCCACCTCAAGCCTCAACTGCCTGTCGGGACTCCATCTACACCTTGGTTAGGTGTGCTTCACGGCACAAAGTCTCGGCCATCTTTCGTTGAGGGATTTCATGAACACGTCAAGCCATCGCTCCAGCTGTCGACCGGGTTTCCTGCTCAGCTTCAAGCGAGCGATTGCGACCGACGAGCACACCCGCGTTGTGCAACGTCCGTCGGGTTTTGCATCGACAGTTTTAGGTGCCAGATGATTGTGACCCCAGCAGCCTTCGCCGCTGCGGCAACGACCTCTCGTTCATGCCGCGGTAGCGTCACAGTCTGAAAATGAATATATTCGTCGGTATGCGAATCGGGTACTTCTAGTCCTCCATTCGTTCCCCAAATCTCAGGCGGGCGGGTAACAATCGCAAGCAACGGAACTGGCGGTCGGTTCGCTTTTGGAAACATCGCGTATCGCGCCGGCCCGCTTATATGTGGCGTTCGCGAACATGTCTAAATATCAGGTCCAGATTGAGGCGCAGAACTTCCTGGTCGATCTCGAAGGATCGGTTGCTAAACGCGGATTCTTTACGTTTCGATACGTCGAGGCCGACGATAAGAATGCTGCGGAGAACTCGGCTGTCCAGATGCTTCGCGATGATCAAGAGCTTCGTGAGCTGGTCCGGAACGACACCTCCGACCCACCGACTATGGACGTCATTGACATCACCGAACTGGAGACATTCGACGGAATCGATAACGAATCGGGACGCATTTGGTATGACATGAACCCAAAGCGGTGGTGGCAATTCTGGAGACGATAATTTACTATGGCAAACTTCATCAAAAAACATCCGCTCAAACTGACAGCGGTGTTCGTTTGCCCCGTGCTCGCATTTCTGGGTGCCATTTTCGTCACCGCTGGCGAACTCTTGAGTATTGCTTTTTTAGCTCGGGCGGGAGAGTCACTGTTTTCGCTGAGTATGTTGTTGGCGTTTCCGGTTGGGCTCTGCTGTCTGTTGATCAGCTGGCGCATGGCTCACAGACTAGTAGAGCGAAAACGCGACGCGGATGATCTGATCGAGTTCCTGCTGGGATTTGGGGGGTTCTTGATGGTTATACTCGGAGCGGTCCTTTCCCCTCTTTGGCAATGGATTTCAGATCTGTCCTGATGTTTGAATTTCAGTGACGGTTCGCGGATATCGTTGTTTCGACAATCTCAGTCGCCACAAGAGTCACACGGCGACCACCTAAACCTCAGTCGGTCCCACACCATGCGTCCGATGCGCGCCGGTGTTCACGACTGCTGGTAGATATACTGTTTGGTGAATTCGCAAACGTCGCATCGACCGAGGCGACGATTTGGCTTCAAGCACCGGATCTCGTGCCGACACTTAGTCGTGTTTTCGCGATGTTCGTCGCCTGCGCTTTGCCTACAGCGTCATATTGAAGCGAGGAGACTGGACAATCGAAAACGCAATGCGGACGCAATGAGTTTGGAACGGAAGCGAGTGGAACGAAAACCTCTGTGTGCAGTGCACTTTGAGAATTGCCTCCTCTCACTCCCGTCCATGCAGTTTCATCCACGTTCGTTAATTTTCAGTGGGGGAACGGCTCACACTGCCGGGAATGCCTAAAAGCCCACTATTCCCCGTCGTCCGCACGGGCCTGATTGCCGCAAACAAATTCATGCAATCAAGTCCGCACGGTTCGACAAGACAATGGCTTTCGTGGAGGTTTGCAACCATTGAGAACCCGTATCGACTCGCTTCCTGAGCCTGCGACATGGTTCGCACGATCAGCAATCGACATCAGATGTCTTTTCAGCATTCTTTTAAAAGAACACGGGGAAGTTCGGCGGACTGCACAATCGATCATCGATTGTGATCCACCCGTCACAACGATCTGCCATGTGGTCATTTGAGCGATCCAACTTTCGAGGTTACGACAGAGACCAAGCGAAGAGTTTCATTTCGGGGTCTGTGAGAAACTCGATTCGGTAGCTGACACCAGTGCCAAGATCATCAGGCGAGCTTCCGCCGAAAGTTTTTGCCATGCCCAGGCAACGCGACCTAGGTCACCAGAGAGATGACAAGTGCTGTCATTCGCTGCCAGGTTGTGACCATTCGGCGCTGCAATGGATTGCGTAGATTGACGTAAGTCATTGTCGCTGAAGGAACTTACGGAACCACACTGCCGGTCTCGAAAACCGATGAACCCGCAAGGGTACCTATGGTTCGAATCCATGTCTCTCTGCTCATGAAGCCCTGATTTTCCTGCATTCTTGCTGGCGATTGCAGGGTTCTCTTCGTTAGCGTCTGGACCTGCTTCAGTGCCATCCGTTGCCACTTCGCGACCAGAAAAGTCACCTGCGCGTTAGCGTACGCCAGCACCATCTGGCTATTGGTGGTGCTGCATCGGAAGTCTGTCCGAGAAGTGTCCGAAAATGCCTAGTACAGATTCATAATCTCTGTAAAATCTGGAATCGTGAGGCGAACGAAAGTCGCTGAAATTTCTGCCAAATTCCGCATAAAACGCTCGTTTTTAGTGAAGTGCAAAGGTTCGTTTCCGGGGTGAACCTGACGGCCTACGGAACCGAAGGTTAATGGTTCGAGCCCATTCGAGTGCATTAATCTAAAGCTTTGCCAGCAAAGACTTTAGCACCGAAAGCTCTTCAGCAGACAGCTGTGGAGCTTTTTTCATTCCCCCCATTAATCCCCCCACAAATGCGCTGGTTTCTGTGGCGGGACGTAATCGGGCAATAATTTCTGCGCCTGCACTTTGGGCAGAACGCAACGCACCATAGTGCTTCTCTGTGGTGGCGAAGTCCTTGTGACGCATCACCACTTTGAGTGTCTCAGCGGACACGCTGGCGTTGATCAGCCGTTGGGCCAATCCTCGTCGAATGTCGTGAGCACTCGCATACTTGACACGATGTTGAGTTCTCGCGTCTTCCACCTTGACCACGACATCGGCCTTCTTCCCAATCAGGCCGATGATGCGACTGACATGCTCCTTTGTCATCCGAACCGTCTCGTGCCGCAGTTTGTCAGTCGGTTTACGATCGGCCTTGCTGCGAATTCGCTCGATCTGCGACTCTGAAAGTGGCCGACCGTTCTGATTCGGACGATTGCCAGAAATGCTGAACTGTTCCATCCATTTTCTGACTGATGCTTCCGTCACTCCACAGGCCCTGGCAATTTCACTGTTTGAACAGCGGGGAGCGAGCTTGCGGAGGTCAGAAGCACATGGACGGAAAGAATCGAATCCACCGTGAAAGTCGAATTTGATTGCCTGTGGATTTACAACCCAGCCTTTTCGTTGCTCCTCGGGAATCTTCCTGAGCAGCTCTTCAAGACCGGGCAGCATCGGAGTTTCCTGCACGCGACCGTTCTTCTGGGATGAGGGAATCGCTATTGTCGGCAATCGATCTGCCTGAGTCGGCCATATCGGATGAATGTGTCGCGGGTTGTCCCACGAAAAATCCATCAGGTCACCAACTCGAAACCCAGATTCCCAGAGGACATTCAAGGCAAGCAACCACGATTCCGCTGATTCTTGTCCCACGACCTCCGGAACGGCATCCTGCATTTTGTGGAATTCGACTTCCGTGATGGGTCTTCCCTTCATTACCTCTTCGGATTCCAGTTTTTGCACCGGAGGCAAGTCCGCGACCCAGCCACGTCCTTTGCAGAACCGGATGAAAGCCATCACGGCACCCATGAGGCTGTTAACTGTGTTTGGGGAACGAGTGTCGTAGCGACATTCGTCACCGTCCAGCAGTTGTTCCTGCAGGTACTCCAGCCTGTCGAGGGTTGCCACGTCCGACATCAGCAGCCCCTCCGGACGATTACCGTCCCGTGACTGAGCTTCGAGGATTCGTTCCGCGATACCCAAACGTGACACAATCTCGACCAGGGAGTCTGCCCGCACCCGCAAACGACGCTGTTCAAGGTACCGGTCGTAGCATTCCTGCCACGTTGGACCGTTTGATTCTCCGTCAATGGGTTTTGCCGTTTCGTGTCGAATAGCTTTCTGCACAACACGCGATGCACTGATTGCACCGTCTGATGTGAGGTACTCGCCATTGAGCAGCCGTTCCTGAGATTCCCCCTGGAGCTTGCGAGCTTCGCGTCGGTCACGCGTGCCACAGTTACGGCGGATGCGTTTCCGAAGAATCGGGCAGTAGAATTTAAGCACGTATCCATTCCGATCCGATCGACGCAGTGGTTGATCGGGATAGAGCTGGACATTTCCAATTTCGGGCCGTCTCGGCATAACAATCTCCTGTTAAGTTTTTCAATTTGCTTCATCATTTTTTCCTTTCTGCGTTTCTGGAAAGATGCTCGATCAAAGCTTGCCCGGTCACCCAGCGCGTGTGACCCACGGTTGTGTAAGGCAGTCCTTCGGCCAGCATTTTATCCCAAAACTTCTGTGAGATTCCAAGCCTTTGCAACACCATTTGTTTGCTGTAGGCTTCATCTGTTCGAATTACGCCGCTCGACGCCATGGCCATAGTTGGTCCCTTTGAAAATGGGGGACGGGTTTCGGACTTTGGTGTTTACTGTTCAGGACGAATGGTCTGTGCTGCTTCGCTCTGCTTGCTGTTCTCAAAAATCCAGGTGTGGGCTTCGTCGAGGACCAGACACATCAGCGGGATTTCGTCGCGAGAGAAGCGGGACGATTCTTTCCAGACGTCGCCGTTGCGGTACAGGCGGACGATCGTCAGAGTGTGGCGGAGACCAGAAGTCGTCTGCTTGCGGCGGATGCGGATCTTGATCAGGCCGTGGCGGATTTCATGTACGGGTTACTTGGCCATGCTATGTGCCTCTACTGTATTTGTCTGGAGAATTGATTCGTGTGTTCGGAGTTGTCGCGCCTTCGGGTTCGTCAGTAGCGCCTCCAAGGATTTCATCAAGCTGCCGCAACAGGTTTTTGAGCATCATGCTTTCGTCGTGCGTGAGACATCCGTCATTGGCAATTTCGGCTGCCAGAACCTGAACGAGTTTGACGAAATGAATAAGGTCCATTGGCTGAAAGAGATCGGTAACGCATCCACTCGGTGCTGATTGGCGCACCACGTTGAAGCGGTATCGCCAGCCGGATTCTTCGTCTCCCAGCTTCCAGACGGCGGACGTCAGGTGTTCGGCACCGACAAGCATCATGGGCTTCGGACTGAATGATTGTTGTTGGATCTGAAGTGGTATTGGTGTCATGCGAATCCCGTCAATGTCGAGTGGCGTCAACGCCTGAAAAAGGTGGGTAAGCACCGATTCATAAGTTTCTTCGTTTAACCGCGTGGGCATCGCCCCGCGCTTTCGCGAGTAAAACGCGGCTCAATGGGCACGCGGTTAAACTAGTTGTATGCGAAAACTTGTGCATGAGTGCTTATGAAGAGCTGTCACTCTCTTCATACCCGGTGTGTTCGAATCGACTAATTCGCGATCTCATCCACCCACCCTTGTTGCTCGTTCACTGTGTCTCCTTGTTGTTCCGCGATCTGTGACAGAGAGATCCGATGCGCGGTCATCGTGTCCCTCCCGCATTGCGTAAGCAATCCGGGCGAAACACTCCGCAAGGAGAACCGACTGACTAATCAGTCGGTTAAAACCAAGTGTAAAACCTGTAACAAAAACCGATCGAGTAGAATCAGTATTCCATCGGTAACAGAATGGTTGTGACGGATCGGTCGTATTCTGTAATGATCCAGATCATCACGACGAAACGACGTGGTGTCCTGCCAGCGATCTCCGTCCCGGTAGAGTCGCGAAACAGTGACATTGAACCAAACTTCATTTCTTTGGTTATGATTGGGAACATGCTTCACTTCAGGAAGTGACGCAAAAGCGCTGGCAATGCGTTCGGCTTTGGCTGGCAGAACTGTCAGCACAGTGATCTCAAAGCGGCGCGACTGAATTAATTGTCGAAATCCGGGCAGCCTGCGATGCAGCGTGATGTCGTCCCGCACGGACTCGACAATGCGATCCCAGCGACCGCCGTGGCCAGCATCAATGCGCGTCAGGCCGATGCAACCGGATTCTGCGGGTTCCAGGTAATATGTCCCGGGCATGCCCGGTCGATGCAGTGCGGGAAACCGACTGCTCAGTTCATTCGCCCCTTGTCGGCTTGTCCGGCAGGAACGCAAGATTTGAAATTAGTTACGCCATTATCAACATGACCGCTCCCCTGCTCAGCTTGCCTGGCAGGAAGCCAAGTTTCGCAGCGTTGCACATGTTTCATCGTGCAAAACTTTCCGTTCCGGTTGGACGAGCCAACCGGGGCGGCCTCGTGTTCGTTCCCGATGGCTAATTACAAATCTTCCGCTCGTGCCAGGCGAGCTGGCACGGGGCGAGATCAAATGTTGCCTAAAAAACTTTTCGATAGATTGCTATTTGTTGCGCACCCCACGCTGGACTTTCGCCGCAAGGCGAACCGATGGGCACGCGAAATCCAAGGAAAACCGAGCCAACCCGAACGATCCGGCAGGCTGATTTTGGAAGTGGCACATTGCAAGGTC